>Ga0164290_1001659_pt1 | contig 27115 bp, 29 predicted proteins | sample Micstemetagenome_FD_108782 | JGI IMG/M metagenome (GOLD analysis project Ga0164290, IMG submission 108782) | Contaminated culture microbial community from soil near Moab, Utah, USA - Microcoleus steenstrupii SON62 (Illumina Assembly) | ecosystem: Environmental > Terrestrial > Soil > Soil crust...
GTCCGCCCGCTCCCGTCGGTCCCCACCACCCCGCCCGTCCCTGTCGCCCCCACGTTCACCACCGCGTTCTGGATCGTGCCGCTCAACTCCGTCGCCAGCGCCCCGTTCAGATGGAACGTGCCGACCTCCAAGGTGTTGTTCATTCGGAGGGTGTCACCCGCATCGACGGTCAACAAGGACAATGTTGCAGCCACGTTGAGCGTGACGACCGACGCTAGGGCGTTGCCATCGTCGATTTTCACCGTGCTTGCGGTCGACGGGACGCCCCCAATCCACTTCGATACGTCCGACCAATTCCCAGGACCTCCGAGCCACGTGGAAGTCTGACCCGATGCGGTTCCCCGTAGAGCGATGGCCAGTGCGGCGATTACGAGTACGATCTTCGTTATGCGATTCATAGTTCCTCCAAAAATATGAGCGGGCAAATTCGGGTCTAGCGGTTCCCCAAGCGATGCTTTTCGATCAGTTTTGCGACGTCGGAACCGGGCTTCACCGGTTCGACGAATACGATGCTGTTCGCCGAGATCAGCATCCGTTCCGGCGCGTGCCATTCCTTACCGCGTTTGATCAAGGTGTTGACGGCCTGCTTCGTTTCCGGATCGACCCGCGCCTGAATGTAATAAACGTCGGTTAGTACCGGAAACGCGGTGCCTAGACCACTTAATCTCCCGATATACGACTGGCCATTTCCAAGGAGCACGGCGGAGTAACCTTCTAAGTCGGCCGGAGCCGCTAGCGCGGTTACCTTGTTAGCGCAAGACGTCGAGAAGAGAGCGGTCAGGCCCGCTAACGCGAGCGCGAGGACCGCAGAAGGCAGAAAAGTTCGCTTTTCCATGAGTTCCTCCAGAGAGCGTGAGCCTTACCCTACTTAATCCGAATAGCCCGAAACAACACCCATTTGGGTGTAAAGGAGCGCGGTAAATAACCGGATCAACTCTTCCTGGCTTCCTGCCTTGGTCTTGCCGAGTATGGAAGAAAGTTGCATCTTCGCCGTATTGCGGTTCAACCGCCCACTTTTCACCAGCGGACGTAAGCCGCCGTGCTTCAACATTAAGATCAGCAGCCGTAGCTCCGCCTTGGTCAGTTGGAAGCCGCTAGCGGCGGCGGCCAGGAGATCTTGATCGATGAAATCCGGCTCAACGACGCAGAGAAGTTGATCGGCGGATTCCGCGTTAGAAAGCGGCCGGTTCGCCGCCTGAACAAGGACCAAGTCCGGCCGAGGGGAAGATCGGCTCAACGTCATCGATTTCACGCCCGAGGGGGAGCGAATCCAGCGACTTAGCCGTGCTTGTTCCGAACTTTGGGTTGCCGTGAGTAGGCCCCTTTCGGACAGGCGTAATCCGTCGGCCCGCGCCAAGAGCCCCCGCGCCGCGCCACTACACCTCAGGACCGCACCGGACTCGCTCACCGTCAGGCAGGGAATTCCGGCAACCTGCTTCGCTTTAGCGGTCAGACCGCCGCCGTTTTGGATTTCATCCATAGGGAGGTACGGAAACTTAGTCCGCTAAAACTTAACGCCTCAGCGCGGCAAAATTTCCCCACCCAGCTCTTTTTTTCGAGGGTGTGATAATCTTTTGCAACCGTCCGGCTTTAGAAGTCGATATGACCGACGCCACGCAAGTAGAAGAGACGCAGCGGCATGAAGCCGTAGACGTTGTCTGTCGCGTCTACGGACTCGACACTACGCACCACGCCAGCTATCGTGAATGCGAATCGCGGCTTCGGAAGACCTGTCTCCACGCGCTTGCCCGGGCTCAGATCGGTAGCGGGAGAGCCGATCTGTATGACGACGTTTTCCAGGAGACCTACCTTACCGTTGGTCGGCACTTGGCGGAGTTGGGTGCCACGCCTTGGCAAGATGCCTCGAAAGGAGAAGGGTACGTCGTACGCGCTTGCATCAATTGTTTGATAAGCGAAGTCCGGAAGCGGGCGCGAGAGACCGGCCTCACCGAAGGGATCGAGGCCACGCCAAAGCCGCTATCCCCCGAACAGATCGCGCTGATCAAGGCTTGGCTGCGCTCCTCAGCGGCACAACTCACCTCGTTCGAGCGGTTTTTGGTGCATGGCCGTTTAACCAGTTCCCTCGACCTTCACGCGCTTTGCCGAAACGTGTTCACCTCCGACGCTTTTGCGTTCTCCCTGCCGGCGGAGTTCGTCCTGCGCTGGGGAGATCGCGACACTTTGACAATTTCGGACGTCCCCGGCGGGCGTGGAATCGACACGTTCATCAAGCGGCTCAGGGCGGTTTTCGCGTCGGCCTTTACCTCTTTTTTTAACCGGCCCGACTGTCTACTGGACGTGCCGCCTACCGAAGGCAAGCCTAGCGGTTTCGTCGAGCCATTCGATTCGGATCGGCTGCGCGTGATCATTAATCCCACCGGCCGGTTGATCGCCTTTGCCGTTTTTCGACTTGATCGCGGGACGCGAACTCCCTTTCTTCGTCTTGAGACCACCATTGACGAACGCTCCTCCTGCCTTTCTTGGTTGCGTAAGAAAACGACCCGTGCCCTAAAGGAGTTGACGGATGCCCATCGACGCCTTGCCGCATGAACGCGATGAAGACGTTCTCGCGCTCTACCTCCTCGGGCTCCTTCCCGACGATCGGATGGCGGACTGCGCCGAAAGGCTCGCGATCGACGAAGATTTTCTCGATCTAGCTGGCGCTATGGAGAGCGAGTTGAGTCTTCGGTACTTGGAAGGCTCCCTGCCCGCGAACCAACGCGCCGCCTTCGAGACGTTCTTCTTGATCTCCCCGTCGCGCAAAACTTTACTGGAAAACCTTTGCGCGGCCCGCTATATCGCGAGTCATGCTCGTCGTGGGCGCATGCAGTTGTTACTAGCGGTGGCCGCGACGCTCGCGCTTGTAGGTTTCGGAGTCGGCGGCTATTTGTATCTACAAAAGCGGGGCGGACCGACTATCTCTTCTCCGCCAATTGTCGTATCACTACCGGTGCCACCAACTCCAACGCGACAACTAGCGACTCCGCCAGCGGCGGATCTCGTCGAACTAGCTGTAGCCGAGATTGCGCAATTGCGGCGGCTTCAACCGCGATATCGGGGCGCGAGTCGGCAAGACGATGTGGTGGCCTACGTGCGTCCGATTTCCACCGGACGGAATCTCAGCGATGTTTCGCCGATCGACGGACCGATAGTCTCCGGTCAGCGAGTGCACCTGGACGCGGGGCTATTGAGCGGGATTCGGAACGGGAACGTCTACCCCGTCCGCTATGTAAATCACGATCAAGACACCCCGAGTTCCCGGGGTACGGTAATCATTTTAGAGGCCAACCGCTCCTCCAGCATGGCTCGCTATACGGGAGAACGTCTTGAGGGACCGGCCCAGGTACTCGGCCAAGCGGACGCTCGTTCGAGGCGTTTCTTCAACTCACTCAAGCGGCTTTCAGATCCCTATACGGCGAAAGGACTGGCCGAGCAGGCGCTCCGTTATCTTCCGACATCTTCGATTGTCGCAGCGGAAATTCGGATCGAGATGCTAAAGCTGTACCGGCTAAGCGGGGACGAAGACGCCGCCCGTTCCGAGCTGGACGCCATTCGCGAGATGCGAAAAGGAGCGGCTCGATGAAATCGCTGGTCCTTTTGTCGGCTTGGCTCGCAATAGCAGCGAGCGGCGGTGAACCGCCCGATTCGAGCTTGGACCGAATACGGTCTTTTTACTTACAGCAGCGTTATCGCGAAGCATCCGAAGCGGCCCGAACGTTCCTCGCGTCGTCGGAAGCGATTGAACGGACATCTCACTCGGCTGAAGCTCGCCTAGTGCTCGGTGTATCGCTCGTAGTGGTCGGCGGGAAAATCGAGGAAGCCATCCGAATGCTCGAATCGGCGCGCTCCTACTACGTTACCTCTCCATTGCATCGCGAGAATCTCGCGCGTAGCCTTTGTGCGCTCGGTGGCGCTCGCCTCGCGGATCGCGCGGCGGCGGTGAAGCTGTTTGACGAAGGCTTGGCTCTGTGGTCGTCCGTCACGCCGACCCTCGACACGGCGGTTTGCATGGAGAGCAAGGGGACGTTACTTTGGTCCTCCGCGCGTCGCGATGGCAGGGTGGAGGATTTGCTGGCCAACGCTATTCGGATTCGGAGGGAACTAGAACCGGAGGGCTCGCCGGATATTGCTCTATCCGAGGCGGCACTCGCCTACGTGCAAAGAGATACCGTTCGGGAGATAACTATTCTGGAAGACGGCGTTAAAGCTTACTCAAACGAACGGTGGCAGCATACTCTGCCGTATGCGCGTCTTCAATACCGGTTAGGCATCCGCGTGGGCGAGAGAGGACAGTCCGATCGCTCGGAAAAGCTTTTTCTTGGAGCACTTCCGGCAATGACGAACTCCTACGGCGCGGACGCGTCCGCGTTAGTTCAATTGAAATTGTCGCTTGGCGCGCTTTACCTGCAATCTGGCGCGCTTTCCCGCGCGGAGCCTCACATCCTGCGATCGCTTGCTGTCAGAAAGCGAGACTACGGCGAGGCCTCTTCCGGTTACGCCGCGTCGCTGAATCTAATGGGTAGACTACGATTCGAGCAGGGCAATCTAAAGGAAGCGGAAAATTACTATATCCAAGCGCTAAGGAGTACCGAGATTCTTCGAGGCCGAGTTCACATGGATGTGGCACGTCAGCATAACAATCTCGGCACCGTCTACGCGGCGATGGGCGACTCCAACCGAGCGCAGAGAGAGCACCTATCCGCTCTTGCAACTAGCTTAAAGGCAAACGGCCGAGCAGATCACCTGTCCGCCGCCGCGCTCTCGAATCTGGGAAGCCTTCACATCGAACGTGGAGATTTGTCAACAGGGCACGCCTATTTGTCGGAGGCGTACGCACACATGCGCAAGGCCGTTGGCGATTCGGATCGCCGAACCTTTGCCGTAGCGGGAAATGTTGCAATCGCAAAACTGCGCTTGGGCGACGTTTCGTCCGCTGAAGCGCTTCTTCGAGACACGCTTCGCTCCCGGAAAGACGCGTTGCCCGGAAACGATCCCGAGCGCGCCGCATTGCAAGTGGACTTCGGAGACGTTATGCGATCACAGGGGCGGTGGGGCGACGCGATTCGGGAGTACTCGCAGGCAATTCAAATACTGACGGAGACGTCCGCGAGACGGTTGCGCACCCCGGCGGAGGTCCACCGCCGCCTAGGTCTAGCGTATTGGGGCAACCGGGATCCCGAAAAGGCACTGGAGGCCTTTCGCACAGCGCTACGTGATGATAATGCGGATCTCTCCCGAAATCTTTGCTTGCGTACGGACGATCAAATGCGCAAGTACCTAGACTCAACTTCTCCTTTGTTATATGCGCTCACTAGCTTCGCCGTCGAACGTGGCCCGCGGGCACCCGAGGCGGATCGATTGCTCGCGAACGCCTTACTCCAGCGGAAAGCGAGATCGATCGAGGAACTACGCCATTTGCGAATGCAAGTTTCGCGAAAGGACCCAGAAGGGTGGCGGGCCTGGCAGGAAAGTCAGATATTCGAGGCTAACTTACCCATAGAATCCAAGAATCGACCCGCCGCCCGCGCGACGCTGGAAACGGCATACGCAGCCGTCCGCGACAACCCCGCATTTTCTGGGTTTGCAGAGGACGTAACGGTCGACATGGCGATTCGCGCTCTTAAGTCGAGCGCATTACTCGAATTTACCTCGTATCGGCGTATGGAGCCGGCGGATATGGTCGGACGGGAAGAGCGGTACGCCGCCTGCATAATCGCAGCCAAGTCTGTCAAGTGCTTCGATCTTGGAATTGCCTCCGACTTCAACGACTTGGTAAACCGTTTTCTTAGCGTAGCCGAAGACCCAAGACGCGATTTTGCGGCTGCGGCGCGAGCGCTTGGAGAGCGGATGGACGTAGTGCTTCGTGAGCTCGATAGCTATGATCACGTCGTAATTGCTGGGGACGACGGCCTTGGCCAACTTCCTTTTGGCGCAATTGTTGATAACTCCGGAAAGTTTTGGCGAGACCGGTTGCGAATTACATATGCGTCCTCGGGCCGGGAGTTTGTGCGAGCCACTTTGGATACTCGGCCAACCCCGGGCCCGCCGCAACTTGTCGGGGCCTATCGAATTTCGCCGGTCAAAGCCGGTCAGCGAGATCGCCTGCCATCGTTACCCTTTGCGCGCGCGGAGATGCAGTCCGCGCGCCTTCTCTGGAGACTTTCACCAAAGGCGGTTCTAGAGAATGAGCAGGTAACCCAGCGCGCGCTAACTGACATCACTCGCCCCAACGTACTTTACATACTACTGCACGGCACTGAAGACGGCTTGGGGGTGATTCTCGGAGATGGGGCCGCGGCTTCGATGGAAGACGTTCGGCGATGGGATCTCATGGGAACGGAAGTGACGGCTATGCCGATCTGCTATAGCGGAGCGGGAGCCACTACGAGAGGTCACGGAGTAATTGGCCTGCGTCGATCGCTAGAAATCGCGGGAACGCGTTCGCAGCTTCTTGCTTTTTGGCGTGTGGAGGACCGAGTAGCCGCCGAATACATGAAGGTTTTTTGGCTACTACTTCAAAAAGGAACCTCTCGCGTTTCCGCCGCACACGAGGCGCAACGTCGCATAAAAGACAAGTATACCCATCCGTTTTACTGGGCCTCTTTCTACTTATCCGGCAATGCCGAACCGATCTACGAATTGTCTTCGAAAAAGTAAACGCTGAGCTATTTTTCCGCCCGCCAAACGTTGCTGCTGCTTCGCGCAACCCAATTGGCGTTGTCGATCATCTTGCGGCCACCGGAATGCTTTCCCGCTCACAATACTCTATGTTCGCTCCGGCTTGGTTGCCGACGAGCAATACAGCTTTTCGTAGAGCGTTCGCTTTAGTTCGAAGAGCGCGACTGCACGACTCTCCTTCTAGCTTGCCGCCGTTCCGGTTTTGAAGCGCTCTTCGTTCGCCTCTCCGCCCCTCCCTCTCGGGCACCGCTTCGCTTGACGACCCGCTAAGAAACGTGATGCAGGTCTAGCCGCGCCGCGGCGGCGCGCTGGCCTCTGCTTTTTCGGTTCCTCCGCCCTCGCGGACGCGACCGCCTTCGGCTGGGCGGCCCCTCCGAAAATGCGGCCCTTGCGCCTGGGGAGCGGCTCCGCTCGCCCTTTAGTGCCCCGAGAGATTCGGGAGCGGAAAAGGAGACTCACATGAATCGCGCCATTCTCATTGGCTATCTCGGCAAGGACGCCGAAGTTCGTTCCACCGGCGACAGCGCTTCGTTCACGCTGCTTTCGCTCGCGACTAAGAAGTCGTGGAAAGATCGCGAGTCGGGCGAATACCGGTCGCAGACTACGTGGCACCGCTGCGTGGTGTGGGGCAAGCTCGGCGAGTACGCCGCGAAGCTCACCAAGGGTTCGCACGTGCAGCTCGAAGGCGAGATTCGCACGCGCAGCTATCAAGTGAAAGTCGGCAAGAAGCAAGCCGACGTGAAGAGGTCGATCACCGAAGTGCGGGTGTTCGCGATCGAGAAGCTGGATCGCGCGAAGAAGGCCGACGCGCCACCGGCGGAAGGGGCGACCGCCTAAGGGCGGTCCGCTCTCCCCAGGAGGGCACGGGAGGCGATGCGATGAACACCGAACAAGCGAAGCAAATCGGCGAATCGGCTCTCCATCGACTGATGGCGGCTCTGGAACAAGGACAAAGCGCCACACTGCGGGCGTATCTGGCGGCGATGGCGCGTTTCCACCGTTACTCGTGGAGCAACGTCTTGTTGATCCACTCGCAAAGACCGAACGCGACCCATGTCGCGGGCTTTCAGCGATGGCTGAAGCTGCGTCGATTCGTGCGCAAGGGCGAGAAAGGCATCGTCATCCTCGCGCCGATCGTGGGGCGCCTCGAGGCGGAGGGCCTCACGGAAGACCAACGCTCACGGTTGTTCGGCTTCCGCGCCGCCCACGTCTTCGACGTCAGCCAAACCGATGGGAGCCACTGCCGGAACTAACCGCCGCGCGAGGTGAGCCGGGCGCTCTGACCGGCAGACTGGCGGCCTTCGTCGCGAGCAAGGGCATCGACTTGGCGTACTCGGACGCCATTCGCCCAGCTCGCGGACTCTCGTCGGGCGGCAAAATCGTCCTGCTTCCCGGAATGTCCGCCGCCGAGGAGTTCTCCGTTCTCGCTCACGAAACGGCACATGAGTTACTCCATCGCGGCGACCGACGCGCCGCGACGAATCACGCAATCCGCGAGACGGAGGCGGAAGCTGTGGCATTCGTTGTCTCCACGGCCATCGGACTCGACACCGACACGTCGAGCGCCGACTACATCCAACTTCACGCGGGCGATAAGACGACTTTGGCAGAATCGCTCGCCGACATTCAGCAAACCGCCGTCGAGATACTGCGGGCGATCTTGCCCGGCGATCCGGCGGCGGACTCTAGCCAGTGATTCGCTACCCGAATCACAGGTGCCGAACAAAGCATTGGACGCTTTCGAGCGGCGGACTTACGCTCAACTCAGTTGATCCGGGCCGCACAAGCCGGACAACTTGAAAGGAGCTACCGCACCATGCAACAAACAGTCGCACGCCGGTTTAGAAACCGGCGACTCGCGATCATCGCCTGGACCCTAGCGCTCGCAGCTCTATTTGCGCCCGAAGCGACGGCGCAGGCGTCGCCCTGGGAGAACGCGGTGGACGTCTTGCGCAACGCGTTTACAACGACGATCGCGCGAGGGCTAAGCCTTGTCGCCATCGTCGTCGGAGGACTGATGTTCGCTTTCGGCGAGGGTCAATCGAAGCGCGCCCTTTCGGGCATCGTCTTTGGCGTCGGCATGGCGATCGGCGCGGTGAACTTTATGGCTTGGCTGTTTCCATGAGGACAACCGCGAATGACACCCAACGCGCCCGTACTTCATCCCGTCTACAAAGCGATCAACAAGGCGCTGACCATCTGGGGCGTAGAGCGGCGGCTGTTCTTTTTGGCCGTGATCATGGGCGGGGCGGCGTTCAACTTTTTCGGAAGCCTGATCGGCGGATTGGCAATGTTCGTAGGTCTGTTCGCACTCGGCCGCTGGGCGACCGCAACCGATCCGCGGATTCTTCGCATCCTTCTCAACTCGGCGAAGCAAGCTACGCACTACGACCCGCAGAAGAGGGCGCAATGACCGGGCTCGGCGAGATTCGCGAGCGTTGGCGGGAAGCGGGGCCGGTCAACCGGCTCATCGCGCTCCAAGGGTTCGCCGACAAACGAACCTTCCTGACCAAGGGCGGGGAGGTCGGCGTTCTCATTCGTGTCCGAGGAGTGGACGCCGAGTGCCTGGATCATGGGCAGATCGACCGGGTAGCGCGGAGCTTCGAATCGGCGGTTCGAGGGCTGGACGAACGCTTCGATCTGATGCAGTTTTTGATTAAGGAGAGCGGCTTCACGCTACCGGCCTCCGATCATCCAAATCCGGTGGTGCGCGAGGCCTTCGCCAATCGCGCCCGCCAGTTATCCGAGCGGTCCAGCGAAATCTACTCGATCGATTTATACTTCGCCCTCGCGTTTCGGCCCGCTGTCGCGACTCGCGGCTACCTTTCGTGGCGTCGGACAAGCAAGTCATTGAACGACGGCCTCGACGGGGCCATCGAGACGTTGCGCAACAAAGCAGAAAGTTTCGTAGTCCAACTGAAGGACACTCTGGGCGCGGAGATCGTGGAAAAGGAAGAGGCCTTCCAATTCTTCCGGCGGCTTCTTAACTTCCGTCCAGCTTGCAAGAGAGTTCAACCGAAAAGGGATCATGGCCTCGACTACGCGCTCTGCGACGCCGACATCGAGTGCCACCGCGACCACCTCCGCATCGACGACCGCTACGTCCAGGTCCTTACGTTGAAGGAACCGCCGTCGGCGAGCTTCGCGCACCTGCTGCGAAGCCTCGAAGGCGTGGCGTGCGACGTGATCCTCGTCAACACGTGGAGACACGAGCCGAACGATTCGATCCGTCGCGAGATTCGGGCTAAGCGCCGGCACTTTCACAACTCAAAGGCGTCGATGACCAACTACATCGGCGACAAGGCCCCCAATCCGCAGGAAATGCTGATCGACGAAAGCGCCACCGGACTGGTGGCCGAGTTGGGCGGGTGCCTGCGTGAGATCGAGATCAACGGCAACTACTTTGGACGTTTCAGTATGACCGCCGTTTTGATCGGCGCGGACTTGCCCGCGGTCCGGCGCGCCGCGGCGGAATGCACCAAGGCGCTAACGGCGTTCGACGCTCAAGTGCTCGACGAGCGCTACAACCTGCTGAACGCTTATCTGGCAGTCGTTCCCGGGAATCGCGCCCTGAACCTCCGCGAGTTATGGCTCTTGAACACCAACTACGCCGATCTTTCTTTCCTCTTCGCGCCTTCCGCCGGGGACCGTCGGAACGACCACCTGGACGCGGAGCATCTGGCGGTTCTCGAAACGCCTTCCGCCGCGCCGTACTTCCTGAACCTTCACGTGCAGGACGTCGCTCACACTTTGATCCTTGGCTCGACGGGATCGGGCAAGAGTTTCTTCCTGAACTTTCTCCTGACCAACCTTCAACAGTACGACCCGTTGACGTTCATCTTCGACTTGGGCGGATCTTACGAGTATTTGACGCGGCTATTTAACGGCGGATATATGGCCCTGGGGAGCGAGCGGCGCGCTGTTCGAATCAACCCGTTCCGGCTGGAACCGACCGATGCAAATCTGAACTTCCTCGGTGGCTTCGTCCGGGTACTGATTGAATCGGGCGGGTACCGGTTGACCAGCACCGAAGAGCGGGACATGCAGCAGCAGATCGTCAACCTCTACGAACTCGATCCGGAGCAGCGTCGGCTACTGACGCTCGCGAATATCGTCGGAGTCCGTTGTCTCAGCAGCTTTTTAGGTGGATCCAAGGCGGCCAGTTCGCGGCGATCTTCGATAACGCCGACGACGAGCTAACGCTCGCGCGATTCCAGGCGTTCGATTTCGAAGGGATGGATCGCTATCCGCAGGTACTCGAGCCGCTCCTGTTCTACGTCCTCCATCGAGCGAACGCCGCGATCCATGATCCGGCTCTATCGACGACGTTCAAGACCCTCGTGCTCGACGAAGCGTGGCGATTCTTTCGGAACGGCACGATTCGGGACTACGTAACGGAGGCCATCAAGACGTGGCGGAAGCGGAACGCCGCGGTGATTGTGGCGACGCAGTCCTCGGACGACCTTCAGCAGTGCGATCTGCTCGACATCGTCGTCGAGAGTTGCCCGTCGAAGATGTTCCTCGCGAATCCCGGCATGGATCGCGCGGCGTACCGGACCACCTTCCATCTAAACGAGACCGAAGCGGCATTGATCGCCCGCCTGATCCCGAAGAAGCAAGTGCTGATCAAGCGGCCGGACTATTCGAAAGTCGTCGATCTCAACGTCGATCCGGTTAGCTACTGGCTTTACACGTCGAATCCCTACGAGGCGCAACGGCGCGGCGAGGCATTCGAACAATACGGATTTCACGAAGGACTGAAACATCTCGCAAGGAACTCCCGATGATGCATCTCTACCTCGCACTCACAGCCGCGGTTGCCGCCGACGCCTCGCACTCCATCGCCGCCAGAACCGTCCATTACGGCGAAAAGGATGTCGCCCCCATCCGCGCCAAGGTTCGGTTTACGACGATGATCGTACTTCCTAAGCGGGAGCAGATTCTCGACTTCACTTGCGGCGACAAGGAGTTCTGGATCGTAAACGGCAACCAGAACTTTGCTTACGTCAAGCCCGCGAAGACCGGCTCGGCCACCAATCTGAATCTCGTCACGGCGGCCGGCAATGTCTATTCGTTTGTCCTCACCGAAGTCGGGGAGGGAGCGGAGCACGACCTGAAAGTGTTTATCGAACCGCGCGACGAGGCGATGACGATTGCGCTCAACGACCGCCCTCGTTTCGTCGCCGCCGACCAGGTCGACGATTTCCGGCTGCAAGCCGAAATGGCGCGAGCGGCGGCAAAGGAAACGCGGTTGGCGGCGGAGACTAACGCGGATCGCGAGATTAGCCGGTTCCGGCATGAGTACCCCGCGAGCTTGAAGTTCGCTTACCGGTTTGAGGCGGCGAAGAAGCCTTTCGACGTGTCGGCGATTTACCATGACGGGCGGTTTACCTACATCCGCGCGGACCCGGAGGAGACGCCCGCGCTATACGAACTCAAAGACGGTAAGCCCAATCTCGTTCAGTTCGAGTTCCGGCAGGGACTGTACGTCGTTGCCAAGGTGCTCGACGCCGGTTACCTCTCCATCGGGAAACAGAGCCTCCCGTTTCGGCGCCGGGAGGTGGGCGATGAGTGAACTCGGTAGCGAAGCGACCGTCGTCAATGGTGCGCCGAAGCCGCCCGGAACTCTTCCGCGCAACGCGCAGACCTGGATCATCGCGGGAATCTCGGTCGTTATGGTGGCGGCCATCGCGCTGTCGGGCAACAGCGCTCCACGATCGGCGTCCTCAAAGCCCGTGACATCGCCTCCCCCAAGCGTCGTCGACCCGAACGCCCAACGAATCGCGGAGTACCGTCTGCGGATCGAGGAGCAGGCGCGACGCTTGGCAGCGGAACAAGCGGCGTTGGCTCAGTCGAAGCAGGCGTTCGCGAACGATCTTTCGGCGGCTAGCACGCCGATTACTTCGGCGAGCCATCCACCCACCGCTTCTTCTCCGGTAGACGAAAAGTTGCAACAGCGCCGCCAAATCGAGGCGGAGCGCGAGAAGCGGGAATACCTTTCTCTCTTCGCATCGAACTTGGCGTTGACGCACCGGCGCGACGCCGCACTGCTACCGCCGAACGTCCCGTCCTCAGGCAGCGCGGGACACACCACGGGAGACGCGCCCGCCGCCGTTCCTCCTCCTACGGAGACGGAGCGCGCTCCCTCGGCGGTCGAACCGCAACGTCCCGACCGCAAAAGGGAGCCGCCGGACCTCGCCGGGCTGCAGCGAGCCGAAGGCCAGCGGTACCGGCTTCTGGAGGGGACCGTGATTGAAGCGGTGCTGACCAACCGTCTCGATGGAGCCCTTAACGGGCCAGTGAACTGCATGGTTACCACCGATGTCTTCACGCGCGACCGTCAACAGCTACTTGTGCCGCGCGGCACTCGCATTCTCGGCGATGTGCGACCGGTAACGACAGGCAGCAGCGCTTGGCCGTCGTGTTTCATCGGCTCATCATGCCGGACGGTTTTTCGGTAAACCTCGACCAATTCGCCGCGATGAATCAGATTGGGGAGACGGGGTTGCGAGACAAGGTGGACCGCCACTACTTGCAAACGTTCGGCGTCTCGATCGCGATTGGAGCGATCGCGGGCTTAGCGCAGGCCAACACGCGCTATGGGTTCGATGTCTCGGCCACCGACGCTTACCGCCAGGGAGTCTCGACCAGTGTCGCTCAAAGCTCGCTGCGAATCCTCGACCGCTACCTCAACATTCTCCCGACCTTTACGATTCGCGAAGGTCATCGCATCAAGATTTATCTGGCGGGCGATTTGCTCTTGCCAGCTTACGACCGCCATCGGATTCCCAGCGACCTATAGGAGTACGCCATGTGGCTTTTTCGTTTCCTGTTTACCGGACGCCGCGCCTTTGTTGCATTCGCGGTTGCCGCTTTCGGGGCGACGCTCGCTTACCTCGCTTGGTACCACCGGTATCGCGAGCCGCTAATTCTGCAGCGGCGCGGCGCGGAGCGATTGCGCCAAATGCATCGTGGGGTGGACGATGCGATCCGCAACTATAAGAGCCCGCTCACGCAATCGCCCACACCGGTAAAGAAAGAGGTGGAGGTGCATCCATGACCACGAGGGTAGCTCGCAATCTTTGGGTAGCGGCTTTGTTCGCCGGGGCCGCCCAAGCGTTTCTCGGCATCACGGTATTCGATCCAACCAACTGGGCGGAGGCGATCAATCAGCTCGATGCGATGAACAAACAGCACGCGCAACTGGTCGAGACCTACTCGAAGGTTCGGGATCAATACGACCACATGATTCAGATGGCCAAGCAGGTACCCGTCGCGATGGCTACTCGTTACCGCGCACTGGCGACGCCGTGGCGGCGCTCGAACGCGACTAACGTTTCCGGCACGACCGATGGTTGGGTCGCCGGAATCAACTCGGGCGGCTCGGTTGTGGATGGCTACCTCAAAGCGGTCGAACGCCTCAACGAGTATGGAACCGCTTTGGCGCGCGTCCCCGCCGATCAACTGGATCGCCTGCAGAAGCTGTACGGCACGATCGAACTCGCCGATGGCGCAAACGTCCACACCATGGAGACCCTGGGCGTTATGCGGCAGGCGTCGGAGCAAGTCGAAACGGCGATCCAAGATTTGGAAACCGACTCGCTTTCGAGCGATCCCGGCATGAATACAGAAGTCGCGGTCTTAAACAAACTGGGCGCGGCGACCGTGGTCGCGCTTCGCAATTCTCAGGACACGAACAAACTCCTGGTCGCGTTGGCCGAACAGGAAGTCGTCCACGCCAAGCGCAGACGCGACGCGGATAGCATCGCCGTCAATAACCACATTCGCTTCATGGCCCAGGGGCGCGAATACCTGGCGAGCCAGAAGGAGAACGCCTCGGACGCCATGCTTGCGTTCCGCATGCCATAGGGCCCCGGAGACCGCCATGCCGCCAAGCACCATGAACGATCTGTTTGCGTTCCTGACGGAACTCCTGGTCACGCACTCGGACATCTTCCAGGCCCTTGGACTTGGGATGTTTCGCGGCTTGGCCGTTATCCTGATCGTCTGGTTCGGCGCAACGTCGGCCCTCTCCGCGGCGGGAGGCGGGGCCGGATTCCGGTTCGATCGTTTCGCCCAACTCCTGATGTCGATCGCCTTTGGCTTTGCGATGATCACGTTCTACGCGACACCGATACCGGGTTTCGGCGTCAGTTTTCACAACCTGATCACGGACCAAGGATTGGCGTTGGCCAACGTTCTGAACCATCGCATGGTCGACGAAGTCTGGGCAAGGCTCGACACAATCTACTTCTCTCTCGAAATGCCGCTTCTCGCTTTCAGCGTCGTCCAGATCGTCTACTTTGCGGTGCTTGTCGTCGCCATTCTCGTGGCCGAGGCGGCTATCTTTTTCGTCATTTCGTTCGGGTACATCGCCGCCGCCGTCGCGGTCTTGCTTGGTCCGGTATTTATCCCGTTTTTCATCGTGCCGAAGATGGAATGGCTCTTCTGGGGATGGCTCAAAGGCTTTTTGCAATACGCCTTTTATCCGGTCGTCGCAAACGCCTACCTGTTCGTGTTCGGCAACCTTCTGATCCGCTTTGTCGACGCGCATCCGCCGCCCTATGACAGCGCCAACATGATGCTTCTCTTCGGCCCATTACTGTTCCTGCTGATCGCGTTCACCTACGGGATCCTCCGAATCCCGTCGCTCGTCAACTCATTGTTCTCCGGCAGTTCGGGCGAGTCCGCCCTGCCGCGAGTTCTCTAAACAAGTCGAGGAACGTTCGAATGCCGGCAACGATACCCATCGTGTCTCCGATCGAGAAGGATCTCCGCTCTTCGAAGGAGCGCTACGTCGAGATCTACGGTTCGTCGCTGATGATGAACCGCTATCTGCGCATCGCCGTGCTGTGCCTTGGCGGGGCGTGCGTGGCGCTCGCAATTGTCAATCTGAAGACGTACCAGACGTTCAGCCGCTTTAAGCCCTTGGTCGTCCGAATCACCGACGTTGGGCGCGCCGAAGCCGTCACTTACGACTCGATGGAGTACCGGCCTCGCGACGCCGAGATTCGCTACTTCCTGATCGAGTTCGTTACCAAACACTACGGTCGAATGCGCGCCACCGTGCGCGAAAACTTCGCCCGGTCTTTGTTCTTCCTCGAAGGCCGACTTGCCGACGCGACCATCGAGGCGAATAAGAAGAACAAAACCATCGAAGCGTTTATCGCGGGTCAAGGAGCGGAGGTGGAAATCGCCGTCCGCAACGTCGCGATCGAGGACCTTCGGACGTCCCCGATTCGGGCCAGCGTCGATTTCGACAAGGTCTACTACGCGGCGGGCGATCACGTGGAATCGAAACGCGAACACTACACCGCTCACTTCGTTTTCATCGTCCGCGAGCGCGTTCCGAACGCCTTCATCCCGGTCAATCCGCTGGGGCTGACCATCACCTACTTCCGGGAAGATCAAGCCTTTCAATAGGAGTTCGACGTGATCACGAATGTCTTTTTCGCGACGACGATTCTCTTCCTCGCGCTGCTGGTTTGGCTACTCCAGGAATGCGCGTTTTTGATCCCCTACCGCGCTCTGCTGATCGAAGTTTACGCGCCCTACATCCTCGCCTACGCGGCCGCTCTGTTCGTCAATGTCTTTGCGGCGGTGTACTTTGCCGTCCGCAAGCTGCTGCTCAAGGAAACCGGTCAAAAGTTGGCGCATATCGAAAAGCAATTGCGGACTGGAAACACCATCTCGGAAGAGCTTACCGCCCATCTCAAGGAGCACTCGTTATGAGCCGGACCGTTGACCGGAGTATCGAACTCGACGATCGTCTGGATGGAGGATTGTCGCGCGTAGGAGCGGGTGAGGAGCCTCAAAAGGCCCTCGATCGGCAGCGTGTAGAGGTGCGTTACGGACGGCAAATCTACACCTGGAGCGACCTGGAGCGCGCCGTTCTGGTCGAGATTGGGAAGTTCCGCACTCTGGACGAAGCCGACGTTCGGCGCGTCTTCTACGGCGGCCTGGAGCGTCCATTTCATCGCGACCGGAGCCACTTGATCGCTCAGGGTTTGGTGCAGCGACGGTCGATTTCCGTCGGCAAGAATCGCGAGGTCCGGCGCGTGGTCGTTCTGACCAAACGAGGGAAGCGACTATTGCAGGCGCAACGTGCCGTCGGGACGAATCAGGCTCTCTACGCCGGATTCGTCAAACCGGCCGAGGCTTCTCACGACGCATCCGTTTACGCGATGTACGAGGCCGAAGCGGCGCGGCTGACCGACGGCGGCAACATCGTCCGGCGCGTCGTGCTCGACTTCGATTTCAAGAGGGCGGTCTACGCCGAACTGAACCGGCCCGGCGACTACGCCAGTTCGGCCTACAAGCAACGCCAGGCCGAACTCGCCGCCCGCAACAATCTCCCCGTCGTCGATGGAAAGATTGCCTTGCCCGATCTCCGGATCGAGTACGAAACTCCCGAGGGCGATACGCGGCATCTCGATTTGGAACTCGCGACGGAACACTACCGGCCTAGTCACATGCGCTCGAAGGCCGCCGCTGGATTCAAGCTCTACGGGGTCAATTCGACGTCCCGCGGGCGGCGGGCGCAATGGGAAGGGCGAGAGCTAACGGCGGGGGTGCTCGCGCTATGACCAACTCGAACGAGACGCGCGTTCAAGGTATCGAGAAGCTTGGGTACACCCGCCAAGAGGCCGCCTTTCTCGCGACCGTCGCCCTTCACGGCGGATACTTTATGCGCCGACAGTATTGCCAGTTCGTCGGCGTCAAGAGCGGGAAACGTGCGGCGAGTTTTGTCGCGAAACTCTTGGATCGCGGGCACGCCCGCCGGTACCGCTTCGCGCTGCACCGCGCCGTCCTTCATCTCGGCTACAAGCCAATTTACGATGCCATCGGCGAGCCCGAGAGCCGCAACCGCCGCGAGCACCAAGCGTCGTCCATCGAGTCGAGACTGATGGCGATCGACTACGTGTTATCGCATTTCGATTTCCGGTTTCTGGCGACGCGGGCGGATCGCAACCGAATGCTTCTCCAATTCGGTGTTGCCCGCGAAGAACTACCCCTTGTGCATCGGTTTCCCATTCGCATGCTGGGCGATCTTGTGGTGTTCGCCTTCATCGACTGCGGCTTTGCAACCGACTCCGCTTTCGTCCATTTCCTTCGCGCCTATCGCGGCGTCTTCGACTCGCTTCCCGAGTTCCAGTTGGACTTTGTAGGGACGCGCGAAAGTAATTTCCTCAGGGCAAGATCAGTGGTCGAAAGGGTGCTTCTCGGCGACCGTGAGCGGGGGCTGGACGCGGCCGCGCTAGATCGACTCTTGCAACACTTCGCCGACCGGCAGGCCTACGAGAGCCACGAGACCAAGGGCTTCGACCGCGCCCGAATCGACCGTCTTCGCGACGAGTTGGACGAGTTCGGATCGCCGTTGCACCAGTCGCTTTTCGCGACGTGGAAGGCGGGCGGACGGCAGGCGGTCACGCGGGAAGTAGGCGTTCGCCGGGCTCCCCGATGGAGCTTCCGAGCGGTCGAACTGCCCTTCACCTATCGCCTGTTTTCGCGCTTGGAGGCGGCCTAATGACGATTTTCGCGATGTCACCGCAATCGTCCCGACAAGCGTCACCTCGGACCGTCGAACAACACTCGTCGTTGCACGCGGATCGCCCGTACCTGTCGGTGCCGCTGTGGCGGATCGAGGGTGACGGAAGGGCCGCGGCAAGGGCGGGAGCGACCCCGGGCTCCGCGGCGCCGATCCGCCACGGAACCCTTTCTCGCTCGCCGTGGCTCGATCCTGGGTCGCTCCCGCCCTTGCCTTGGTTTTGCGTCGCAACTTTGCATTCGGAAATGGAGTCGTGACCGATGGCCGTCGTTATCCCCAAACAGCCGAGGCCTGAACGCGATCAGATCACCGTCCGTCTCGATCGCGATCTCATCCAAGATTTGGAGCGCTACTGCCGCTATCTCGAATCGAGTCGAGACTACGTCGTCGGGCAATCGCTCGCCTTCATTTTTCGGCGCGACCGCGAGTTCCAATCTTGGATATCGAAGGAAGCGGCGCGTCAGAACGGGCATGACCCCAAGGGGCAGGCAAAATGATTCGCGCTTTGGTCGATCACCGCCTGCTGTTGAGTTTGACGATCGGCGCCTCGGCGGCCCTTCTACTCGCGCGGCGGTTTCCGTTTCCGGAAGACGCGGCGATCCTCGATCTCGTCGCCGCGCAGAAACCGGCGTTGTATTGGAGCATCCGATGGGGCTACCTCGCGATGCTGTTTACGACCCCGTTTCTATGCTCGTCCGCGGCGTTTTCGCTCCTCTACATCTTCGTGGTTCGTCAGCGAGAACGTGCCACGCTCCACCGGTTACCGCTATATCCAGTTCCAGCGCGCCGCGAGAGTCTGTTTGTCGTCGTCGGCGAGATTCATCTTCCGAAGCGCGCCGAGCCATCGCCCAACCCGCGCTGGCTGACAATTCCCGAGCGTGGTTTATTCACCGGGATCGCCGTATTCGGAGCTATCGGTTCGGGCAAGACATCCTGCTGCATGTACCCGTTCGCCGAGCAGATTCTCGCGTTCCGTTCGAGCGATGCGTCCCGCCGGATCGGCGGGCTGATTCTTGAAGTCAAAGGCGACTTCTGTCGCAAGGCCAAACGGATTCTCGAAAACCATGGGCGCGGCGACGACTACGTGGAGGTGGCGATCGACGGCGAGTTTCGCTACAACCCTTTACACAACGACCTCGAAGCGTATGCGCTCGCCTACGGCATCGCCAGCCTGCTCAACAACCTCTTCGGCAAGGGCAAGGAGCCTTTCTGGCAGCAGGCGTACACCAACCTGGTGAAGTTCGTCATCCTGCTACACAAAGTCAACTACGACTACGTGACGCTGTTCGACGTCTACGAATGCGCCATCAATCCCGAGCGTCTGGAATCGCGGATCCGCGACGGCGAACGGCTGTTCCACACGGCGGAGTACGTGCTTATCACGGTGGCTCAATACATGGAGCATCGCGAGTTGACGCGCTACCCCTTCGAGCGTGACGGCGCCACCGGCGAGATGAAAGCGCCAATCTCGGCGGACCTGCTTCGGTTCCTCGATGCCAATCGGATTGCCTACTCGCCCGTCATCGAAACGGGCGGCCAAATGTCGGACGCCGACGATCCTGTATTCGAAAGAAAGCGGCAGCAACTGGAGGCCGTGAAGCGTTGGTTCTATCACGATTGGCGGCGTATCGAGCCGAAGCTGCGCACGTCGATCGTCGAGGGCATTTCGGTGTTCCTCTCGCTGTTCGACGACAACCCTTCGGTGAAGCGTACGTTTTGCCCGCCCAAGGAGTGCTACGACCCTTCGTTGAACTCGGATGGGCGATTCGGCAAACCGCTCCCCGGATTCGGCGAGATGATCGAGGCTGGGAAGCTCGTCGCGCTGGACTTCCCCGTCGCCGCCAACCCCGGTCTTGCGCGCGCCATCGGCACGCTGATGAAGCAGGACTTTCAGCGAGCCGTTCTCAACCGTATTCCGGCGATGGAACGCGCCGCGAACATTCACTGGCGGGAGGTTCTCTTTCTCTGCGACGAGTACCAGAGCTTCGCCACCGTCGGCGAAAGCGATCCGACCGGCGACGAGAAGTTCTTCGCGCTATCGCGACAGGCGAAGTGCATTCCGATCGTCGCGACGCAATCCATCAGTTCTCTCCGCTCCACCCTTCCCGGCGAGTCGTGGCGTACGCTCCTGCAAACGTTCCGCACCAAGATTTTCCTCGCGGTGAGCGACGACTTCAGTATGCGAACCGCCAGCGAACTTTGCGGCAAGGAAGAACAACTCAAGCTGAGCTACAGCCTCTCGGAGAGCGATCACGACGCGCGCGTCAGCGTGCTTACCGGACGGGCGACGGCTCACCGCGCGGCGATCGGCACGTCGAAGAGCTACAACCTGCATCGCGATTGGGTCTTCGAACCGAAGGTTTTCGGCGAACTGAAAAACGCTCAAGCCATCGTACTGGCCTACGACGGACTCAATCCCCATCCGCCGTCGTACTGCTATCTGAAGCCTTACTATCTCGATCCAAATCGCACTTACTTCGAGCAGCTCGCCGCCGGGGAGATCTGACGTGCGGGGTTTCGAACTGATCCTGCCGTTCCTTCGCCCCATCGAAGCGCTGATCCGGGACCCGACGGTTTCCGAGATCATGATCAACCCTTCGCAACGGGTCTTCGTCGAACGGTCCGGGTTGATCGAGCCGGTGGACGGTGTCCATGTCGGCGAGCGTTTCCTGCAGGTAGCCGTGCGGAACATCGCGCGAATCTTGGGAGACGACATCGGAGAGGAGAAGCCTCTGCTCGATTCGCGACTGCCCGACGGATCGCGGGTCACGGCGATCCTGCCGCCTTGCTCGGTAGGCGGAACCACGCTTTGCATTCGGAAATTTCAATCGCAGTTCTTCACGCTGAACCGGCTCGCGGCCTCCGAGTCCATAACGCCGGCGCAAGCGGCGCTCTTATCGGAGGCGGTTAGGGCCAAGCGAACGATGCTCGTTGCCGGGGGCACGGGCACTGGCAAGACAACCCTTCTGAACGCGCTCGCGAACGAGATCGGCGACGGCGATCGCATCGTCGTCATCGAGGACACGGCGGAGATCTTCGTCGATAAGCCGAACGTCGTGCGACTGGAAGCCCGCCGCGAACAACCGAATCTGCCGGCGGTGACGATTCGCGATTTGTTGCGCTCCACGCTGCGTTTACGGCCCGACCGAATTCTTCTCGGCGAAGTGCGAGGGGGCGAAGCGTTCGACTTGCTCCAGGCGCTCAACACGGGCCATTCCGGAACCGTCTCGACCATCCACGCCAATTCGGCGGAGCAAGCGCTCAACCGGCTCTCGAACTGCGTATTGCAGGCGGGCGTCGAAATGCCCTACGGCGCGATTCGCCGGGGCATCGCCGACGCGATCGATCTGGTTCTGCACCTTGAGCGTCGAAATGGACGGCGAGTCTTGACTCAGTTGATGCGGGTGGCCGGACTTTCCGCGGACGAAACCCGCTTCAGCGTAGAAGCGCTATGAAGAGCCAGGCCGCCAGGTTCGTCGAGAAGGTCTTCCGGCCCGAGGATCGGATTGCGTTCGTTCTGGTGAACCGCCGATCGGGGGCGGTTACTCAGCGCGTCGCGTCGGTCCGCCAAGCGACCGATCCCGCTTTTCAATCGTGGCTCCGCGGCCAGAACTCGCAACGGTATGAGATCTACTTCAGCGCCAACGTGCTCCATCGGGACTCGCGTGGGAGGACGAAGGCCGACATCGCCGAAGTCCGCCACGTTTATCTCGACTTCGACGAGGACGGGACGACACGAGTCGCGGAACTCGCGTCGCACTCTGTGCCGGAGCCGAACTTCGTCGTCAACAGCTCGCCGGATCGCTATCAGGTGTTCTGGGCGGTGGCGGGCTTCGAGAAAGAGAGGGCGGAATCGCTAATGCGACACCTGTCCCGAGAGACCGGTCGCGAGTAATGCGTCTTCCCGGCTTCTACAACCACAAGTACGCGAAACCTCACTACGTTCGCGTCGAGCACCGGAGCGATGCGATCTACACGCCGGAGCATTTTCCACAAGCTTCGGCCGAGGAACGAGCGGCACGGTCGGCGAGCGCGCCGCGCGGTTCATCGGCTGTCGTCAGCCAGTCCGAACGCGACTTCGCTTACGCCATCCGGGCCCTTCGGCGTGCGATCGCTAAGCACCGAAGCGGAGAGAAGTCCGATCTCGCAGCTTACGCCGGTCTAACCGTCCGAAAAGCGGCGGACTCGATTGCGGTGGAAGGCGAACCGATCGAGCGGTGACTACCCCATGTCTTGTTTCAAGTTCATTAATCCGAAAATATTCCTTGACAAACAGTCCTAAGTAGCCGAATAATCGCAGTCTCATTATGCGTTTACCCTCGATATTTTTTGCACTTGTTCTCTGTATTCCTCGCGCTTTCGCCCAACATCCGGTCGCGGCGGATCGAATGCACGAGCGTTTACTAGCCGTGGTCCCGATGGTTGGGGCGGGAACCTATGCGGATCCCAAGCGGCCGATGTTCACGGCGGTTGGGCGGATCGAAGGACGGCAAGGGTTGTTAGGCTTTAGCTACCAAGCCAGCGACGACGGGCAGTTTGCGCTTGTCGAGTTTGTTGCCGCAGACCGCGCAATTCTCAATGCGATACGGCTGAGCTCTTCGACGGCAAAGTCGTTTGTCCGCGGGGCCGACAAACGGGCGGACATCGAAGCCGAGTTCCGCAAGTACAAGCGCGACTTCGACTTAGACAAGCTGGCGGTGGGGGCGAAATGAAAGTTTTCGCCTTTATCCTCGCCGCGCCGCTGTTGGCGCAAACGGTTTACCAGGAATTCAACCAGTCCATGTGCCCGCTCGATTGGGAGGATGGTTGGACGGTTTATTACTGGGGTTCTTGCGACGGCGGCGGATCGATGATCACAGAAGCGCCGACTTGGACCCTCAACTTGGTTTCGAACATCGTTCCCGCCACGGGAAACGAGTATGAAATGCTCACGAACTGGTACCACTACTACGGTTACCTGGGCAACGGCCCCATGGAGTTCGTGCAATATCTGAGGGCCTCTGGAAACGTCGGCCTGCGCGGAAACTACGGAACGTTCTATGCCATCGCGCTCTATCGCGCTAGTGGGTCTTCCAATTGGACGATTACGATATACAAACGGAAAGATAATGTTCTCACCACGCTGCTGACGGCGAATACCGGATCGAACACCCACTATCCGACCGTACGAAGCTTAATTCGCTCGACCGGCGCCTACCCGGGCATTACGGTTCGTTTCGCGGGCTTGCGATGGTACGTGAACGATACGTCCATAGCTTCCGGCAGCCCGGGGCTTCAGATTTACGACACGCCATATCTCACGAACAATCCGGACGGACGAATGATCGGCGGCGCTCTCTACCTCGCCGATCAGGCCGCGCCGAACCCCGTCACCACCGCCAACATCGCCGTTTCCCGGTTCCCCGATCGAATCGAACTCGCTTGGAATGCGGCGGCGGATACCGGGGCCGGGGCTTCCGGGGTTCGTGCCTATGAAATCTACCGCAACGGCGCCTACATCGGTGAAGTTGGTTACGGGCAGTACGTCGACTTCGGAGCGAACAACGCGACGGCTTCCTACACGATGGGCATCCGCGTCGTCGATCACCACGGGAACGCGAGCGCGATAACCAGCTTCCCCGTCGCCGCGCTCCAGACGCTTTCCCTCACCGATCCACGGCGGACGGGTATCGTCCCGACTGGCGCGTATTGGGGCGCCCTCGGCGAGCAGATCGACACGTTGAGCGGCAACGTCAACTACACGATACCGCTGCTGAAGGCCATTGGGCGCGGCGGATCGAGCGTCGGGTTTTCCCTCAACTACAATTCGCAGCTTTGGCGTCTCGACAATTCGACGACGGTGAAATTGGGGGCGGATGTCGGATATGGATACGGATGGAAGCTGCTCGCCGGAGCCATCACGCCGATTTGGACCGATCCCTACACGCTCGCCTATTACCTGTATACCGATTCCACCGGCGCGGAGCATAAGCTCCACCAGCGCGAAGGCGATACCTGGACCTCGACCTCCGGCGCGCACGTTTGGTACAACTCCGCTTCGAAAAAACTGTACTTCGGTAACGGGTCGTTTTGGCGCATGGAATCGATTAGCGCCGACTCCATGGATCTGGGCAGCCAGTACCCGACGCTGATGCAGGACGCCAACGGAAATCAGATCGTGGTCCGCTATCGCCCCTCCATCGGCGGATCGACGGAGAACACGAGCGCGCGGATCCAGGAGATCGAGGACGTGCGCGCGACCGACCAGGGCGGCGGAGTGTTTCGAACTTACCAGTTCAACTACAACAACGACGCCATTCCGCACCTTACGGGCATTACCAACACAATCGGCACCAGCGAAACATATACGTTCAGTACCTGGTCTCCCGTGACGCTTTGGGGACCCTTTGTTGGATCGCCCCAGTACGGCATGGTCGATCACCTGCGCAGCGTGGTGGTGAACGGTCTCGGCCTCGAGCATTACTTCGAGTACAACACCGCGGGAGAGATCACAAAAGTGAAATTGCCCTACGGCGCGGAACTCGGTTACACTTATGCGCCGTTCACATTCATAGACGGGTTGGGAGGGACGCGAACGGTACGAGAAGTAAGCGTTCGCACGTTCAAAAAAGCGGCGGGCGCGACGGCCGCGAACTACGCGTTCACGCGCGATGCCGGCGATTCCAACTACTACATGCATACTCGGACCGCCCTGGCGGACCCCAGCGGAGTCGGCTGGCGAGCCTGGTTGTTTTCGGCGGCGGACAACTGGGCGCGCGGAATTCAGTGGCGTCTCGATGTGCGGAACAGCTCGTCGGGCGGCGGCGTTTTCATGGAGGATTACACCTGGGCGATTACCTCCAAGGGACAGCCGTATCTGTGGACCACATTATCGACGATGGATGTCGGCCAGTCTTACCAAAAACAGTGGAAGACCGAACAGTTGACCGACGCGTACGGCAACATCGTGGAGCAGAAATTCTACGGCTACGGCAGTTTGACGACTTGGGTCAAGAAGATTAACTGCAGCTATGCCGGCTTTCTCTTGACCTACCAGTTCCGCTTGCCGGTAAGTTGCTCGGTGACGGACGGCGCTTCGACGCTGACATCCTTTACGAATACCTACGATTCGACGACGCTGGTCGCCGTAAATCCCGCGCCTCGGCTGTTCGACCCCACGGTGACCGGTCCTCGCGGCAACCGCACGGTTAGCGTAACCCCGTACGTCACCCACACCACGACTTACAATGTGTATGGAGGCGTGGTAACGGCGGTGGACAACCAAGGACACCGGGTGGACGCGACGCTGAACGCCGCGAGCGGGCTGCCTACGGCGATCACGCCCAATCAAAACACCGATCTCAACTCGACGATAAGCTATAACGGCTTTCTCGGATTAACCGCGCAGACGCAAGCCAACACCTACTCGACGGGCTTCAGCTACGACGCTTATGCGCGCCCGGCGTCGGAGACGAACCGGGACGGGGGCGTGACCACGTTCACCTATAGCGCGCCGGGAGCGAGCCCGGCTTGGAAGAAGGCCTCGCAGACCACGAGCGCGGGGACGCGGTACACGCAAACTTATTTCGATGGAATCGGGCGGCCAGTGAAAACGGAGGTGGGAACCGGGACATCGACGGTGGTGTCCACCACGGAGACGGAGTACGATTCGTGCGCATGCTCGCCCGTGGGGAAGATGAAGCGGGTGTCGATGCCTTACGCGCCGGGCGGGACGAAGTACTGGACGACGTATAGCTACGACGGTTTGGGGCGGACGCTTTACGCGAGTCAACCGAATAGTTCGGGAAGCACCAGCTATCAGTACACCGGCAACTCGGTGCGGGTGACCGGCGCGTCGGGTAAGTGGAAGAAGATGACGACGGACGTCTTCGGGCAGTTGATCCAGGTGGACGAGCCGAAGCCGGGCGGGGGCACGCTGTCGACGACCTATACATACAATCTGGCGGGGAAGCTTACGCAGGTTTCGATGCCGCGGGGCGGGGTGACGCAAACGCGGACGTTCGCTTACGATACGGCTACGCAGTCGAGGCTGCTAACGGAGACGCTGCCGGAGACGGGGACGACGAGCTACACCTACTACGCCGACGGGAAGTTGCAGACCAAGACCGACGCCCGGAACAAGCGGCTGCAGTATAACTACGACGTGCAGGGGCGGTTGACCAATGCGTTGCAGCTCGATTGGAACGGCTCGGCGTGGGTGCATGCCGGGTACGCGGCTCACATGTACTACGATACCGCTCCGATCCACAACGGATCTTACGACGAACAGGGAAATCTAAACGTGATCGGCTACGCGAGGGGACTACTGGCCTCGATTCACTACGTAGGCGGCAACGAAGAATACTCCTATAGCCCCAAGGGGCGACCGTGGCACAAGACACTCTCCACGCAGGGCATCAGCCTAAAGGCCGCCTTTACGTGGAACGAGTGGGGACAGCTCACCAAGACCGACTTGCCGCGGACCGCCCGGTACAACGCTTCGACCTACGATCCGAACTGGACGAACCTCAACTATTACGAGCACGCGTTTGTGAGCCATAACTTCAACGCACTGGGGCAGGCTACTTCGTCGTGGGTGTCCAGTTGGCACGCCGGATCGGGCGGCTGGAGCGACACGTACGTCAACGCGAACTTAGCCGCCAACGGACAGTACAACGCCGCTGGGCAATTGAGTCAGCTTACTCACTACACCAACACCGGCGGCACGGTAACCGAGACGCGCGCCTACAACACGTTGGGGCAGATGACGCGGCTGACGGTGCCGGGGGCGATCGATATCGAGTATCAGTACTCGGCGACGGCGAACGACGGGCGGGCGGTGGGGCAGAAGAACTGGCTGTCGGGCGAGGAGGTGCAATACACCTACGATTCGCTGGCGCGGTTGACGAA
>Ga0164290_1001660_pt1 | contig 27077 bp, 20 predicted proteins | sample Micstemetagenome_FD_108782 | JGI IMG/M metagenome (GOLD analysis project Ga0164290, IMG submission 108782) | Contaminated culture microbial community from soil near Moab, Utah, USA - Microcoleus steenstrupii SON62 (Illumina Assembly) | ecosystem: Environmental > Terrestrial > Soil > Soil crust...
AAAAAGGTACTTTTGCCCATAGTTAGTTGGGTTGTGTGGTAACACCAAACTAACGATAAAGGGAGGCCCCAAACCTCCCTTTATCATATTTATCCGGAACTTTCCCCGGACAACAGTGATTCAAAAGTCAAAAATCGAAAGTCAAAATGTGTTTGCGGCAAGGGCTCACTGTCGTGATCGAATAGGGTGGCGGGTCGTTTTAGACTTTTTACTTTTGAATTTTGACTTGCAAAGTATCTTGCACCCTTAAACGAGCCCATGGGTTTTTTCAATAAGCTGTTCGGAAAAAAGGAAAAAGAAAGCCTCGACGAAGGCCTCCAGAAAACCAAGGAGAACTTCTTTACCAAAATGACCAAGGCCATCGCCGGAAAAAGCACCGTCGATGAGGAAGTGCTCGATAACCTCGAAGAGGCACTGGTGTCGGCCGATGTGGGTATTGACACCACCGTGGCCATCATCGACCGCATCGAAAAGCGCGTGGCACGCGACAAATACCTGAATACGGCGGAACTCAACAAGATTCTCCAGGAGGAGATCCGGGAGATCCTGGTTGGCAATACTTCGTATGATTTTACATCGGAACTGCCCGCAAAACCCTATGTAATTCTCGTGGTGGGGGTCAATGGCGTGGGTAAAACCACCACCATCGGCAAGCTCGCCCATAATTTCCGTAAAGCCGGGAAAAGTGTGTTGCTCGGCGCCGCCGATACGTTCCGGGCCGCTGCCGTCGACCAGCTCACCATCTGGAGCGAACGCACCGGGGTTCCGATCGTAAAGCAGGCTATGGGCTCCGACCCGGCGGCGGTGGCCTATGATACGGTTCAAAGCGCCGTGGCCCGTGGCACCGAAGTGGTGCTGATCGATACGGCCGGACGCCTGCACAACAAAGCACATCTCATGGACGAGCTCAGCAAGATCCGCCGTTCGGTTCAAAAGGTGCTGCCTGAGGGGCCGCATGAAGTGCTGCTGGTTTTGGACGGCTCAACCGGACAGAATGCATTGGAGCAGGCCAAACACTTTACCGCCGCTACGTCGGTCTCTGCCCTTGCCATCACCAAGCTCGACGGCACGGCCAAAGGCGGCGTCGTACTGGCTATCGCCAACCAGTTTCAAATCCCCGTCAAGTTCATCGGCGTGGGCGAAAAAATGGAAGACCTGCTGGTTTTCGACAAGCATGAGTTTGTAGACAGCTTGTTTAGCCTGAACAGTTAGAACCTAACATTCAAAAGCCGTTTCGCAGCAATGAATATTGCTGTAGCAACGATTCCTGCCTTTGATGTAAAGGGAAAAGCCTGTTGCCGATCTTTCGGGTGGGGTAGCATTCTTGCCTTTTGAATTTTGACTTTTGATTTAGGCTTTCCGCCGATCCATCGCCTGCCGGGCACAGAAGAAGATTTACCTTTGCCGCCTCATGAAAGCAAAATCCCTCCAAAAAGACAAGGTCAACATCATTACGCTGGGGTGCAGCAAGAACATGGTGGATTCGGAAGTGCTCAGCGGCCAGCTCAAGGCTTCCGGCACCGATGTGGTGCACGAAAGTGCCCGAAAAGATCACAACATCGTGATCGTGAACACCTGCGGCTTTATCGATAAAGCCAAGGAGGAAAGTATCAATACGATTCTTGAACAGGTCGAGCTGAAGCAGAAAGGCCGTCTCGACAAAGTATACGTGACCGGCTGCCTCAGCCAGCGCTACCGCGACGACCTCGAACAGAGCATCCCCGAAGTGGATGCCTGGTTCGGTACGATGGAACTGCCGCTGATCCTGAAGCGCTTCAACGCTGATTACCGCGCCGAGCTGGTAGGTGAGCGTTTGCTGGCCACACCGCAGCATTATGCCTACATGAAAATTTCGGAGGGGTGTAACCGCACCTGCTCTTTTTGCGCGATTCCGTTAATGCGTGGCGGCCACGTGAGCCGCTCCATCGATGAGCTGGTTCAGGAAGCCGAAGGGCTCGCCCGGCGTGGCGTCCGGGAAATCCTGCTCATCGCCCAGGAGCTAACCTATTACGGCCTCGACCTCTATAAACGGCGCGCGCTTCCCGACCTGCTCAACCGTCTGGCCGATGTGCCGGGTATCGAGTGGATCCGCCTGCACTATGCCTACCCGCACAAGTTTCCGATGGAAATCCTGGAGGTGATGCGCGAGCGACCCAATATCTGCAACTATCTCGATATGCCGCTGCAGCACGCGGCCGACAACATGCTGAAAGCCATGAAGCGCCAGATCACCCGCTCGGAGATGGAAGACCTCACTCAGGCCATCCGCGCTGCCGTACCGGGCATCTGTCTGCGCACCACGCTGATCACCGGCTTCCCCGGCGAAACCCTGGATGACGTTGAGGAACTGAAAGGCTTCCTGGAGCGCCAGCGCTTCGACCGCGTGGGCATCTTTACCTATTCGCACGAAGAAAACACCAGCGCTTACGACCTGGTCGACGATGTGCCGGCGGAAGAAAAGCAGCGCCGTGCAGAAGACATCATGGCCGTGCAGCAGGAAATTTCCTATGAGAAAAACCAGGAGAAAGTGGGGCAGACCTTCAAAGTTCTGGTCGATAAAAAGGAAGCCGGCCGCTACCTGGGCCGCACCGAGTTTGATTCCGTCGAGGTCGACAATGAGGTGATCATCCACAGCAATAAGAAACTGCAGCCTGGCAGCTTCGTGCAGGTGAAGATTACGAAGGCCTATGACTATGACCTGGAAGGGGAGGTGGTGTAATAATCAATATGCAATTTCGTTTAGTTAGCCCCTCACCCCCAAGCCCTCTCCCGGAGTTTGAGGGGAGCGGAGTCTGATTGTCGGAGCTCGTTCCCCTTGCCCTTTGGGAGAGGGGTAGGGGTGAGGGAAAAGAATGTGTCGGGGCAACTAACAAGCACGGACAAAACGACCTTACATTGATTATTGTACTTTTTATGATGCCCGCTGACCACGGCAGCGATCGCTGCAGTATTTTACTTCTGCCCACACCTTTTCCCATTTTTTTCGCCAGGTAAAGGGACGGCCGCAGGTCTTACAGGTTTTAGCGGGAAGGTTCTCCTTGGCAATGGCTTTCTTCTTCATTCCACTGATCGATTTGCTTTAAAAAGGCCTCGGCAACACGCAAATGCGCCGCCTGCTTTTCGGGCGCCATGTTGTCCCATGTTTTCAGCAGCATGCCCAGCCGTGGGTTCTGGCCAAAAAAGGCCCGCTGCCGCTGCAGGAATCGCCAGAACAGGCCATCCCAAACCGCCTGCCAATGGCCTTTGGGCCAGCTGCCCATCTTCATCAGGTAGGCCGATCCGCTGATGTAAGGTTTGGTCGTCATCAGTCCGCCATCTGCAAACTGGGTCATCCCGTAAACGTTCGGCACCATCACCCAGTCGTACGCATCGATAAACAGGGCCATGAACCAAGCGTAGACTTCGTCGGGATCGAATTCGCAGAGCAGGAAAAAGTTGCCGAGCACCATCAGCCGCTCGATATGGTGTGCATAGGCATTGTTCCGTACTTTTCCGATAACCGTATCCACAGGTACTATGCCGGTAGTGCCGGTCCAGAAGGCGCGCGGAATACGTCGCGTAAAGCCCCAGAAATGAAGGGTACGCTGCCGGCGTCCTTCGCGCCGGTACACAATCCTGATGAATTCGCGCCAGCCCAGTATCTGGCGCAGAAATCCTTCAAGCGAGGGCAGGGGAACCGGATGGCGGTCGGCGTGATCAAGGGCTGCATCCACCACCTGTTGCGGGGTCAGCAGGCCTGTGTTGAGCAGCGGCGAAAGGCCCGAGTGGAACAGCAGCGGCTCCTTTGGCACCAGCGCATCTTCGTAAGGGCCGAAACCCGCAAAGCGTTCTTCCAGGAACTGCCGGAGCCATAGTTCCGCCTGGTCGTGGGTCACAGGATAAAAACCTGCTGTTTTGTCGAAAGGCGGGTTTGTGTCGCCCGGGTTGTTCGGAAACAGGGCTGCAACGTATTCACGGGCCTCAGCCAGCCAGGGCGTTTCCGTAGAAATACGGAACTCCGGTACGGGCATGCCTTTCGGAAGACGTTGCCTGTTTTCAGTGTCGAAACTCCAGCGGCCGCCCAGGGGTTGCCCCGATTCGAGCAGCAGGCCGCGCTGACGGCGTTGGGCGACATAGAAATCGGTCTGGAAGTAACGCTTTCTGCCCGCGAAGTAGGCATCCCCTTCTTCGGGCTGATTCAGGAACGCTGGACTGGGCACGAGGTGCAACCGGATTCCTTCCGCCTTACATCCTTTCTTCAGTCTGCGGAGCAACCAGTCGTCGTCGGGCTCGCATACGAATACCTCCTGGACACCCTGACGTTTCAGCCAGGCGGGCAGATGCCGGCAGTCGGCATGGGGCTGCAGGCATTCCACGACCTCTGCCCGAAAACCCGCTTCACGCAGGGCCGCAACATAGGCCTGCATCGAGGCGCGGTGAAAGACCAGTTTTTTTTGGTGGAAAGGAAGTGCGCGGAAGAAAAGAAATTCTTCAATCACCAGAACGCCGCGCTCTGGTGCGAGAGCCGGATGCGGCCAGAATAGCTGGTGAGGAAACAGGAGGGAGACGGAAGACACGGCTTACCAACAACCCGCTGCCGTGCTTGGTTCGTCTGGAAAATAAAAAAGTAAAAAGCCGGAAGCGGGTTACCCAGGCACAGCCTTACTGTCCGGGATTACAACCTTCGACTTTTTACTTGTGAAACGTTGATTCGTCAGGCTACCTTGGCAATAACGATCGGCATGCCATAGCTTTCTTCACGGGCCCACTGCTGGAGCATTTCGCTCTTCACCGGCTCGTAAATATCTTTCTGGTCCTGATCAGTCGGCAACTCCTTCATGGGAAACAGCACCAGAAACTGGGGCTCCACATAGTCGTAATGCCGGTCGGTGGTAAAGCCTTTTACCTGCACATACTTGTAACCGCGGTCTTCGATCTGCTGCAGGGTCTTAAGATTGAAGGGAATCGTGTTGGCTAATACTGCCCGTTCGCGTCGCATATGCTCAGAATTTAGATGTGTAATGGAAACGATTAAAGGTCCCGAAAGTTCAGATACCGGTTCGATGTTCAAACAATATTTAACAAACGGCTGACAAACATCTGACAATGCTGAGCTAACGGTTGTAAAATCAAAGAATAAGTGTTTGCAGAAAATTCCGGGCCAGGCTCTGAAGCGCTGTTTTACCGGATTATCCGCCGCTTCCTTTGCTGCACAAGGGGTAAGCGATCCGTTTATAGCGGGCCGGCCGGGCCTGTTACTGCACCAAACTCTGGTATAATTGTTTAGCAGCTCACAGCGTAGTATGACATTACCCGTTCAGGCATACCAGGTTGCGGACAGTATCGATATCCGGAGTTTCCGTTCGGTATTCACTGCCGAGCTGCATTATCATGATTCTGATGAGTTGTTTTACCGGATCGACCCCGACCAGTTTATCTATGTCTTCAAATATGGCGTCGTTTGTTTTCTGAACTGTGAGCCCGTGCGCATCGGCAACTTCCTGCAACTGGTACGGGCACATGCCAAGAATCCAATGGAGGAGCCGCTCAACGAAGATTTCATCATCGAAACCGAGGCGCCGGAAAACCGGATCAGTTACAACAAAATAGAGGTGATGCGTACCGACGTGGAAGTGCTGCGGCTGGTGATGCTCAATGTATCGCAGTCGGTGGCGCTCGATTACTTTTCCGATCATACCGAGAAACTGCTGGCGGAAACGAACCTGCATACGCGGCACCTCGAGCAAAAGGGGCGCCTGTTTATCTCCGGACGCAAGCTGCAACGCTTTATCGCGCGTACATTGATGTTGCGCAACAACATCGTCGAAAACCTGTACATCTTCGATTCTCCACCCGAAACATGGGAAGACGAGAGCCTCAGCCGGGTAGATGCCGGCATGAAGCGCACCTTCGACCTGCAGGAGCGCTTTCGCAATATCTCCGAAGGGCTTCAGATCGTGAAAGACAATCTCGATCTTTTTCGGGATATCATGAAATACCGTCACAGCAATATCCTCGAGTGGATTGTGATCATTCTCATCGCGGTGGAGGTCGTCAATCTGTTCCTGGAAAAGTTGCACAGCTAAATGTGCCCGGTTTTTGCAAAAGGGAGAAAAACAATTCTATGAAGCCATGGCGTTCCTGTCTTTTTTTGATTGCCGTATTCTTTTTTGCCTGTAAGAAGGAAAAAGCAGAAGAATTACCTCCAAACGTCGGTGGCTTTTTGCAATCAGGTACCTGGCGTGTACGCTCCTTCAATCAGCCGGGGGAGGAGCCGGTGAATTTTTCTGCCTACGCCTTCACCTTCGATTCGCTGGGGCGCGCACGGGCAACCGACAGTGCCGGCACGGTCTCCGGCAGCTGGGGTTCTACCGTTGAAGGCATGGAAAGCCGGGTGGTCTTTCAGTTCGCAGAACCCAGGTTCCAGGGTTTGAGCCGCTCCTGGACAGTGCTGGAGGCCACGGCAGCGCGCGTTGATATGCGGCATGGCGGCAACGGGGGCGCGGAAGCCTTCCTGGTGATGGAGCGAAACTGAGCATTCTTTGTACATCGCCGAAGAACCTTTTATTTTACGCATTACGGAGCTGCCGCGGCAGATGGTCCGTACTAATCTGTCATGCCTGAACTGTTGAACCTGCCCGCTGTTTTTGATCGCATCCGCAAGCCCGCAAATCGCCGGCTGCCCGGCCCCTATGCACGCAAGACGGCGATCCTAATCGCATTCATGTTCCTGGTGCATGGGCTGATGGCTTTCGGACTGGAGCTGGGCAATGATGAGTCTTATTACTGGATGTACAGCCAGGATCTCAAATCCAACTATTTCGACCACCCGCCCATGGTGGCAATATTGATCCGGATTTTCACCCTCAACGGTTTACTCGATTCGCCGGGCTGGTTGCGCCTGGGCGCGCTGGTTTGCAGTGCCGCAGCCACCTGGTTTCTGTTCCGGGCCTTGTCGGAACTGCACACTGCCCGTGCCGGGTTTTATGCCGGGTTGTTGTACAATGCTTCTTTCTACGCGGGTGTTACGGCCGGTGTATACATTATGCCTGATTCACCCCAGATGTTGTTCTGGACTTTGTCGCTCTGGATGCTGGTGCGCATCCACCGCTCCGAACGCGGGTGGACCAACTGGCTATGCTTTGGCGCTGCCGCCGGCGCCGCCATCATGAGCAAGGTGCATGGCGCTTTTTTGTGGGGTGGGTTTGGCGCCTACATTCTGCTGCATCGCCGCCAGTGGCTGCTGCTGCCGCAATTGTATGTCGCCGCCCTGCTGACGGCCCTGATCATCAGCCCGATTCTCTATTGGAACATCGAGAATAACTTCATTACCTATCGCTTTCACAGCCGGCGGGTCACCATCGACAACTTTGAGATCCGCATGGCAGGCATCCTGAGGGAAGCGATCGGGCAACTGGTTTTCAACAACCCGGTCAATGTGGTGCTGATCGGCATCGGGCTCTGGCAGTGGCGCCGGATACCTGCCGCGCAGAAGCCTGCCTTGCAATTGTTCAACTGGATTGCCCTGCCCCATGCCGGCTTTCTGCTTTTTATCTCGCTCTACCGCGATACCACCTTGCCACATTGGAGCGGACCAGCTTATATAACGCTTCTGCCCCTGGCCGCGCTGCGTCTGGCTGCACAGCATAAACGCCGTTTCCTGCCAAGGGTACTTTCTGCTTCGCTTCTTCTGTTTCTGCTTGTGCTCGGAGGCTGGGCAGGCGTTGTGCATGCCTACCCGGGAACCTATGGCAATCAGAAAGCGGGTGATCTGGGGACGGGTGACATCTCCCTCGACCTCTATGGCTGGGAGGAAGCCGGAACGGCTTTCCAGGAACGCTATGCACGCGAGGTGGCACAGGGACGATTGACACCCAACACGCCCGTCGTAGCTTCCTACTGGTGGGGCGCACATGTCGAATATTATTTTTGCCGTCCTGGTGCAATACCCTTCAGGGCCGTCGGGCCTGTGGCCGATATCCGTGAATATTACTGGCGCAATGCCACCCGCACCGATAGACCCCCGATGGATACGGCACTCTGCATTCTGGCGGCTGATGAGCACTATGGACTTCCGGAAGAATACCGTAAGGCGCAACTGCTTTTTCGCATCGAAGCATTTCGAGGGGGAAAGCCCGCCCATGCTTTCGACGTATATCGCCTGACCCGATAAGCCCGGGTTCGGGGCCGATCGGGTACAGCGGCCGGTAGCTTTCTGTTCAAAACAGGAGAATCCGTGTAAAGTGGGCGGTTCTACCTTACACGGGCTTCCTGTGTACAGAGCTCATGTGCTCAGTAAGGCTCGGCTTCATGGCCGTTTTGTTCAGCCTGTTGCACAGCGTCCGATGAGCGGATGCTTCCGATCGGGCCGCGCTGGCCCTGCTCCCCGGTTTTTAGGGCCTGTTGCAATCCTTCCGATACCCGCTTGCCATAATCGGGGTCGCATTGATGAAACAGCCCGATTATCCGTTCCCGGATCTGCTGCCGGCAGGGGAGGAGTGTGTTGACGAGGTTGCGGATGAGATCGTTGCGTTCCCAGTCGGTGAAACTGCGGTAGCGCTCCCCGGCCTGCGAAAAGTTATTTTCTCGGGGAATCTTCTGCCGCACCAGGTGTGCGTTGTAGTGTGGTTGGTGCTCACTGCCGGTGCGTTTCGCTTCCGTCACATTGTTCATCGACGAAGGCTCGTAGTTGACATGCGGGTTGCTGCCTCCGGAAATATCCTGGCGGAAGGCCATCTGTCCATCGCGCTGGTTGGTAGCTACCGCATTTCGAGGCGCGTTGATGGGCAGCTGGAGGTAGTTGGTTCCGACCCGGTAGCGTTGTGTGTCGGAGTAGGAAAAGGTGCGGCCCTGCAACAGCTTGTCATCGGAGAAGTCGAGTCCGTCTACCAGCACACCGGTGCCGAAAGCCGATTGCTCCACTTCTTCGAAGTAGTTAACCGGGTTACGGTCGAGTACCATGCGGCCTACGGGAAGGAAGGGAAATTGCTCCATCGGCCAGATCTTCGTCGGATCGAGCGGGTCGAAATCCAGCTCGGGATGGTCGTCGTCGCTCATGATCTGCACACAGAGCTCCCATTCGGGGAACGCGCCCGTATCGATGGCATCGTAAAGGTCTTGCGTGGCATGATTGAAGTTCTTTCCCTGTATTTCTTCGGCCTCATCCTGTGTGAGGTTCTTGATGCCCTGCTTCGGCTCCCAGTGGTACTTTACCAGCACTCCTTTCCCGTCGGCATTCACCCATTTGTAGGTGTTAACGCCGGAGCCCTGCATTTGCCGGTAGTTGGCCGGAATGCCCCAGGGCGAGAACAGGAAGGTAACCATATGCAGGGCCTCAGGCGTGTTGCTGACGAAATCGAAAATGCGTTCGCCATCCTGCCGGTTGGTAACCGGGTCGGGTTTGAAGGCATGTACCAGGTCGGGGAACTTCAGCGCATCACGGATGAAGAAGACCTTGAGGTTGTTGCCTACCATATCCCAATTGCCGTCTTCGGTATAGAACTTAACGGCAAAGCCCCGCGGATCACGGAGCGTTTCAGGCGAATGACCGCCGTGGATGACGGTGCTGAACCGTACAAATACGGGCGTTCTTTTCCCTTTTTCCTGGAAGAGTTTGGCACGGGTATACCGATTAACCGGTTCCTCACCCACGGTGCCATAGGTTTCAAAATAGCCGTGCGCGCCCGCCCCGCGTGCATGTACAACGCGCTCGGGTATCCGCTCCCGGTCGAAATGGGATATTTTTTCGAGCAGATGGTAGTTTTCAAGCGTCATTGGCCCCCGTGGGCCGATGGTGCGGGTGTTCTGGTTGTCATACACCGGGTGTCCCTGCCGGGTGGTTAACTCGTTGACCTGCTTCGGTGCGCCTTCCCCGTTGTACTCCTGCCGTTCCTGGTTTTCATTGATCATGGGCATTTCTGATTATGGCTAAGGCATGCAAAAAACAAATGCCACGGTAAGGGATTGGTCGGTTTTTTTTCAACACGGCTCTCGCGCCCCATGCGGCGCATTGATCATGTCAAACGCCTTCGGCTTGAGAACTTGCACCCCAAACGGGGTGCGCCTGGTGGGCTTCGTCGACGCAATGTCAGGCTGAGCGCAGTCGAAGCCCCCCCGTTCCTTTTTCTCCTGTTCCCTACGCTTCTCCCATCATCAGCCCTTCAATGGTATGCGCCTGAACGATGGGCTCAAGCTGTTCGACCATGCGGCAGGTAAGATGCTGCTGTACGTATTCAGGCAATTGATCATAAAATGGACGGGTAACCTGCAGGTCGTGCCGCTCTGCATTGATGGCGCCCGGAGCGTCCACGCCCAGCACCAGCACCGGCCGTGCTTTGTCGGAGCGATTGGCGGTGCCGCGGTGGATGGTTAGGGCGGAGCGTGCCGAGATGTCGCCCATCTGCGGCATTTTTTGCTGAGCCCGGGCTTCGTAGCGCGGGTACAGCTCTTTCGGCGGAAACATGCCGTGATCAAATCCTTCCGGCAGGTCCCATTGGGTACCCGGGGCTACTTCGAAGGGCCCCATCTCTTCGGTTACATCCACACAGGTCATGTTGAAGGCGAGCGAGTTCAGGCGTCTGCCCTCGATGGTATCGGGAGGCGCCGGGAAGTCGCGATGCCAGGGCTGGTGCACCGCACCGGGGTTCGGCACATCGAAGCCGATCTCGACGACTTTGTAATCAGGGCCCAGTACACATTCGCAGACCGCAGTAATCCAGGGATGTGTTACCAGGTCAACGAAGCCACGGATCGCCTCGGGATGTATTTCCACGTAATGACGTTTGGGGCCACGGCCGACGACGCCACCCGGACGCTTCAGGGCGTCTTCGTATGCTGCCCGTACGTCTTCGTGAAGTTGCTGCACCCATTCGCGCGCAAAGGCCCCTTTCACACCGATGATGCCGTCGCCATACAAACCGCCCATGATCTCCGACAACTCGAAGACGGGATGTGGGGCCCCGGGACCCATCAGGCCTGTAGCATCTGTGCCATTTGTTTGCTGCATCGCTGCTGTTTCCGGATCGACTCGCAACGATGGTGCCACAGGCGGGCCCAGCGGCTCACAACGCTGTTGAAACCTGTTTGCGCCAAAACCCTGGCCGCGGAGACCGGGATTGTACGCAGAGCCTGTCTGTTGAAGACGCTACGCTTTCAAAAGCAGAGGTCTCGGAGAATCTTTCAACCGCTACCTGTAACCGCCGCCCATTCCCCTTTTACAGCGAAGCGCCGCCCAATCGATAATGCTTGTAATCGGTCAGCACATAATGGAGCACACTGATGGCAAGGAACCCAAGATGAAAGGCCAGAGCTTTTTTATGGTTACGCACAAAAGGCAGCGTTGTAAGCAGGGCCATTGCGCCCAGAAGGCTCAGGTCGGCTTTCCGGTGGGTGCGCACTGAAAGCCTGCGTTTGATTCCTACCCGGGTGTCGGTCAGCGCATTGATGACGCCCATGCCGGCGGCCAATGCCGCATAAGTACGTACGCTGTATTTATTCAAGTGCAGCAGGACCGGGGCGGCCGCCTGCACACCTGTGAGTACATAGTCTACAATTCCATGCGTATCGGGAGTGATGGGCTTTTTCATATAGCTGGCATTTGCCCGAAAAGCACCAAATATGAGGCCGGAAGGCAAGCGTCAGGAGGCCAGGGCGGCAGGCTTTTCCGCCTGTGCCGGACGGAGCATCTTCCGGCTCGTTGATGCCAGAATGAGCAGGTTGATAAAGCCGTAGATGGATCCGTAGATGATGGGCGTTTCCGTACCCGGCCCGGCAAGGGGCAGGTGAAAAAACAACCCGATCATGGTCAGGAAGAACGCACCGATGATGGTCATGAGCGGGAAGATGAACATATACTCTCCGGCCATCTTCCCCACCCCGACGCGGAACAGCAGATACGCACCCCAGGTGAGTAGCAGCAGGCGCCCGAGAAGCGGAAGTAGCTGCACCGGCGCGGGCTGCCCGGGGATGGGGCCCCGCAGCACATGTGCCCGTACGAGCAGAAAGGTTGCGGCAGCATAAACGACAAGCAGGAGCAGCCAGATGACGCGTCGGGTAGGGGCAGGCATAAAGGAAAATTGTGGCCGCAAAAGTACGCTGTTGCAACGCAGCATCCTGCCCGGCTTCATCTTTGTAAAAAGCCTGTTATGACTAAAAAAACCGCGCTGCCGGAAGTGGATGCTGCGCTGCTGGCGGCCCAACGCGTTTTTCGCACAACGCCATCCATCTCCGCCGCTCAGCGCGTTGCCTGGATGTACGCGATTGCGGAAGCGCTGGAAGCCCAGAAAGAGGTCTTGATTTCATCGGCTGCCCGTGAAACCCATCTCGATCCGAAACGGTTGGCCAACGAGCTTTTGCGCACCCAATGGCAGCTGGCCAGTTATGCCCATGCCGCTGCCGATGGGCGCTGGCTGGATGTGCGAATCGATACGCCCGGGACAGAAACCGTGCTTGGGCATCGGGAGAGCGGCCGGAAGCGGGTTCAGGGGGAATGGCTGCAGCACACCCGGCAGAACGATTTGCGCAAGATGCTTGTGCCCCTGGGGCCGGTAGTGGTCTTTGGTGCCTCCAATTTTCCGTTTGCCTACAGCACGGCTGGAGGCGATACGGCCGCAGCTATCGCGGCCGGCTGCCCGGTGATCGTGAAGGCGCACCCGGCCCATGCGGCCACATCCGGACTTATTGCCGGGCTCGTGCGCAGGGCTGCCACCGGGTGCGGCCTTCCGCCCGATTGGTTTCAGCACCTGGAGGGGGACTTCGGGGTCGGACAGGCTCTGGTGCAGCATCCGCTGACCACAGCCGTTGCCTTCACCGGGTCGCTGGAGGGAGGCCGTGCGCTCTTCGACCTGGCCGCAGCGCGCCCGCATCCCATACCGGTGTTTGCCGAGATGGGCAGCATCAACCCGGTATTCCTGCTTCCGGAGTTCCTGGGTAAGGATCCCGAATCCCTGGCCATCACACTGGCAGCATCCATTTCCGCATCGGCAGGACAGTTCTGCACCAACCCGGGCTTATTGGTAGGAATGGAAAGTCCTGATCTGGACCGGTTTCGAAAGACGCTGGCGCAGCAACTGTCCATGACCCCAGCTGCCGAAATGCTGCACCCGGGCATTGCCACAGCCTTCCAGCATAAAAGGGCCGATGTACTTGGCGTTGATGGCGTTTCCATAGCCGGCACCCTGTCTTGTCCGGTTGGACCCAACGACAGCATTCCGACCCTCGCCACCGTTCCGGCATCCGTATTTTTACGGGAGCCCCTGCTGCGGCAGGAGGTGTTCGGTCCTTTTTCTTTGCTGGTGCAATGCGGAGATGCAGATGAAATGATGGCCGTGGCCGAAACCCTGGAGGGGCAGCTGACCTGTACGCTTATGGCAAGCAGCGAAGAACTGAAAGAGGCCCCCGGCCTGATCGCCCTTCTTCGCGCGCGATGCGGCCGGATGATCCGCAATGGGGTGCCTACGGGTGTGGAGGTGGTGGATGCCATGCATCATGGCGGGCCTTACCCGGCCACTACCGACAGCCGCTTTACGGCAGTGGGTGCCGATGGCATCCGACGCTTTGCACGGCCGGTGTGTTACCAGAACTGGGAAGAAGCGCTACTACCTCCAGAACTGCAGAATGCCAATCCGCTGGGCATTTGGCGTGTGGTCAATGGTGCGCTTACCCAGGCAGCCGTGACCTTGCCAGTGCCGGCCCCCGCACGCTGATTGCCATTCCCGGAAAACCGGAGCATTCGAGCCGCAACCATAGTACTTTTGCGGCATGTTTTCCGCCGAAACGATTGCCTACCCGCAAACGAAGCAGTTTACCCGGATCGTTGCCGACTATCTGGGCGATGCCGAAGACCTTCGTTCCTTTTATAGTCACCGGCCAACTGAGGAAGGTATCCGTGCGGCCATTGCTGCGCGGCGTAACACGCCCGCACACCGGGAGGCCCTCGTGGCCGTATTGCGCGATCAATACACAGGCATTGCAGATGCGGAGCCGGTTCTGGCCTCCATCGAGTCGCTTTTGTCGGAAAATACGTTTACAATAACCACGGCCCACCAGCCGAATCTGCTGGGCGGGCCGCTTTATTTTGTCTACAAAATCCTGCACGCCATCCGCCTGGCAGCCCATCTCGGTACCAGCCTGCCGGGGCATCGCTTTGTGCCGGTTTTTTACATGGGTTCTGAAGATGCCGACCTGGAAGAGCTGAATCACTTTTCGGTTGCCGGAAAACGTTATACCTGGCAAACGAGCCAGCAGGGTGCGGTTGGACGGATGAAGGTCGATAAGAACCTGCTGCAATTGCTCGATGAACTGCAGGGACAGCTGGCCGGCGAAGCATCGGCTTCGGAGCTGATGGCTATTTTTCGCAAGGCTTTCGTAGCGGGAAAGACCATTCAGCAGGCAACCTTCGAGTGGGTGCACAGCCTTTTCGGCCGTTTTGGACTGGTGATTCTGATTGCCGATGATGCGCGGCTGAAGCGGATGATGCAGCCGGTTTTTGAAAAAGATCTTTTTGAAGGGCTGCCCTCAGAAATTGTGGGCGCTACGTCGACCCGGCTCGATGCCCTCTATGAAGCACAGGCACATCCGCGGCCCATCAATCTTTTTTACCTGCGTGAGGGCCTGCGGAACCGCATCGAAAGGCGGGGGGAGGAGTTTGTTGTCGTGAGCAGTGATATCCGCTTTTCGCCTGCTGATCTCCGGAATGAACTGGAGCAGCATCCGGAGCGCTTCAGTCCCAACGTGATCCTGCGGGGACTTTACCAGGAGACCATTCTTCCGAACATTGCTTTCCTCGGGGGCGGAGGTGAGCTAGCCTACTGGCTGCAGTTGAAAGACCTCTTTGAACGTTTCGAAGTGCCTTTTCCCGTGCTGGTGCTGCGCAACTCCTATCTGCTCGCCGACGCGGCGCAGGCCGCGCTTTGCCGCAAGCTGGGACTGCGCCTGACCGACCTGTTTGAGGAGGAGCTGGCCCTGTCGGACCGCCTGCTGGAAAAGGCGGGGCGGCGGCCGCGCCTGAATGGCGAAGTGGAAGAGATCCGTAACCTGTATGCCCGCCTTTCTGCCTCTGCAGCAGCGGTGGATCCTACCCTGGGCACGCATGTGGCGGCGTTGCAGGCACAGGCGCTCCGGCGGATCGACGAACTGGAAAAGAAAATGCTGCGTGCCGGCAGGAGGCGTGAATCGGCCACCTTGCGCCAGCTGAAGAAACTCCGGGAATCCCTCTTCCCGGGCGGAGGCCTGCAGGAGCGGAAGGAGAGCTTTGTCGGTTACTATGCACGCTGGGGATCGGCTTTTATCGACGCCCTGTACCAGCATGCCCCTTCCCTGGAACAACAGTTTACCCTGCTTGCTGAAAGGGAGCGATAACCTATTCTATGCGCCCCATGAGGGGATGCCGATCTTTCTCGATGCACGTTCGTGGCCCCGCTAAGGTCAATCACACAGAGCACTCCGTCGCCAGCCTGCCTATAAGGGTATAAAAGCTACCGACAGGAGATCTCATGTGCTTTACCATGCTGTCTACTGATCAAATCCGTTCGGCCATTGTTTACGCAGGTGGGCAGCCTTATTAAGTACCTCTGTTTCCATCTGGTCTTTATAGGCTTCCATGCGGTCGCCCACGGAGGCGTCGAAGCTGCCGATGATTTGTGCCGCCAGAAGGCCGGCGTTTTTTGCGGCGTTCAGCGCAACGGTAGCTACCGGCACGCCGTTCGGCATTTGCAGGATCGATAGCACCGAATCCCAGCCATCGATCGAATTCGAGGACTTTACCGGCACGCCAATAACCGGCAGCGGGGTCAGGGAGGCCACCATACCGGGCAGGTGCGCCGCTCCTCCGGCACCGGCAATAATGCACTTTAGGCCGCGCGCACGCGCCCCGCGGGCATAGTCGAACATTCGCCGGGGAGTGCGGTGTGCCGACACCACCGTGAGTTCGAATGCAATGCCGAACTGTTGCAGCACATCGGCGGCAGCCTGCATTACCGGGAGATCGCTGTCGGAACCCATGATAATCCCTACGAGCGGAGCAAGAGTGGGCTGTTCATCGAAGCTTGTCATAGTGCTGCGAAATTGCAATTATTTTCCGGCTCCTGCAGCGGGCACTGCTTCCTTTTTCGGCTGATCAAAACATGGAGTCGCTCAACGGATGATATCGCCCCGCAATTGCAGCAGCTGTATCTCGGCCAGCTTGGTGTTGAAGCGGGCCTGTATCAGCCGGAACTGCGCATCGGCCAGGTTTTGCTCCGCGATGCGCATCTCGATGAAGGTGCTTACGCCCAGGCGGTAGCGCTCGCGGGCGATGAAAAGATTTTCGCGCACCAGCGTCATGTTGGCTTCTTCGAGCGACAGGGTATTTCTTGCCAGTTCGTATCCCTGCCAGGCCTGTGCGATGCCACTGGCGATCACCGCTTCGCTGCGCCGGTACTGCAGTTGCAGCTGTTCCAGGTCAATCTCTGCCGCCCTGATATTGCGCCGTACGCTGAAGCCGTTAAAAATCGGCACCGTAGCGGTAAAACCATAGTTGAAGCCACGGTTCTGGTTGAACAAGGGCTGGAAGGGGTTGATGACCGTTTTGTTTTCGTTACGGTTGAAGTTATAGGCCGAATTGAAGTTGACCGTCGGCCAGCGCTCGGCCTTCCGTTCGCGGATCATCAGTCCTGCGATCTCCTGCTGCTGTCGGTTGAGCAGCAGTTGCGGATTCACGGCTTCGATGCCCTTGCGCACCGAATCGAGCAAGAGGCTTCGGTTGACAGGTATGCTGTCGTGCACGTTAAAGGGTTCGCCGGGCTTTGATGCCATCAGCAGGGCCAGCTGCTCGCGTGCCTGCACCAGCGCATTCTCGCTTCCCAGCAACTGGGCCCGTTGGGCATTATTGTCGATCTGCGCCTGCAACACGTCGGCTTTGGTGCCGGTGCCGATATCGAATTTATACTGGGCCAGCTGAAGTCGCTCGCCACTCAGGCGCATCTGTTCGTCGAGTGCGGCTTTCTGCTGTTGCAGGCGGGCCATCTCAAAGTAGCTACGCATCACGTCGGCAACGGTAGCTACCACCTGCGTCTGCACCTGCAGTTCGCCCAGGTGTACCAGCTCGCCCAGGCGCTTCCGGGTAATGAACATCCGCAGGCCATCGAACAGCGTCCAGTTGAGGTTGATGGACGCGTTCAGGTTGTTGGCCCGGATACCATTGCGTTCGATCTTCCGGCCATCGGCCAGGGTTTGCCGTTGGTTATTGTTGTTCAACTGGTAGCCGCCATTGGCGTTTACCTGGGGCCAGAGGGCCCAGTCGGCATAGCTATGGTTGAGCGCTGCTACTACCGAATCGTTGCGCGACAGCTGAATGTCGTAATTCTGCTGCAGGGCTGCGGCCACCGCTTCTTCAAGCGTGAGCACGCGCTGTTGTCCCATCACAGACAGGCTGAGCAGCAGGGTTATAAGTAAGAGACTGCGTTTCATCGTTAATGTGCGGGTTGCGCCACCTGTTGGCGGTCTTCTTCATCAATACGTTCGAGCTCGTTCCGCTTTTTCGCGCTCGAGAGATAGGAATAAAATGCTGGAATAACGAACAGTGTCAGCACGAGCGAGAAAATGATGCCGCCCACGATCACGATACCCAGCGGGATGCGGCTGGTGGCCGCCGCCCCCAGCGACAGTGCGATCGGAAGCGCACCTAATGCCATCGTCAGACTGGTCATCAGGATGGGGCGCAAACGTTGAGAAGCGGCGTAGATAGCTGCTTCGTTACGACTCATGCCGCCCAGGCGGCTTTGGTTGGCGAACTCCACGATGAGGATACCATTCTTGGTTACGAGGCCGATCAGCATGATCATACCGATCTGCGAGAAGATGTTGATGGTTTGGCCGAAAAGCCAGAGGGAGATCAGCGCGCCGGCAATGGCCAGCGGCACGGTGATCATGATGATAATGGGATCAATGAAGCTTTCGAACTGGGCCGCCAGGATCAGGAAGATCAGGCCCAGTGCCAGGAAGAGGGCAAAGTTGGTGCCTCCCTGGCTTTCTGCATAATCGCGCGCCGTACCGGTAAGCGCCGTCGAAAAGGTAGCATCGAGCTGCTTGCCGGCAATGGCCTGCATGGCTTTGATGCCGTCGCCGACGGTCTTCCCGGGTGCCAGGCCGGCAGAGATGGTGGCCGACTTGAACCGGTTGAAATGGTAGATGGTCGAGGGTGTCGTGGCTTCTTCAAAGCTGACCAGGTTGTCGAGACTCACCATGGCTCCGCTGCGGCTGCGCACGTACAGTCCCTGCAGGTCGGAAGGATCATCCCGATCCGAACGTTCCACCTGACCCATCACCTGGTATTGCTTGCCGCCCATGGTGAAGTAGCCCAGGCGGCGGTTGCTGAGCGCCAGCTGCAGGGCCTGCGACACATCGGCCACGCTGACGCCGAGTTCACTTGCTTTGATGCGGTCGACGTTCACCCGCAGTTCGGGCTTATTGAACTTGAGGTCGGCATCCACATTCTGCAGCACCGGGTTCTTGCTGGCTTCCTCCAGGAAGCGCGGCAGGGCCTGGGCCAGCTTTTCGAAATTGTTGTTCTGGATCACGAACTGCACGGGTTGTCCGCCGCGGCGGTTTACCGAAATGGTCTGCTCTTCGATGGCGAACGCGCGTCCTTCATTGTAGCGGCCCATATTGCGGTTGACCATGGCCACGATGTCTTTCTGCGAACGGCTGCGCTCTTTGGGATCGGTTAACACCACGCGCACAAAACCCGAGTTCGTGGCTCCGCTGATAAAGCCAGGTGCGGTCAGCGACAGCACTACCGTTTTTTCCGGAACCGAATCGATCATAAAATCACTCACCCGGTTTACGTAACGGTCCATGGCATCGTAGGACGTGCCCTCCGGCGCAGTCAGCGCTACGCGGAACTGGCTCCGGTCTTCCATTGGCGCGAGTTCCGAAGGCATGTCTTTCCCGATATACCAGATGAGGAAGCCACAGATACCGGTAATCAGGAGGGCCACCCAACGTACCTTCATAAACCCACGCAGGCTGCGCTCGTAGCCGTTCTCCATCCAGCGGAAGAAGGGTTCGGTTTTGCGGTAAAACCAGCCGTGGTCATGTGCATTTTTCCGCGCCATCTTCACATTGAGCACGGGTGTCAGCGTCAGCGAAACGAAAGCGGAGATCAGCACGGCCCCGGCCACTACGATTCCGAATTCGCGGAACAGCCGGCCGACAAAGCCCTGCAGGAAGATGATCGGAAGGAATACGAAGGCCAGGGTAATGGAGGTTGCGATAACGGCGAAGTAAATCTCTTTCGATCCTTCCCGTGCAGCCCGCCATTTGTCCATACCGGCTTCCATCTTCTTATAAATGTTCTCTGTCACCACGATCCCGTCGTCCACAACAAGGCCGGTTGCCAGCACGATGCCGAGCAGGGTAAGTACGTTGATCGTGAAACCACACAGATACATGATGAAGAAGGCGCCGATCAGCGATACCGGGATGTCGACCAGCGGGCGGATGGAGATCAGCCAGTCGCGGAAGAAGAGGTAGATCACGAGGATCACCAGCACCAGGGCGATGATCAGGGTTTCCTTCACTTCTTCGATCGATTGTTTGATGAAGCGGGTCTGGTCGAGTGCGATGTTGAGGGTGATGTCGGAAGGCACGTCCGTCTTCAGCTGCCCGTAGCGCTTGTAAAACTCGTCGGAAATGGCTACATAGTTGGAGCCAGGCTGGGGAATGATGGCCAGTGCGATCATGGGAATGCCGCTCTCGCGAAGCTGCGATTCTTCATTCTCGGGGCCCAGCACGGCTTCCGCCACATCGCTCAGCCGCACCAGCGCATTGCCATCGTTACGAATAACGGCATTGTTGAATTCCTCTTCGGTGTTGAGTCGGCCAAAGGTGCGCACGGTCAGTTCTGTGGCGTTGCCCGACAGTTTGCCGGAAGGCAGTTCCACGTTTTCGCGGGCAAGCGCGTTCTGCACGTCGTTGGGGGTCAGTCCATAAGCGGCGAGGCGATCGGGTTTGAACCAGATGCGCATCGCGTAGCGCTTTTCGCCCCAGATCTGGATGGCGCTTACACCTGGTATCGTTTGCAGTCGTTCCACGAGCACGTTGTTGGCCCATTCGGAGATCTGCAACTGGTTGCGGGTGTTGCTCTGAACCGTCATCGAAAGGATGGGGTCGGAGGACGCATCTGCCTTGGACACCACAGGCGGCGTTTCGAGGTCGGCCGGCAACTGACGAACGGCCTGCGACACTTTGTCGCGCACGTCGTTCGCAGCCGCCTCCAGGTCTACGCCCAGTTCAAATTCGACGTTGATATTGCTGGAGCCGGCATTACTCGAAGAAGTGATGTTCTTGATGCCGGCAATGCCATTGATCGCCTTTTCGAGCGGTTCGGTGATCTGTGTTTCGATGATGTCGGGATTGGCGCCGCCATAGGATGTGCGCACATTGATATTCGGCGGATCGATAGCCGGGTAGTCGCGTACCCCCAGAAACTTGAAGCCGATCACGCCGAACACGATGATGATCACGTTCAGCACGATGGCCAGTACGGGGCGGCGTAGGGAAAGTTCGCTGATGTTCATGCTTTTCTTTTCGGGTAAGGGTGTTTTTCTAGGGTTACTTTCCGGGTTTTGGGTCCTGTGTTCCGAGTTTCGTGTTCTGGGTTGAAGGTTATGGATGGATAAGCTCTTTGTTTATTCAGAGTAATGCCGGAACTCAAAGCCCGGAACCCAGAACATCAGGCGTCCTTTATTTCGACCGGGTATTCACCACCTTCCGCACGCTGACTTTGGCATCGGGCTTCAGTCCGAGGATGCCGGTAATGGCTACCGTATCGCCTTCTTTCAGTCCGCTGACGATCTGCACCATGCTGGAGTCGCGCATGCCAGTGGTGACGTCGGTGGCGATCGCTTTTCCGCCATCGATCACATACACACGTTTGCCGCGTGCCTGCGGGATGATGGCCTGGGTGGGAATCATCAACGCATTCGGATCGGGTTTGAATTGTATGCGTACGCGGGCAAAGGCGCCGGGCACCAGTCCCGCAGCATCGCCCTTTACCAGGGCACGCATGGTGAGGCTTCGGGTGGCTTCCGAAATGCCCGATTCCGTTGCCGCTACAACGGCTGTATAGTTACGGTTGCTGTTGTCGGTCGTAAACTGCACGAAGCTTCCTGGCTTCACTTTGCTGACATACCTTTCGGGCAGGTTGAAATCGATGCGGAGTCCTTCCGTTTTCTGGATGGTCGTCAGTACCGACTGCTGGGTCACAAAAGCGCCCGGGCTCGTCATTTTCAATCCCAGCTTGCCGGTGAAGGGAGCGCGGACTTCTGTTTTACGGATATTGGTATTGATGATCTCCAGGTCTGCGCGGGTATTGCTGATCTGCAGCTGTGCGATGTCGAGGTCCTGGCGGCTGATGCCCCCGATCTTTTGCAGGGCCGCGTACCGGTCGACTGTGGTTTGAGCCTGTTGCAGTTGTACCTGCAGTTTGCGTCGCTGGGCCTGCAGATCGCCATCGTAAAGCTTCGCCAGTAAGGTTCCCTGGCGCACGATGCTGCCCTCCCTGATGTTCAGCTGCACGATGCGGCCGGCTACTTCGGGATGTATCTCGGTGGACTCTGATGCCACCAGCGTTCCCGGTACTTCCACATTCTCGCTGATCATGCGGGTGTCTACCACGAAGGCATCCACCTTCGACGGCGGCCTGGGACCTCCTTTTTGCTGGGCACTGGCATCCGGCTTCGGTTCGGAATGACAGGCGGCCAGGAGGCTCAGCCCGGAAAGGAGAAGAATAGATTGTTTCAACAGGTCTGGGTTTAGTCTGAAAGGGGCAAAGTTAAAAACCGCTGCAATCTACGTTCAAACACTGATCCCGGTTCCGGCTTTAACCTTCTTTAACGGGCCGGTCCTTGAAGACCGGTCCCAGGTCGGGATCAGCGGCTTTTCACCATCAGTGTCTGGCGCACTTTGTTCGCCTTGTGCAGGAGGTCCGCCTTTTCGGCCGAAAGGATCGTTACATGACCCATTTTCCGGCCAGGGCGCGTTTCAGCCTTTCCGTACACGTGCACATAGGCATTGTCGATGCGCAGCACCTCTTCGAGGCCTTCATAACTCACCGGTCCGCTATGGCCTTCAGCGCCCACGAGGTTCACCATGATGGAGGGCAGTAGGGCAGCCGTATTACCCAGCGGATAGTTCAGCATGATCCGCCACAGCATATCGAACTGCGAGCTGTAATGTGCCTCGATCGTGTGGTGACCGCTGTTGTGGACGCGTGGCGCCGTTTCATTCACAAACACTTCGTCTTGCTCGTCAATCAGCAACTCAACGGCAAAGAGTCCGGGTGAGTTCAGGTGCCGGACCAGCGCCAGGGCGATGGCTTCGATCTTCCAGAGCAGATCGCGGGAAATTTCGGCCGGACACAACTGGAAGTCGAGCTGGTTGAGCTGCGGATTAACGACCATTTCTACCGGTGGAAACAGGGCCGTTTTGCCATCCTGACCAACCGCCACCAGCTGGGACACTTCTTTTTTAATGCGCACCATTTTTTCAAGCACGCTGGGTGCGTCGAAACCCTGCGGCAGGTCGGCAGCACTGTGGAGGAGCTGCACCCCGCGCCCGTCATAGCCGCCTTCGCCGATTTTGTGCACTGCTGGCAGAAAGGCCTGATGCTGCTCCAGTGCGGCGCGGTTGGCCGTAATGACGAAGGAGGCAGTGGGAATGTTGTGTTCGGTATAGAATTGCTTCTGGTTGATTTTGTTTTTGATGATCCGCAATACCGCCGGTTTCGGGAAAACGCGCACGCCTTCCTGCTCCAGCCGCTCCAGGGCATCTATGTTCACATTCTCGATCTCGATCGTGAGGGCATCCAACTGCCTGCCAAACGCATAGACAGCGTCAAAATCGCGGATATCGCCCTTTACAAAATGATGGCAGAGGTGTGCGGAGGGACAGTCGGGGTCGTTTTCTAGTACATAGGTTTCGACCGGGTAGTTCGCTGCTGCCTGCAAGAGCATGCGGCCGAGCTGGCCACCGCCGAGTATGCCTACTTTTTGCATGGGGCGAAGATAGGAATTGGTGTGTTAGTGAATTGGCCTATTAGTCGGGCCAAACGGATTCTAAAGGTCAGAGGAATATGCGTGCCTGACTTTCTTACGTGGGCATACTCTACCGCTACCACCTTAGGTAAGAAACAGCTTCCCGCCATAGCTCCCCACTCTGCGCTCCGTCAGGAGCGTGAACTCTGTAGCAAATCGAAGATTTGCGGGTTTCGGGGCACCGCCGTAGCGGTGCGACCACGCGTCGCGGTTCTCGCGCCCCTGACGGGGCGCTTCCGTCGTATCTAACGCCTTTGGCTAGAGAACCCGCGCCACTAAAGGGGCGAAGGATACCATTTCGGCAAACTCCTTGCGCGGCAGTTCTAAACAGAATCCAATGTACGCATTGAACACAGCCCGCGATCTTGATCCGCTCCTGGACGATATAGGCGATCGACCGCTGGTGATGCTGGGGGAGGCTTCGCACGGCACGCATGAGTACTACACCTGGCGCACGGCCATTTCGAAGCGGCTCATTGCCGAAAAAGGCTTTCGCTTCCTGGCCGTGGAAGGCGACTGGCCCGATTGCTACCGGATCAACCGCTATGTGAAGGGCTATCCGGATGCCGGCAGCAGCATTCATTCGGTGCTGCGCAGCTTCGACCGCTGGCCTACCTGGATGTGGGCCAACTGGGAAGTGGCGGCCCTTGCGGATTGGCTGCGGGAATGGAATGCGCAACGGCCGATGAAAGAACGCGTGGGTTTTTACGGACTGGATGTATACAGCCTGTGGGACAGCATGCGCACCCTGCAGCAATACCTCGAAGGGGAGGACCCGGCATTGGCACGGGCCATCCGGGGGGCCATTAACTGTTTCCAGCCTTACGAAGACAATGAGCATGCCTACGCCCGGGCTTCGCTATCGGCACCTAACTGCCGCGACAAGGTGCTGGCCTTGCTGCAGGAAGTGCGGCAGAAAGCGCCGATTCACGACGGTGATCCGGAGTCGGCCTTCAGTGCCGAGCAAAATGCCCTGATCGCGGTCAATGCCGAGGCTTATTACCGAAGCATGATGTCGTTCGACAACGAAAGCTGGAACGTGCGCGACCGGCACATGATGCAGACCCTGGACCGGCTCCTTCGATTCGCCGGGGCCGGATCTAAAGGGATCGTATGGGAGCACAATACCCATATCGGCGATGCCCGGGCCACCAATATGCGGCAGGCCGGTATGGTCAACATCGGGCAGCTGGCACGCGAAGCCTATGGCATCAACCAGGTATACCTGGCTGGTTTCGGTACTTACCAAGGCACCGTGATAGCCGGGGAGGCCTGGGGTGCTCCCATGCAGGAAATGCGGTTGCCTCCCGCCCGTGAAGGCAGCCTGGAGGAGGCCTTGCACCGCGAGAGCCCGCAAGACCGCTACCTGCTCTTCAATACCGAACAAATACGGGAGGTGTTTTCAGGCGCCCTGCCTCATCGCGCGGGTGGGGTGGTCTATGATCCCAATAGGGAGCGCTACGGCAACTATGTGCCCAGCCGGATGGCTGAGCGCTACGATGCGTTCCTTTACATCGACCGAACACAGGCCCTGCATCCCATCCACCCGAGGGAAGATGCGGGAAAGATACCGGAGACCTATCCCTTTGGTTTTTAGCCAGCCCTGTGAATGAGCAATATTCAGTGTTCCATGTTCAGGTGTTTTCGCCGGGCAATTGACCACTTGGCAGATGCGTATTGAGCATTGAACAGTGAAGATTTCCTTCGCCCGGCGCTGATAAGGATCATAGGCGGGTTGCCGGAATACAGTAATTTTGTTCCTGCTTGCCCCTCCGGCGCTACTTCTTAACGTCAAACTTTAATGGATATGTCGATTGCAACCGCAGAACAGACAACGACCGCCACTCAAACTGATTTTCTTCCCTTGCAGGGTACCGATTATGTGGAGCTTTATGTGGGTAACGCCAAGCAGGCAGCCCATTACTACATGAGTGCCTTCGGCTTTCAGGCTTTGGCTTATGCCGGTCCGGAAACAGGTGTGAAAGACCGGGCATCCTACGCTGTCCGCCAGCACAAGCTGACCTTCGTGTTAACCACGCCAATCCGCTCCGGCAATGAAATAGCGGATCACATCTACAAGCATGGCGATGGTGTGAAGTTCCTGGCCCTGCGTGTGGATGACGCAACAGCAGCCTGGGAGGAAACCACTAGGCGCGGCGGCCGCAGCTATATGGAGCCCCGACGGATGCGCGATGATCAAGGCGAGGTCGTCATGAGCGGCATCCATACCTATGGCGATACCGTGCACCTCTTCATCGAACGTAAAAACTACAACGGAGCCTTCATGCCGGGCTTCCGCGCCTGGAGCAATCCCCACTTTGCGCCGGAAGATACCGGTCTGCTCTATGTCGATCATTGCGTCGGAAACGTGGGCTGGAACCAGATGAATCCATGGGTGAAGTTCTACGAGGACGTGATGGGCTTCAAGAACATTCTGTCTTTCGACGATGAAGACATTTCGACCGAATATTCGGCACTGATGAGTAAGGTGATGAGCAATGGCAACGGCTTTGTGAAATTTCCCATCAACGAGCCGGCCGAAGGAAAAAAGAAATCACAGGTCGAAGAGTACCTCGAATTCTTCGATGGGGAAGGTGTACAGCACGTGGCAATGGCTACCAGTGATATCGTGGCCACGGTTCGTTCCCTGATGGCCCGCGGCGTCGAATTCCTGAAAGTGCCCAATAGCTATTACGACGATCTGATCGACCGCGTAGGGCAAATTGATGAAGACCTGGAGCCGCTGAAAGAGCTCGGCATCCTGGTAGACCGCGACAATGAAGGGTACCTGCTGCAGCTTTTCACCAAACCCGTGCAGGACCGCCCGACCCTTTTCTTTGAGATCATTCAGCGCAAAGGCGCCAAGAGCTTCGGCAAAGGAAATTTCAAGGCACTGTTCGAGGCGATTGAGCGGGAGCAGGAGGCGAGAGGGAACCTGTAGAATATCGAATAACGAATAGCGAGTATTGAAATAGGACTGCCTGCTGAAGCTTCGGCGAAGCGGGAATGAGGAAGGAGGGCTCCGCAATGCGGGGCCTTCTTTTTACGCCATGTGCCGGCGAAAGGTTTTAGGTTTATTTTGGATACATCTTTGCCGAAGTTTGAAGAACTTGCTCCCTGAAACCTCCTTTAACATGCGTATTGTGCTGCTTCTGCTCCTGGTTTTGACCTTCGGAAACGGTCTGAAGGCCCAGGGAGACCTGCTTCCGGCCGTGCGGAACGAAGGCTTTTCCTTCATCGGCTACCAGAAAACACTTTCCCGTCCGGCTGAAGCCCTGAAACGGAAGGTCGATACGCTGCAGAAGCAGTTTGCTTCAAAAGGCCTCGATTGGCCTGCCGCATATATGTACATCAGGTCTTTCAAATACGACGGGCAGCTCGAAGTATGGGTGAAAAACGATCGTAAGGACCCCTATAAGCTCTTCAAGACCTACCGGGTGTGCGCTCTGGCGGGGAGCCTCGGTCCGAAGCGGATGGAAGGCGATTACCAGGTGCCGGAAGGATTTTACTATATCAATGAGTTTAATCCGAACAGCCAGTATTACCTCTCGCTCGGACTTAATTACCCCAATGCTTCCGACCGCCTGTTGAGCGACTCGGCACATCCGGGAGGAGAGATCTACATTCATGGCAGCTGCGTAACCGTCGGCTGCATCCCGGTAACCGATCCGATGATCGAGGAACTGTATGTGCTGGCCGCCTTTGCCCGTGACCGCGGACAGGATTATATACCCGTACACATTTTTCCCATCCGTTACGATAATAAAAGGAGTGCTGATTACCTGGCCGGACTTGCAAAAACGGACCCTCAGCTCAGAATTTTTGCCGGGAACCTCGAGAAGGTGTACGATCATTTCGAAGCTACCAAACAGCTCCCGGTGATTATGGTCAATGCGAAGGGAGAGTATGTTTATGCCAATCTGGCCCGAAAGCCGGTGCATGCGCCGGTGGTGAAAAAGACGTACCCCGCCCGCCGCACCCGCCCGATTTCCCTGCTGGTAGAGGCGGTGCACCAGTGGCCGCAGT
>Ga0164290_1001661_pt1 | contig 27066 bp, 30 predicted proteins | sample Micstemetagenome_FD_108782 | JGI IMG/M metagenome (GOLD analysis project Ga0164290, IMG submission 108782) | Contaminated culture microbial community from soil near Moab, Utah, USA - Microcoleus steenstrupii SON62 (Illumina Assembly) | ecosystem: Environmental > Terrestrial > Soil > Soil crust...
TAAACTGTTTTGGCACGCACCAAAGCAGCAATGCCAAACACACGGATGGTCTCATCCTCATAGCGGAACGAAGTATAACCGCTGTTATGAAGATCAGTGGCCCATGCTTTCATGTAATCCTTCCGCTGAACAATTTTGCCATCGCTTTCAATGCAAACAAAATCTGTATGAATAATTCTTTCATGAGCTGCGACATCCTGGGTTAAAAAGTTTTGTATGAACTGCCGGTTCAATTCACTTAATTCTTGTTTGTCACGATCGGTTTTTAGTAATGTGATCATGGAATGTGTTTTTAGTTGCTGTTACACTCATAGATTTTCGCCTCTCACAACATTTCTTCAGGCAAGGCAAACAATTGCTTTAAAAACTTCGTTTTTTGCATTGGTTTTCCTTTAAATCCATCTTTTTTATGTCTAAAAACGGAAACGGTAAAGGCCTTGATGAATTGAGCCGCAACATTCTGAAAGAACTACAGGCGTCTGCCCGTATGAGCACAACTGAAATCGGAAGGCGCATTGGCTTGTCGGCGCCTGCTGTTGCCGAACGCATTGCCAAAATGGAAGAAGGAGGTATCATCAAAGGATATCACACGGCTTTTGACCTGGATAAGTTAGGCCTCACCATCCGTGCCTTTATTGCATTTAAAACAACCCGGTTAAAACACGCAGAGTTAATACAGTTGGTAGAAGGTATACCCGAACTAACCGAATGGCATGCTGTTACTGGTAACCATTCCATACTGCTGAAGATCGCTGCCCCGTCCAGCCATCGGTTAGCTGCTATTATTGAACTGCTGGAGGAATATGGAGAGACGAGTACGTCGCTGATTTTATCATCGGGTACGAAGGACAATCTTCTTTAACTGAATATCATTAAGAAGTTTGCATAAGCAAACGCTAAATCAGAAAACTTTTCATGAATAAAGCCCCGTATAAAAGAATTTTTTTGATCAGGCATTGCAAAGCCAATGGCCAGGAACCGGGAGCAACACTAACAAGCGAAGGCCTTGAACAAACCTATAAGTTGGCAGACTTTTTATCTTCAAAGCAAATCGATCATATCATTTCAAGCCCGTATGAAAGAGCAATTGCAACGATCGAACCATTGGCCCGGGAAACAAAGTTGGCAATAAATAAGGATGCCCGATTGTGTGAGAGAGTTGTGTCGTCGGCTGCGTTAAGTGACTGGGAAGAAAAACTGTATGATAGTTTCCAGGATGGTGAAATGAGATTGCCGGGTGGAGAAACTTCAGCGGAAGCGACTGAGAGGGGGATCTCGGTAATCAGGGAACTGACTCAAGGATCATATAAAAATATAGCAGTGGTTACCCATGGAAATATAATGTGCCTGATGCTACGGTATTACGACGCCAAGTACGGGTTTCAGGACTGGAAGAATTTGACCAACCCTGATGTCTTTGAACTTCTTGTGAACAATAAAAATGAACCGGGTGGTTTAAAACGTATCTGGGTTTAACGTATTGACGCACAAAAAATAAATAACACGGCTTGCGGTGCAAAATGGATCGCAACATATAGATAACTCTTCGGTAACTAATTAATACACTTTGCATATTTATACCCTGCCATCTTTTCGAAAATCCCATATAGAGGAAATGCCAGTGATTTTGACGCCTCGTCTCCGTAAAAAAAGTTGAATATTAGATGGTAGCTTTCTGTGTCTTTATGCTCTTTATAGAATGTCTTCAAAAAATCCAAATCGTCTAATCCGCCTAAGTCTCTTTTGCTAAAAATTTGCTTTGCTACGTAACGCTCTTGCGCTACATGTTCTTCTAATGTTTTGGGAGGGGGATTTGTTTGCCGATAAATGGTCCGGTAAACATATTCCAGTGTCCGGGTTTCAATCACATCATGGGTGAATGTCTCACTTGTCCAAAAATACACAACACAAAAACACCTTTTTACAAAAGCACTGATCCTGAACTTGCTGTCGTAATCTGTTGTATAACGGTTCGTCCAACCGCCTAAAAAATCATCTGCCAGGTTCAGGCCTACTTTGTAGGTCGCATTATTGATTTGGTTGCGGATCCTGCTATTCAATTGAGCTAAGACTTCCTGAACGATATATTCTGCGTTTAAAGCTTTCAGTTCTGCTACCTTTTGAAGGATATGATCTTTTGCCATCGGGTTAAAGCCGCTGATTGGGAGATGCAGATCCCCTTTGGTAGATCCTTGCAACAGCTCCAGGTATTTATTAAATCTTGCTATTGATCTTGGCCTTTCGTACAAATCAGAAACAAGATCCAGCAGTGGTAGAAGTTCAAATCTCATAAGCCTGTATGTGTCCTTAATAGCTTTACGAATGTAATGTTGCCATCTTAATCATCCTACTTGTTTAGCAATTAGCCCAGACCTGGTAAAATAATTCCGTTCATCAACTACTATTTTTTCCTGCGTGCATTTGGATTGTTTATAATACTGCGCCAGGCGACAGTTACTACTCAAAACCAAGAGTAAGTGTCGGCCGGAAAAAAAGAAAAGTTTGTCAGGAATCACTGTCGACTACTTTGAATCAACTAAATTACCGTGTCTTTAACGAGCTAGTCAGCTTTGTTACCTCTTGCAATTATATTTTAAATGAAAAGTTTACCTATAGGTACTTATTTAGGTTCGCAGAAAGAAGCAATCTCTTATAAAAATGTAATTATATCAAAAACCATTTATTCCCAAAAGGAAGATCAACATTGGCATTGTCATCAAAACCCTTTCTTTGCTTACTTCCTGAAGGGAAGTAACTGCGAATACAGAGAATCAAAACAAATACAATGCCTCCCGGGAACGTTGTTATTTTACAAACCTAATGAGCCCCATTGCAATAAACAATATAATGAAGGGTCTAAAATTTTTCATGTTGAAGTAGATAGGTATTGGCTCCGGCAAAATAATTTACTTGCGGATAAAATAGATGCAGATAAGGTTAATGACCAAAGAGCAAAAAACATTTTCTTAAACATCCTCAATGAATTTGAAATCCGCGACCAGCTGTCAGGCAACTCAATCGAGAGCCTGATTCTGTATCTGAGTAATGTATTAATAAGGTCGTCAGGGCATCACAATAAAATCCCTAAATGGGTACATACATTTCACGCCATTATACCAGACATGGATACCAGCGAGTTAAGTTTAGAAACCCTTTCGGCAATTCTAAATATTCATCCGGTTACCCTATCCAGAGAATTTCCGAAATATTTTAATTGCAGCTTTAGCCAATATACGCGGCAGTTAAAGATCGAAAAGTCGCTTTTCTTTCTTTCAAAAAAACACTTACCTATAAATGAGGTTGCCCATTTATGTGGGTTTTCTGAGCCGGGCAATTTCATTCGCATTTTTAAAAGGTTGAAAGGCCTCACCCCAAATGCATATAGAAGTCTTATATAGCTGTGGATTCTATTGAAATTTGACTACTTCGCTAATTAATGATAACGCGAAAATTATTTTAGTAGTAATATTTGTTTCCAACCCAACTATAGATAGGGTTGTCTTTAATTTGCTAACCGCATTATTGAAGTAATACACTAAAGGAGTTAATGTGCTCATTGAATTTTTATGAAACTATTCATCTTTATTACCGCTGTTTTTTTTAGCTGCCAAACGTTGAAAAACAAAGCGAATACCCTACCAGGAAATGATATTCAAAATACTTTTTCTGACACCCTGGTAAAAGACACACTAATCAAATTTCCTGCACGCCCTGACCTGGGTTTTAATTTTGAATATCTCATTTATCTGCCAAAAGGGTTGCGATTTAGTAGCACAACTTATTTAATGGTGGAGAAAACGAATACCGGGACAAATGATTCTATTGAATATCATGAAAGGGGAGCAAGATTTGCTGCTGCCAGAAGTTCGGTAGGAAACTATGTTGCACGAAAGCTTAAAATACCACTGCTGGTACCTGTATTTCCGAGGTCGGCAACAAACTGGATGTATTATACACATGCACTTGACCGGGAAACTTTGCTTTCTAAAGAATTCGGGATAGAAAGACTGGATTTGCAATTGCTGGCAATGATCAATGATGCCAAAATGAAGCTTATCGGGAACAGGGTCAATTTGAAAGATAAGTTCTTTATTACCGGGTTTTCTGCTTCCGGAACATTTGCCAACAGGTTTTCCGTACTTCACCCGGAAAAGATACAGGCCACGGCTTCGGGCGGAATTAATGCCATAGCTATTTTACCGGTATTAGAATTGGATGGTGTTTCATTAAAATATCCTCTTGGCATTTCAGATGTAAAAGAGATCACCGGCAAAAAAGTAAACCTAAGGGCTTTTAAACGACTGCCTAAAATGCTATATATGGGAGAACTGGATGAGAATGATGCTGTAGCATATGATGATGCCTATAGTAAAGAAGAAAGAGAAATTGTATACAGGCTTATGGGACGGCAGCTTATACCCCATAGGTGGCAGTTCGTTGAAACTCTTTATCGTAAGTACGGAATCCAGGCCGAATTCCGAACCTACCCGAAGATCGGGCACGGAACAGATTTAAGGATCAACACGGAACTTGTAGAGTTTTTTAAAAAGTATCTTACTAATCGTTAGCCTCTTCATTCAAATTTCTTTTATCCTTAATAAAACCAATTCATCCATTATATTTTCTGATGGGCCGTTTTATATCAAACCCACTTTGATCTTAAATAAATTTAAGCTGACAACCATCTTATAACAACGGAAAGGCAGGCCCTCTGTCACTATGCGAGCAGCGGATTGTAACAAGCCTCACACTATCTTAGTATGCAATGAAGTTCAAACCTTCCAAAATTTTATAAAACCAGCAAATTGAAAGCATTCTCCTTGTAATCATTGCCCTCCATATTGTTGTTTAGGCCCACCTGGTAATAGTCCTGCGTGTAAGGCGGCATAGCCTTAACAAATCCTTCATTCAGTACTTTAGTATTAAAAACATGAAATAAAGGATTAGGCGTTTTTTCATAAAACCAGTAGCGGTATGCAGATCATTAATTTCCTTAAAAACCGGGAAGGGTTGCACCGTTGAATATTTCCTTATTAAGGTAAGGATTTATCGATAAGATGTGTCCGATATTCAGCAGCGATCTTAATGAGTTTAAAATTGGATTGCAAAAGATATACTTGGATTTCAATTCTTTTAAACTTTAATTATATTGCCTCCGCATTTTGATGGGCTTCTTATTCTGGCTGGCTTTACTATTTTTTATTACATCTAATATTTATTTTCTCAACTATGCGATTCACCTGTAGGTGGAACGAGAATCTTTTATGATCCTGTCCTTAATATTTCAAAACTATACTCAATGAAAAACACGTTTAAACTTTATTTTTTATTTCTTTTTCTCTTTGTATCAAATATTCTCGAAGCACAGCAAACCACCCTGAAACCAACAGCCTCACCGGTTCGGCTGTTAATAGAAGCTGCATTGGAGCTGGGAGGCGATGAAGTGGCAGAAGTGTACTTTACCAACGGCAATACCCAATCTGTGAAAGCCGGCCAGGGCGGATCACTTGCTGTGGGTGCGCAGTTTCAATTTCCCGGTTTGGACAAATTTCTTTTAAGATCAACCCTCGGAATTAAATATGTAACGACAGAAGCCGATAATGTCCATATCCGCCTTACCAGAATACCCGTTCACCTATCGGCAAACTGGATGGTGGCTAAGAAACTGAGGATAGGTGCCGGAGTGGCAACCCATCGTTCCATTCGATTTAAGGCAGATGGTATTGGAGATGATATAAAATTCGATGGAGCCACCGGACCAATGTTCGAAATTGCTTACGGAGGAGTGGGTCTCAGATATACAATTATGAAGTATAAAGATGAGGCGAACTATACCTACTCAGCAAATGCAATTGGCCTTTCATTTTCACTAACTGTACCAAATAACTAATTCTAACATTTACCTTTTTATGAGAAGTTTGTTCGTATCGGTGTTTATCATTTGCCTTTCTTTTTCAAGCCGTGCAAATGATTTAATTGATGGCTATGTTATCATGGCCAATAAGGATACAGTAAAATGTAAGTTCAGTTATCGGTCTTTAAAGAAATTCTCCCCCTTTTATGAAATCAGAGGAGTGATGGAAAGCGGCGAAGAACAAGCTTTTCGGGCTAAGGATAAGAAAATCCTGGGATATGGTTTCAGAGACTTTGGTATCACTTACGATTTCTGGTATATTGAGATGAAACAAAAATCGGAAAGTGGGTTTTACCGGCAGGTAATTAATGGTCCAAGATATAGACTATACAGCCACATGCTATCATCTTCAACTTATCCGGGTGTTTCTACAAGTCATCCGCAGTATGTTCTATTTAATTCCGCTGGAGATTTTGTAAAATTCGAAAGTTGTATACTCTGTCCTTGGAAAAAACAAATGCGGGAAGTGCTTAAAGATGACGCAAAAGCACTTGAACTATTAGAGAGCAGTGCAGATCGAAACAAGATACCCGAATTTATCACTGCTATTAACCAGGAGTAAAAAAAATGTGTTAGCAGGCCTCTGAAAAGCCCGATATCTCCCGGAATACGGTCTTAATGAAAATCAGTAAAAAAAGGCAGCTTAGGTAAGCTGCCTTTTAGTCTTTTAAAGATGTCGTGAAAAAAACTGTTTTAATTTTTTTACTGATTCAATAACCTGTTTGGGCTGGTCATAAAAATCAAACTGGATACCTTCTGTCCAATAAAGCTCCTTGTTCGGATGGGAAAGATCTTTGTAAAACCTCTTTACATAGTCGCCCAATACAGCTCCATCAGAGTGAATCATAAGCACGGGTTGCTTTATTTGGCTGGCTGCAGTCATTGGATCAAAGGTGAGCCAGTCTTCCCAACTCATTACAGCAAACTGTTTACCCCACTGCGGGATGGCGCCTCTGCTGCTATTGAGGTAATAATCAAAATCGCCAAACATGGCAGCTGTGGAATCGGTTTTTGAAATACTGGGTATATACGCCACACTTCCATCCTTTGCAAATTCTTCTTTTGCTTTTTGGGCTGCTTTAATTTTTGTCAACACGCCATCAGGTCCACCATAGATCATTTGAACAGCATCGGCATCATGAAGCCATGCGGCTACAGTTGAAAGGGCTTTGATCCTGCTGTCTTCGGCAGCAACCCTTGCCAGGTAACCGGAGCTGGCACACACCGCTACCGCACCAATTCGTTCTCCATCTACTTCGTCACGGGACGACAAATAAGTAATCGCATTTTTAAAATCCTGGATCTTCATTTCGGGGCTCTCGTAATAGCGGGGAGCACCTTCACTCTCCCCAAAATTGCGCGGGTCAAAAGCAAGAGTGATATATCCTTCTCTTGCCATCTTTTCTGCATAAAGTCCTGCCATCTGTTCTTTTACGGTTGTCCAGGAGCCGCCGATGATCAGTGCAGGATATTTCTTATTAGGTGTATAATTGGCCGGAAGGTAAAGGTTGCCGCTAAGCTTTAGCCCTTCACTGGTAAATGTTACTTTTTCCACCTTCGGAGCTTGAGATGAAACATTGAAGTTATCCTGCAGTTTCACACCAAAAGCCTTTGCCAGTATAAAAGGGTCGAAATATTCTGTAAAGCGATCAACCTTCCCTTCCTTTATTTCAAACACGCCTACATAATTGTTATCGTACCGGCCGCCTGCCTTCAGAGGAATCTCTCCTGCATATTGCACAATCACCTTGTTCGCATTTTCGGTTGGATACACCTTGCGTGGAAAGCGCATAGAACTAAAGTTTTGCGGCAGTCCTTTGTACTGATTGTTGATGGCATCCTTTCCATTCAGTTCTTTTGGAAAGCCGTCCGGTGACAGCGGCATCACCTGCTTGCCGTCACGGTTCCATATCGTGAGAAAGGAGGAAATATCCAGGTGCTCCAGCGATGAAAAGAACTTTTCTACTGCTTGTAGAGAGGCTTCAGATGGTTGCACCTTTTTAAAGGTTTTACTACTGGCTACATTTTGCCTGGCAAGTTCAGGCAACTGCAGGTTGCCCTCTTGCTTTTTCAGATTGAATTTCATCGAGGTAACTCTCCAATCCCTGCCCGCTTTTTCGAGTAGAAAGTTATACGTGCCCACAACCACCCATGTATCTCCTCCCGGAGCATTGGGCAGATAATGCAAAGCCAGCCCATGATGGGTTACTATTGCCGTATTACCTTCAATCGTTACTTCAAAACCTCCTACCTGGTGGTGAGTGCTTTGAAAGCCAGGCAGCATTGTTTTCCATGCTGCTGTAATCTGTTGAGGAGTAAGGGTATGCGGCGCACCACCGGCCATGGAAGTGTAATCCAGCATTACCTGGCTGGCGAAAGAATTTTCTACACCATTCCAATTCCTTGCGTCCGAAGCTTCAAAAAGGGATTGTATGGTTTTGATGATGTGTGCTTTTTCCATTGTAGTTGTTTTTTGATGGTTGGATGTTTGTGCGTTGATAGTCAATGTTGCTATTAAAAGCGGTGTGATTATGATCTTTTTCATGACTGTTTGTTTTTGTTAGAACAAAGCTACCCTCGTACATAGGGGTGCCTGTAACAGAAATCAATCTGTGAATGACAAAAAACAAAGGGTGGTGCAGTTTTAGTTTTCTTTCAGGCTTTCCCTGTATTGCCCCGGTGTAAGCTGGGTCATTTTCTTGAAGAGGGCATTGAAATGGGTAGGTTCTTCAAAATGCAGCCGGTAGGGAATTTCTTTATTGCTCAACGTAGTGGAAGAAAGTAAGGATTTAGCCTGGAACAGGACTCCCTCCTGTATCAGTGCCTTTAAGGTTTTGCCGGTGGTTCTTTTTACAACAGCATTCAGGTAGTTGGGATGCACATGCAGGTAATCGGCGTATAGGTTGGCCGCATGCGGGTGAAAGGAAGGCTCAGAATCGGCAAATGAGGACTCGATCAAAACTTTTAGCCGGGATATCAGCAACACATCTGCATGACGGTTTTTTTCCGTGATGCCTTCTGCACCAGCTGCATACTTTTCAAAACACCTGCGGGTGTATTCAAGCAGCAGCCGGGTATGTGGTGCAATCAAACGAAAGCTGTCCTTCCGGTTACTATAATATTCATCATGGATCACCTCAAAAGAGGTAAGCATGGGTGTTGCCTCCTCATGGGTAACCTGCATCGGGATGGTCTGGTCAATACGAAAGAAAGGATAATCATTTAAAATGGAAAGCTGCGGAAGGTACTGTTCCATGAATTCATAGGTAATGAGAATGTAGAAGCCTTTCCAGTTAGGTACAATATCCCACGATATTTCCTGGTAAGGCGAATTAAAGAACACAGTGTACGCCGAATCATGCTCTTTTGCAAACTGGCCTGTTTTGGTAAAACCCTCTCCTTCCATCCTTAGGGCCACAGCATAAAACTCGTGACGGAAGGGTTCAACGCTGGCCTTTACTGTCTTCATATTTTCTTCAAAAGAGCGGATATCATAGTTGGCATGCTTTGGATCCGGAATTTGTATATTCCGGCAATAGGCTTCAAGTGTAGTGATGTGTTTCACTATCGTGAATATACACCATCCGGCAAATCAAAGGATTGTTTTAATCCTTTGTCTGTTAGGTCACCAAACAATTCTAAAACACTAAAACAGTAGGTAAATAGCTTTGCCAGGTATCAACATACTTTTTATCTTTGGCACTAAGATATTTAATGGATAAGATAATTAAGAAACGCAGCGACGATGTCATTAAGCCAAGAAAACTAAGCCAGCAACACGCCTATACATCCATACAAATGCACGAAACCATAGGCCGTAAAATAGGACTGGCTGGTACAGATCATAAGTATTTGGGCTTTCTTCTTCAGAAAGGCCAGATGACAGCCGGCGACCTGGCAGTGCTTACCGGTTTAACCACCGGGGCAGTCACTGGCTTGATTGACCGGTTTCAAAAGAAAAAACTGGTCAAAAGGCAGCCCGACAAAGAGGATAGAAGAAAAGTGCTCATCATCCCCCATACCGAAAAGATCAAAGCGCTGCTACAACCTTTTTATAAAGATTTTCAGGATCAAACCGACAATCTCTTTGCATCCTTTTCAGCAACAGAATTGAAAACAATGCAGAAATACTTTGAAGGTGCTTTGCAAATGATGAACAACAAAATAGACAGACTAAACCACGACACAGGTAAATGAAAAAAAAGAATACCACCGGCAATAATGGGCACAGCCCTGTCTCAGGCAGCTACGACACGGCCCATACAGACGTTAACGAAACGGTTGAAAATAGTACGCCACAAGTTTCAGACAAAGGTCCCTTCTATCATGGTACAAGAGCCAATCTGAAGCCAGGCGATCTGCTGACCCCAGGGTTCCGGTCAAATTATAAACCCGGAGTAGTGATGAATCACATTTATTTTACTGCGCAGATCAATGGGGCAATCCTGGCTGCGGCACTGGCCGGTGGCAATGCACCGGAACGCATCTATATTGTAGAACCTACCGGCAGCTTTGAAAATGATCCGAACCTTACAGATAAAAAATTTCGTGGCAATCCAACCCGTTCCTATCGCAGCCAGTCACCACTAAAGATCATTAGCGAGGTTGAGGACTGGCCAAGGTTATCACGAACAGAAGTGCAAAAATGGAAAGACAACATCGCAAGGTTAAATGGCGAGATCATTAACTAACCCTTGCTGGTCTGGCGTTATAGCCGCAGCAGGAACTTCGGTTCATTGATTCAAAAGCTTCGATACAAGCCTGGCTCAATTGCATTATCTAAAGTGCATTGCATGTTATACATAGCGCCTTGTACATTTCTTTAGTCTGGTGTTTATACAGTTTTCTGCCAGTAAAAACATAGTATGGAAACGATATAAATACTCGACTTGGTTTTTGCTGTGCATCCTGCCTCACTGAAACAGTATCTTTGAAAGGAAGTATTATGAAGGAATCGCTTTCTCATTTACCCCCTTTTAAAGGGGACGAAATACAAAAGGTTGTGGAAATTATAAAAGAGGTAGCCAACCCTTTAAAGGTGTTGCTTTTTGGCTCTTATGCAAAGGGCCAACAGGTAGAACACCGATACGTGGAAAACGGAATCCTGTACGAGTACAAAAGCGATTACGATTTTCTGGTAGTAACAAGGGAAGGTGCAGAGAAAGACTACATCATGTCTGATAAGGTAGTGAATAGGGCAAGACAAATAACCAAACTGCCTGTGAACCTTATTATACACACCATTGGCTATGTAAATGAGGGACTAAGAATAGGACAGTATTTTTTTACTGATATTATTAAAGAGGGAGTGCTGCTTTATGACTCAGGAGAAATCAGTTTTGAACATGCTAAAGAGCTATCTAAGGAAGAACAAAAAGAAATAGCGGAAAGGTATTTTGAAAAGTGGTATGAAGGCGCAGTGAACTTTCTTGATTTTTCAAAAGCTGCCCAAAAGAAACTTAAGGATGAAAACAAAAAACTTAACGACGCAGCTTTCCTGTTACATCAGGCTACAGAACGTTTCTACTACACCATATTATTAGTTTTTACAGGCTACAAGCCTAAAACACACAACATTGAGAAGCTGAGGCAATATGCTAAACCTTACTCCGTAGAACTGTTGCAGGTCTTTCCAGAGAAAGGTAATGAAAGGGAAGAACATCTTTTCGATCTATTAAAACGAGGATACATTGATGCAAGGTATAAGGATGACTATATTATTACTGAAGATGAACTGCAAGCTCTTATTGATAAGGTAGAAAGCATGAAAGGAGTGGTGGAAAGGATTTGTAAGGAGAAGATAAATACTATTGAATAATTTTCTGCAGGTCAAAGACTAGTCATCTTGGCTACAGTTGTTGGTGCAGCATCCGCACAAAGGCTAAAGGTGGTGCCTATAACGGCATAGCTCAATCGCGGTACTAAAATTTTTAAAGCATCAAAAACACCTTCTGATACTTTCAACATACTTGCATAAAACCTTCCGCCTATATATTAGTATGAATGAAGGATGATGAACTGGAACGAAATTTATTCTACCAATGCGAATTGCTTTGTAGTCAAATGAGTCACTTAAGTCGACTTTTTGATTTTCCAGATTCTTCAAAACGAAAGTTGAAACCTGTTTACCAAACAGAAATACTGTAGACGGCTGCAGTTGCTCCAATTCCCATTTGAAGTTTGGAAAACAGTTGATCATTTCATGCTCAAATGGATAGCGAATTTTATTGCCAACGAGTGGTGCACATTTTACCAGGTTGGTTTTGTAAAATTTGAATTTGCCCCGGTAACCATTTTCGATATGATGTACCAGTTGACCAGAGGGAGTAGCAGGAGTTAGCGGTATCTTTTCTTCATCTTCATCAAATTGAATAGCAGACAGGCCTACCCAGAAAATATTTGAAACACGCAAATTGTCGTAGTCATAAACCGGGCCTTGCGAAATATCCAATCCGCATGCTTTGCACCTTTTCCTACACAGCTTTGGTTTGAGGCTTAAGGCCTGAGAAGATGTTACCGCCATTCAAGTTGATTGTGCGGTAAATATAATCCTGTACTACTTCATATTCAACGGCAGAATAGTTGCCGCTATGAAAATTAAACTGTTGCCGGCCTACAAGGCTCGACAATGCTGCGTTTGGCTGGACACGGGATACTTCAAGATTTTTACCTAGTTTTTCCAGTTCGTGGTAAATCTGTGTAGCATGGTAAGGACGATATTGAAAAACACTTGTGCGAAAGTTGACTCCGTTTTGGGTTGCCAATATTTGCAATTGTTGCGCCAATTGATAGGTCATTTCCATGTCTTCGGCTGTTTCACCAGGAAAACCATAAATGAAGTATCCTTTCATGTTTATACCTGCCCGTAAGACCTTAGATAGGTTATTAATGATGACCTGCAGGTTTGCTGTTTTTTTAATACTGGAAAGAACTTTTGAAGATCCAGACTCAATACCAATGAACAACTCGTAACAACCACTTTTTTTTAATGCCTGCATCTGTTCGTCTGTAACATTTCTAAAGGTTTGTACATGCGCCATTGACCGCCATTTAAAGTGGAAGGGTGTAAATACGTTTATTGCCAGATCCACTTCCCTTGAAGATTTAAGGAATAAATCATCTAACACTCGAATAGAGGTTACCTGCGGGAACAGATCTTCTATTTCACGCAGTTCATTTTGCAATGATTCAATGTTTCTCTCCCTGACCGGATAGTTTTTATTTAGCGAACGAGCTGCTGCACAAAACGTGCAGTTATACACACATCCACGACTTGCCACGATATTGGCTTCAGTAAAACCAAGCGGGTGAGCTAATGGTTCGTTGGTAAAAAAGCTACGATCTAATGGAATGTCAGAAATATTCTCTACCAAGTAGCGAGAGCCTTCAGTGATTTGGAAAACCTGCCGGTTACCCTGGATTAAAAAAGGCTGGTCCTTAACCTGCCCGATCACAATATCAAGCATTATCCATTCTCCATCTCCAGTAACAATTGTAATAGGATTTTTTGTTTCCCAAGTCAATATTTGTGCGTATAGTTGTTTTGTTGACAAGCCACCAATCACTATATGTGCTTTTATAGAAAGACTTTCAACCAGTTCTTTTACCAACTCGGCATTGGTGGTAAAAATGTTTACACCAATGAAATTAGGTTCCTCTTCGTTCACCTTTGCGATCAAGTCCGTTAACGACATGCGTTGATCAACAGCATCGATAAGACTTGTTTCTATACCCGCTCTACGCAATTGCGTACCAATGTAGCCAAGGCCAATAGGGGGTAGCGAATCTTCTTCATACTCGGGATTGTACTCGCGAAACAAAGGGCTGTTGATGAGTAATACTTTCATAACAAACAATTTAAGGTCGATAAAACCGCTTATACTCTTCCAATTGCTCATTAGAAGGACTTTCTGCTAATTCCCAAATAAGATTCCATAAATGGGTATAAAGGGCTCCATCAGTTTCAGCAGTGTTTAACCCTAACGCTTCATACCTGCCCGGGGACACTTTACTATAAATCAGTAAACGAGTTACATTATTTAATGTTTTTATCCTTCCCCTGACTTTGAGATCAGCCTCTATAGGCTTATAATACCTTAATTGTATTGAAGGTAAATCGGTTATGATTTTACCATACCGTAATTTGTCTTCATTGGAGACTGGCCTTGTGCAAAGGATTTGTATTTGTTGAAACCCTTCGGCTTTAAGACATAAAAATTGAGGATGTTGATCAATTTCTGCTACTGATTTTCCCAAAAAGTCAAGGTTACCTGCTAACAATTTTATATTGTGCTTGTCCGCATTTATTGAAAAGCTGTTTACAACCGGATTCAGCTCTGATATTGTGTATTGGTATTTGCCTGCAAGGAATTTTTTGGTAACCCAGATTAATGCTATACTGAAAACTACAGCTGAGGCCAAAACAATTATCGCAAACCAATGGGGCTCTCTAATCCGTTCCCAATATGAAATCAAAAAAATCAATGCTCCAAATAATACCAGCGAAGCAATTATATAAAAACTAAGGTGAAGCCAATTTTTTCTCTTTGTGTTTGCCAGCTTGGCTCTCAATGCTGTTAAAAATGCACCGGCTGTTAATGAGCCTCCGGCCAAAAAAACTTTAAGCAAATCGTCAAAGGAAGTATTTGCCATAACTATACTTTATACTTTTTTATTAGGTTGTCTAATTCAACTTTTGGTGCCCTGTTGTTTACTTTCGGATACAAGGCAAGCTTTTCAAGCAATACAGTTTGTTCAATGACTCTCTGAAGAAACAGTTCTTCCATAATCCACAAAAAGCCCCGGACTGTAATGCCTTGCCTTGCCGATTCGTTGCGCAGGCTTTTGTCTGAGCTCAGCACCGTAGCGTTTCTACGGGAAGCCACCTCCAATACTGAAGCATCGGTAAAGCTGAGGCCAGGATTCGCGTCTCTTATTGAAAGCATTGCCTCTAGCTGTCCGAACGGATCAACTTGCAGATATCCTGTTTGGATATAGCTATTTACCTCAGCCAATTGCCCCTCATCTACGATTTCATCAAGCACTTGAGGCGTTGTGATGACAACCAGTTGTAAACGATAGAAATGCTGCAGCAGGCCCAAATCCATAAGGTCGAAGAAGATGCAGGCATCTTTTATGACGACTTGTTGGTTAGGTAATGCTGACATATTCTTTTCTTAACTGATTTATATCTCGATTGCTCAATGCTGCTGCTTTGCTTAAAGTAATGATACCTTCAGATAAGCCTCTGGCCAAAAGCAGATCGAAACCCTTGGGTGCCTCTTCGCCTTTGTAAGAGCCCGGTTCATCCTTACTGCCATAAGTCTTACTCATGTACACTACCCAGCGTTGGTAATAGTTATCGGTAATCATACCTAATGATTTCAGTCTATGTACAATTGCCCGAATCGAAATGCCATAGTATTCTTTTATTTTAATCAATTCATGAATGGCAATGTATTGCCGAAAGCCCTGACCGATCATTTGCCTTAACATATGGGTGGGAATAAGAAAACAAGTAGAAAAAAAGTGACACCATTCCTCTTCTTCTTTTCCTTTTCCCCGAAGAATAGATAGATCTAAAAGAAGGTGTGCCAACTCATGAATGATGGTAAAGCGAAGTCTTTCAATTGATTTATCTTTTTTGTTCACTACAACTATTGGAATTCCAGAAGATGTGAATACTGCTAGACCGTCCACAGCATCTACGTCGTCAATTTGAATAACCTTTATGCCTTTTGACTCTAGCATCTCGCTGAGGTTAGGAATAGGATTATCTCCTAAATTCCAATCTCTGCGAATTTTGATTGCTGCTTTTTCTACATCGGCTTTTTCTCGGACGAGGAAGCCTTGCAATGGGTTAACAAATGGTATCTGCGCAGCCAAAATCTCTTCCAGTTCCATATATCTTTCTACATAATCCCGTACTCTTTCTATTAGGGCGTCTTCATCCTTTTTTGATAGTGCTGTCCGCTTGCGAAACTGCACCTGACCCAGTTCCAAGCTTTTCTTTTTGAGAAAATAATCAGGCTTTAGATTTAAAGCCTTTGCGATATCCATTAATACGTCTGAAGTCGGATTCATATCCCCTTGTTCATATTTACTAAGGGCTTGTTTGGTTACTTTATTTACCAAGGCATCGGATAAATCCTGCAAGGACATACCGGCCATTTTGCGGGCCAGTTTGAGCCGGATGCCAAAAGTGTTGCTCTCTTGCTGCGCCATAAAATAATTTACTTGTGTTGACAAATTTATATAAAATTTATTATTTGTCAACCAAACAATTACTAAAAAATTTGGAATTAGCTGACTTGAATAAAAGGTTCTGAGCACAATATTGGCATTGTGTCCTGCGCAGTACTGCTTCATGCAGGAATAAGATTTAGTGAGCTTATTGATGTAAAGGTCATTTATAGTGAATTGGGTAGGACAGAATTTTTACTGTGGTAAACCCTGTACTAATACTGTTTTAGCCTTTCGCTTCCCCACGAGGCCTCCGGCAGCGGCTGCTTTGGTTTTTACTGTAATTTTGCCTTGTTAACCTAAAAGCGATCAACGTCGCCTTTAGGTTCGCATAGCGGTTGATGCAGCTGGATTGATAACCCGGTATACGGGAAACCGTATCGAGAGTTCGAATCTCTCACCTACCGCCAAAACCATTAAGTTGGTTTTACCCCAAATTCCCACATGCTTAACGGCAAGTGCGAGTTTGGGGTTTTTAGGTTATAGCGTAAGCAATATAGCTCTGTAACAAAATTCAATCAGCCACCAAATCACTAAGCCAACAGAATAACCTCCAATGATTCCTGTACCCAGCCGGCTAACGTTACTGTGGTATAACTTGTACTTGTTCTGTAAATACCAGTCTCCTAACATTATTCCTAAACCAATTGGAAAAAAATAGATAGGGAGCATACCACCAATGAAAAAACTTGCTGCTGCCCCTAAATGACCAATACTGGCACCAAGACACCTCGAGCAAAACGCCATATGCTTTCCCTTGATCTTAAAACACCTTTCCGGAATGCCATGGCAGCCTAAATGAATGTCATTCAACTTCATTTACCAGGTATGCTTACAGTTTAAACAGGTAACGCGGATTTTATTTTGCTTATGAGTGCCGCATAGCAATCCTAATGGGCCGGCTAATAAGGCACCGCAGCACGCCTTTTTGCCACTATATCCTTTCCTGTCAACAAAAATTTGCGATGAGCCACATTGAGGGCATCTGATTTTTTCCTCGGTTTGATTAACCATTGTCATGAGAATAGTTTTGGTTAGTACAATAAAAAGAATTCTTCTGACAATTTTATTGACATCTGCAACCTTATATATTTTTTCCTGCAGACAGATAATATTAAGGTGCAATCCAGTCAAAATCGATAAGATGCCCAAGATTATCTGTGAGCTGGTTGTCAGGATTGCTTCTGAGGTATTTTCCAGTAATTCCGTTTACAACTTCTACTTCTTCTCCTGCCACCCATCTGGTTTGCGTATAATTCCACATCCAGGTTTTGGCCCTGTTCACTGCTTTTTCCAATAAGGCTACTGCGTCTGCTTTTGTTTTTTTCTCTGCGCGGGTAACGCCGTTTTTTAGTACCGTATGAAAGGCATAATGTGTTATCACACCTTCGTTCTTCCACACGCCACTGATTCTGAATTCTGCCATAAAAAAGTTTGTTGTATTTAGATGAAGCGATAAGCCCGCAATTTAACTGCTGCAATAGTTACACAGATCTATATGGCAACAATGTTTATACTTAAACGATCCTGTATTTTTACTGCATGTATTTAGCATAAATACGTGACAGTTGGCATTCTGGCGGGTAACAAGGTGCCTGTTCTCAAGTTAATCGATACTCTTCCCGGGTGGTACCCAAAAAAATAATCTGTTATGGGTTTATACCGTATCTCATATTCGGTAATTATCGTTTTTTAGCCAATCTGTCACGATTAACCTTTGGGATACTGTATAGCTCCTGTATAGCTGGAGTATAGCAAAAGCATACCTGGTGTATGAGGAGTGTATGAGAAAGGTTTGCAAAACATTTTCCCGCCACATTGACTGCTTTACCCAACCTGCTTAATATTTATTCAATCACCTCGCACCTCTTCCATTCATCCCTTCCAGCATCCACTTGCATAAGCCCACAACCTTATTTATAGCACTTCCTTCATTCGGTGCAACAAATGAAAACAATTGGTGTACTTAATGAAACAAATGTCCCAATTGGAGCAGGCCGCCATTACCAACTATCACGACGATCTGGTACAGCAATGTAAGCAGGGAAGCACTTCGGGCTTTAAGGCACTGTACGAGAAATATGTGAAGGCCATGTATAACACCAGCCTGCGTATTGTGGCGCACCCAACCGATGCCGAGGATATTGTGCAGGAAGCATTTATTGATGCCTTCAGAAACATTGACCGGTTTACACACGGGTCAACCTTTGGGGCATGGCTAAAGCGCATTGTGATCAACAAAAGCATTAACCATCTGCGGGATAAAAAGAAAGCCTTTGTTGATATAGGCAGTGTGGCGCATCAGCCGTCTGCCGATGATGAAGTGGCCGATGAAGAGGAGCTGGAGTTGCAGGTAGAAGCGGTGATACGAGCAGTGAAGGGCCTGCCGGATGGTTACCGCACGGTATTTACACTAAGAGCTTTTGAAAACTACGAGTATGAAGACATTGCGGCTACGCTGGCAGTATCGGAAGCCACGGTACGGTCGCAATACCACAGGGCACGCAAACTATTGATCACTATTTTGAAAGGAGGCGTATGAAAAAGAAAATAGAACAGTTTATACACGACCATAAAAAAGAGCTGGATGCGGATGGGCCACCTACCCTAACGTGGGATAAGATGGAGCTTTCGCTGCAGGGACAGCCGCGCAAAAAGAGGCCAATACCGATGCAGTACTGGCTGGCGGCGGCTTGTGTTGGTGTGTTGCTGCTCGCAGGCGTGTTGCTATGGCCCGAAAGTGAACACGAGATTATTACACCTACTGTTGTGGTGAAGGCGGAAGAGGTATTGCCACCCGAGGTAAAGAACGAAATAGACCCCGCATTTACCAAACAGTTGTACGAAGTGGCAACCATTATTGAAACGAAACAAACAGAATTGAAACAAGTGGGTAAGCAATACCCGCAACTGGTGAACCAGTTTGAAAAAGAAATGAAAGAGTTGGACAGTACCTACGCCGGTTTAAAAAATGTGCTGGCGCAATATCCTGGCCAGGAAGAAGTACTGAGCAGCATGATACACACTCTGCAATTGCAGCTTGATCTTTTAAACCGTCAACTGCAGATTATTAAACAATTAAAAAACACAGATCATGAAAAAAAATCGCTTTAGTGTGCTGTTGCTGGTGCTGGCCGCATTTGCCTGGACCAACATCACTGCACAGGAACCTAAGTTTGAAAAGAAGAAATCGTACTCTAAGTCTTATCCTCTTTCTTCATCGGACAAAGTGGTGCTAAGTAACCAGTTTGGCGAAATGAAGATCCAGACCTGGGATAAGAACGAAGTGAAGGTGGATGCTACTATCACTACCAAATCGGATGATGATGGCCGTGCACAAAGCCGGTTAGACAGGATAACTATTGATGATGATAAGAGCGGCAGCACGGTAAGCTTTACCACAAAGTTTGCTGATGAAAAAGAAAAGGACAAGGGCGATAAAGACAACCGCGGCAGAAATGAAAGTATGTCCATCAACTATACGGTGTACCTGCCGGCTACAGCTACCCTATCGGCAACCAACCAGTTTGGAGCTATGTCCATCCCCGACTACCGCGGCGAAGCCACATTGGTAAGCAAATTTGGATCGCTCACTGCCGGAAAGATTGACAATGCTAAAAAGATCTCTGTTGAATTTGGACAAGTAGATATAGCACAGGTGCGCAACGGCGATGTGGAAGTGAATTTCTCCAGCGGCAACATCAAAGGCTTTGCAGGCAATGTAAATGCTTCTTTCAGTCACTCCTCTGCTATTAAGCTGGATATTGACAACGATGCCAAAGGATTGAAGATCGATAACAGCTTTTCTACCCTGTACCTGGATATGAACCGCAGCTTTAACGGCACGTACGATATTACTACCTCATTTGGCAACGTAGATAACAAAAGCAGCTTTGCCATTAAGCAGCAAGGCGATGACAAGCACGGATTTACCAAACGCTACTCCGGTACATCGGGCAGCGGTGGTACTAAAGTGACAGTGAATTCTTCTTATGGAGAAGTGATCGTAGGCCATGATCTGAAAGTAGATACCAGTGCCAAAAAGAAGGGAAAGAAAGAAGTGAAGATCTAACCTACCTGTTGCTAACCTGTTTCCTAAACCGTTCTTTTTCCCCTACACTCAACACGTATGAAAAAGTTAATCCTTGCAGCAACCGTGCTGCTGGTACAAACCTTTTGTGCCTATGCACAACATAAACTGCCTCCCGTAAAAGCAACAAAAGAGCAGGCCAGCTTTCGCGAAAACGGAGAGCTGCTTACAAACGCCTGGCGCATTTCACCACAGATATCACCCGACGTGCATGAAGTGGGTGTGAAAGGAGAATCTACCTGGTTCTCGTTTATTACCGATGTGGATTCTGTTGGCTTCTTTATCAAGCCGGGAGAAACCTATTCTTTCGTTGTGCTGTATGGTACAGACAGTGCCTTAACAGAGATACGCGGCGCTAAGTTTATCCCGGCTGCCGTGTTCAACAACCAATACCAGAAGCAACACAACAACAAAACCTTTACCGAAGTGCCGGAGGTGTATGAACTGGTGAATATTGTAATTGCATTGGCACCGCAATACCGCCAGAATCAGAAGTGGGCAGTAGAAAGAGGCAATGACTATTACAAAGATGTAGAAGCTCATTTTAGTGCATTTGCTAACGACCCTCTGGTACTAAAGTTTGATACCTTGCTAAACCGCGGATGGTATGCGCAACTTAAGATGGATGGTTATGCGTGTGAGTTTGATAAGAATGGAAAGATCGTTCAAAGCCCGGTGTACGACAGGGTATCCTGGGGTAAGAGCAATACGCTGCGTCCGTTTATACCGCAACTACAGGCATTTGCCGATAAAAGCAGCTTCAGAGAATTTTATAAACAGCATCGAAACTTTTACGATGCACAAATAAGAGGCTACAGGGATTCGATCAATACGACAGAAATGGTAACGTGGCTCAACAAGAACTTTCCCTCTACACGATACAATGCTTTTAAGATCATTTGGTCGCCGCTGGTGAGCGGTAATCAATCGGCCAATTGGTTTGAAAGCAATGGCTTTAAAGAATCGCAGGCGCATGTGAACTTTCCATACCGGTATTGGTTCTCATCGGGCTCACCTGAAGCCGTAAATCTCAGACGCGGAAATATTGTGTTCACAGAGATCAATCATGCATACATTAATCCCGAAGCGGATAAGTATAAAGACCAGATCATAGAGCTGTTTAAAGACAAGAAATACAATTGGGTAAAGAAGGGCGGCACCGGCGATGGATATGGTATGGACATGGGCATCTTTAACGAATACATGAACTGGGGATTAGTGAGTTTGCGATATGTTGACTATGCACCTAAAGCCGAACTGGATACATTGCTGCGAATGAATGATAAATACATGGGTGAAACGGGAAGAGGCTTTATAAAGTTCCCTGAATACAATAGATTTTTGGTAAACCTATATCAGTCGAGAAAACCGGGTGAAACCATTGCGGATCTTTATCCGAAGATCGTGGCGTGGTTTAAGGAAAATAGTCTTTAAGGTTTTGAGAGAACAGCGGAGGTAAGGGTTGATAAAACAACTTTGCCTGCGCTGTTGTATTTATTACCTTTCTCTTTCAACTTAAAGCTATGCTGCGTTTTATTGCGTTGGTAATTTTTACAAGTGCTTCTTTATGTGCTGTTGCACAAACTCACCACTACCAGAAAAAATTTTCCATTGTAGACCGGTATATTGATAGCTTATTAAAAGAGTGGAATGTTCCGGGCATGGCAATAGGCATTGTGCATAAGGACCAGTTGGTGTATGCAAAAGGTTATGGCTTCCGCGATCTGGAAAAGAAGCTACCCGTAGAGCCGACTACTTTCTTCCCTATTGCTTCCAATACCAAACTTTTTACCGGTACGCTGGCTGCTATGCTGGCAACAGAAGGCAGGCTTAGTCTTGACAAACCTGCACGAAGCTATATGCCTTCCCTCCAGTTCTATAATGATGATCTGAATGCATCGGTAACATTACGTGACATGCTTTCGCATCGTACCGGCTTGCCACGTTATGATGGTATTTGGGTAGGTGATACTTCTAAGAGAAAGGATGCTGTCGCCAAGGTTGTGTACATGAAGCCGCAGATAGGATTCAGGGAGGGATACATTTATAATAACATGATGTTTGCTGCATCGGGAGCAGTAATGGAAGCAGTAACAGGAAAAAGTTGGGAAGAATTGACACGGGAAAAGATATTACAGCCATTAGGCATGAACAGCACAGTGTTTACACAGGAGGACATGCTGCGTCAACCCAATTATGCAGTCAGCTATTTTGCTGACAGCACCAGACGTTTGATACGTTACAACTACATGGCCCAAAGCGAAGCACTGGGGCCTGCAGGTACAATGAAGTCGAACATACAAGACATGAGTCGTTGGATGATCGCTCAACTGAATAATGGTAGGTATAAAGGTGTGCAGGTAATACCCGAAGCTGCCATCAAACAAACGCTTGTACCAAATGCTATTGCTGACAGAGAAGGCAGGTGGGATGAACTATCAAACGGCTTATATGGACTAGGCAGGCAGGTAGTTATGTATAAAGGTTATAAGGTAACAACACATACGGGATCAATAGATTACTATTATTCCAACATGACATTGATACCTTCTTTAGGCCTCGGCATATTTATGGTGCACAATGGTGAACCGGGTGGCAGTTTTAGAACAGCTATGGCTTACCCGATTATTGATCGCTTGCTGGGACTATCGTTAACACCCTGGAGCCAGCGGTACAGAGAAGAGTATTTAAAAGCAGAAGCCGATCAGAAAAGAAGAACAGACTCTGTCAATCGTACACAGGTTAAAGGAACCACACCTTCGCATACATTGGCTGCTTATGCAGGAACCTATTATCATCCTGTTTACGGCAATATGATAATTGAAGCAAAGGACAATGGATTAGTGTTACGATTCAGAAAACAGGTAGTGCCGTTGCATCATTTTCATTATGACCAGTTCAGAACAATGGAGGAAGAAATAAACGGTCAACCGGATCACCGATTGCATTTTGTAACCAATGCTAAAGGAGATATTGGGTCGTTTACATCGAGAGTATTTGGAGAGATGGAAGTGGAGTTTGTGCGGAAGTAGTTTTTTATAGCAGCTTGTAAGTAATCAAAGCAAATGAATAGTTCAATGAAAAGCTGAAGCAAAGACCGATGTATAATCTTTTCTTCAGTGCTGTAACGTTTGTTTATAACTATGATTTTTCGATATTCAAAACCTGAGAAGTTTAATCACTACGAACCAAACAACTCCTTCAACTTATTTTCCAATGCCTCCCCTCTCAAATTGGTTGCAATCACTTTACCATCTTTATCCAACAAAAAGTTTCTTGGAATGGCTTTGATCTCCAGCCGGCTTGATGTAACTCCTTTAGGTCCCATGCCTGTGGTATCAATAATGTTTGTCCAGGTATAGCCATCTTTAGCAACTGCTTTCAGCCATGGCTCCTGTTTCTGATCAAAGGATACGCTTACTATCTCAAAGCCTTTATTATTGTACTTTTTATAAGCAGCTACCAATGCAGGGCTTTCTGCACGACAGGGTGTACACCAGCTTGCCCAGTAATCAACAAACACATATTTGCCTTTGTAAGATGCAAGGCTTACCATTTTACCTGCAGAATCAGGCAGGGTAAGTTCAGGATAGGGTTTACCTACAGCCATTGTGGTAGCAATAGACAGTCCTTTTGCAAACTCCACCATATCAGGTAAAGCTTTTAAGTTAGCTGGCAGGCGATTGTAATAGCCTAATGCTTTATCCAGGTTTTCCCAAACAGGCGTAACATAATCTTTCAGCATAATGGCTGTAACCACTGAAGTGCTGTTTTTATCCATAAAGTTCTCCTGAATGCGTTTGGCTTCATCACCTAATGCGTTTGCTTCAGCCCTTAATTTCTTTTCGAGGTCCTTATCACCATCTTTACCTGCTTTATAAATGGCGCCCCATTTTTCACCAATGGTTTTATACACAGGACTAAGAGCAGACTTATAAGCGTAATACTCATTTTGTGTTTTACTGCCGGAATAAACAATCTGATCTAAGCCTTTGGACGCATCCATTTTTATAGTAGCCGGCTCCAGAATCAGATCGGCAAATTTTACTTCAGGCCGCTCTCCTTCTTTAGCTGTAAGAAACATTACCACCCTTGACTTAACGGGCCCTTCTGTCTTTCCTGTGAAATTTACCTGTCCGTTCTGCAGTGTAGCCGAATCACGAACCAATTTGTCTTCTTTTACCCTATCCAGATAAAATTTTGTGATACTGAGATCTGCAGGTGGAAGAAACTGCACACTAAACTCCTGCGCAACGGCAGAAATATGCATAAGCATAATAGTACTAAGAAAGCAAAGTAAAAGGCGTTTCATACAAAGAATTTAGTGCATCAAGTTAATTACGAAATCCTTCTTACAAATGACCGTTTATCAAATAGACGGGGCGTTTAGCAAGAAAGATGAGGATAAGCCAAAGCATTGAAAAAAGGAATCGTCAATGCTTTGCAGGAGCACAAAACAGCGTTTCTATTTCTTCCTGCTCCAGATAATAAAATCGGTTTGAGGAATATTGCCCACTTCCAATTGCCGCAGAATGTTTACCAACTGGCCGCGATGATAGGTGCCATGATTGAAAAGGTGCAACAGCATTTGATAAATAGGCTGCTTAAAGCTTTCCTTTTTACTATTCTGATAGATAAACTCATGATCGAACATGTGCTCCTGAGCATTGATGATCCACTCGTGCCATTGTTTGGATTGATTCATCAAACCCTTAATCACTTCGGAGGTATTACCGGTAAATCCTTCACTGGGAATGGTGATCTGTTCAAGTAACTTCATGCGTTGCCACCAGATAGCTTCAGCATCCCACATATGCAATAGTGTGGCGTGCAAACCTCCAAAACTGCTGGGCACTTTCTGTGTCAGCAATTCTTCCGGCAGTTTTTCAATTCGTTCTATCAGCAACTGGCTGGCCCATAAATGATACGCTGAAAACTGGCTTAATACTATTTTCATGATTGAAGAAAGCTTTTCGGCAACTTTGCTATTCGAATACTAATTAACAAAGAAACTTATTCATGGCAGATAAAAATTTTCCACTTACTGGTTTTAGTTCAGCAGCCATACATGCAGGTCATACACAAGACCCGATGTATGCACACCAGGTGCCTATTTATGCATCCAGCACTTATGTTTACGATACCGCTGAGCAAGGCATGCGGAGATTCAGCGGAAAAGAAGAAGGTTATATTTATTCACGTTGGGGAAATCCTACCATTACCGAAGCAGAAGAAAAGATAACCGCACTGGAGACATTTGGATTAGGAATAGAAGCCAAAGGCATTTTGCATGCATCCGGCATGGCAGCCATCACTACTTTATTCATGGCTAATCTCAAAGCAGGTGATAAAGTGTTATCCCATTATTCTTTGTACGGAGGTTCAGATGAGATTCTTCAAAAAGTATTACCTGACTTTGGCATTACACCTGTGATTGCCGATCTGCGAAAGCCTGAAACGGTTGAAGAGATTATCAAGAATGATCCAACCATCAAAATGCTTTACATAGAAACGCCAGCTAATCCAACCATTCAATGTGTAGATATAGCCGAACTCACTGGCATTGCAAAACAGCATGGATTGATTGTGGCCTGCGACAATACGTTTGCTACTCCTTACTTGCAACAGCCTTTTCAATACGGTGTTGATTTCATTGTTCACTCCACTACCAAATTTTTAAATGGTCATGGAACAGCAATTGGAGGAATACTAATTGGTACTGACGTAGAATTCATGAAAACGAAAGCTACCAAAGTGCACCGCTTGCTTGGCGGTAACTCAAATCCATTTGATGCTTTCCTTTTGATAACAGGAATTAAAACATTAGAAGTGCGGATGGAAAGGCATTGCCATAATGCAATGGAAGTGGCGCATTATTTGGAAAGTCATTCTGCTGTGGCCAAAGTGAACTATTCAGGACTTACATCACATCCAGATCATGCAGTTGCGATGAAGCAAATGCGGCATCCAGGTGCGATGATGAGCTTTGAATTAAAGGGAGGCATGCAGGCAGGCATTGATTTTATGAACAAGCTTAAAATGTGTGTGCGGACAGTTTCTTTAGGAACGGTAGATACGCTACTCTCCCACCCGGCTTCTATGACACATCATAGCATTGCTAAAGAAGACCGCGAAAAATATGGTATAACAGATGGTTTGATCCGCATGAATGTTGGCATTGAAAATGTGCAGGACATCATTGCAGATCTGGACCAGGCATTAAATAATTTGAAATAAGATGGAGATCAGAATCAGAAAAGCCATAAGAGAAGATTGCGCAAGAATACTGGAGTTGGTAAAAGAGCTGGCCGCTTATGAAAGAGCCCCCAATGAAGTAACTGTTTCCTTAGAACATTTTGAAAAAAGCGGATTTGGATCGAAACCTATCTGGTGGGCTTACGTTGCAGAAGTGAATGGAAAGGTAGAAGGCTTTGCGCTTTATTATATTCGTTTCAGTACATGGAAAGGACAACGCTTGTATTTAGAAGACCTGTATGTTACAGATGAAATGAGGGGAAAAGGAATCGGCAAGTTGCTCTTCGATAAACTAATCGAAGAAGTTAAGAGAAGAAAGTTCAATGGAATGATGTGGCAGGTGCTGGAATGGAACGAACCTGCTATTAAGTTTTATAAAAAATACAATGCCGTATTTGATGGCGAGTGGTTTAATTGTGCTATTAATCCGGAATAAAAAATCCCCGCCAGACAGCGGGGATTTTTCTTTACTTATAGATCAGATTACTCCTTCACAAACTTTGTATTGCTGATCTCTTCTTCACCTTTCTTCACTTTAATCATATACACACCGGAAGAAAGTTTA
>Ga0164290_1001662_pt1 | contig 27060 bp, 26 predicted proteins | sample Micstemetagenome_FD_108782 | JGI IMG/M metagenome (GOLD analysis project Ga0164290, IMG submission 108782) | Contaminated culture microbial community from soil near Moab, Utah, USA - Microcoleus steenstrupii SON62 (Illumina Assembly) | ecosystem: Environmental > Terrestrial > Soil > Soil crust...
ATTATTAAGGTATAAAAAAAGCACTGCCATGCAGTGCTAAAAAAAGCGGTTAAAGTGACTACTCATTACTTCTCTTCATCGCTGTTTCTAAGATCGTCATCTTCTTCATCTACATCTTCAAATGTATCATCTGCACCCTTGGCCCAGTTATCTTCTCTGAAATCATCTGAAGCTGTTTCAGTGAGGTCTTCTACCTCTTCTGCATAACCTTCGTTATTGCTAATGGTATTTACATCGGGTTGTTGAGCAGAATAATCTCTAACATTGGGATCGTTATTAGTTCCTTCTTCCGATGGTCTGTTACGGCCTGGATCTTTTACATCATGGTTCATAAAAACGTTTTGTAGTACGGTGGAAAATCCTGTGCCAGCAAAGCACTAATTGTATCAACAAAACATTAATTCGCTTTGATAGCGTATCTTTTCAAAGTAAAGTCTATCTATGAAATACGTTCTATTTCTCTCACTCATTTTGGTTATCGCTTGTAATAACGATAAGTCAGCTTCGCAGGCTCAATCGGCAAATAAAGATTCCGCTACTGCAGAAGGAAAAAGTCAAGCTGGTAAACCTGCACTTGACACAGCCCAGTACAACTCCCTGATGAACTATATGAGTAACGGAGATACTACGGGTCTTTGGCCGGTAAAACATGACTATCCAAGAGAAGGCGCCATCTTTCCTTTTAAAAGAATTATAGCCTACTACGGTAACCTGTATTCAAAACGCATGGGTATATTGGGTGAACTTCCCAAAGACTCTATGTTTGCACGGTTAAAATTTGAAGTGGATAAATGGACGAAAGCTGATAGTTTAATGCCTGCCATTCCTGCATTGCATTATATAGCCGTGACGGCACAGATGGCTCCGGGCAAGGGAGGAAAATACAGGTTGCGTATGCCTTTCAATCAAATTGATACCATCCTTAACTGGGCTAAAGAAATTGATGCCTTGGTTTTTATTGATATACAAGTAGGATTAAGCACTTTACAGGAAGAAGTACCAGAGTTTGAAAAATATTTATCAATGCCTAATGTGCATTTTGGTATTGATCCTGAATTTTCAATGAAGGGGGGCAACAGGCCAGGGACAGTGATTGGGTCGTTTGATGCTGCGGATATTAATTATGTAACCGAATATTTATCCGGCCTTGTAAAGAAACATAACCTACCTCCAAAAATTTTAATACTCCATCGCTTTACGCAAGGAATGATCACTAATTACAAGCAAATCAAATTGAGCCCTGAAGTGCAAATTGTAATGGATATGGACGGATGGGGTGAGGCTCCCAGAAAGGTTAACACGTACAGACAGTTCATTTATCCGGAGCCGGTTCAATTCACCGGGTTTAAAATATTTTACGGTAACGATACAAAGAGGGTAGGAGCAACGGAGGTCATGCAACCTGCTGACTTGTTAAAGCTTACACCAAGGCCAGTTTATATCCAGTATCAGTGATGAGTGATGAGTGATGAGTGATGAGTGATGAGTGATGAGTGATGAGTGATGAGTGATGAGTGATCAAAATAACTGCGCAATATATCTAAGTTTTAATCTCCCTGTAATTGCTTGTGAATAATAAGATAGCTGATAACAATCAGTATTAGTATAATGGCAATAGCCACCCAAATTGTAGGATCAGTTTTTAACTCAAGTTTTTTGCGAAAGCTTTTCTTCTTTTCTGTTTTCTTTTTTAGATCGTTGTTCAGTTGCTCAACAAGGTAGGCTAACTTTTTTTTATCTCTGAAACTTTCCAAACCTTCCAGTGCATCATCATTAAACTCATTATCCAGCATCTGCAACTCCAGTTCATGCTGCTTTTCAGGCGAAAGTTTGCCTTGCAGGTATAACAATAATGTTTCCTGGTCAACTTCCGGATTTAAGTTAGATAATATGTCTTTGAGGTTTTCTTTCATCGCTTTGCTTCTTTCTTCGCCTTCAGCTTCTTTTCTATAAGTATTTTCAAATTGCGTTTTCCGTTCTGGATATAACTCTTTACCTGCATAAGGTTATATCCTGTCTTGTCGCTTATTTGCTGGTAGCTGTTCTTTTTCAGGTAAAAGAAAATTACACATTGCCTTTACTCTTCGCTCAACTCATTAATGGCTTCCTCAAGCACATCATAAGTAACTTCATTTTGCAGTAATTCTGTTCTATCTTCTTCATGTGCCACTGCTACGTTTTCAGTTACTTCTCTTGTACCTTTTCCCTTCAGATCTCTCAACCGCATAAGGCAATGGTTCTTTGCCACCATATATAGCCAAGACTTGAAATAATCGATCCTGTATTTAGAAACCTCCGTTAAAACCTTGAGAAAAATTTGCTGTACACATTCCCTTGCTTCCTGTTCATCTTTTAAATACTTCATGCATACACCCAGCAACAAAAGTGTGTAACGTTCCAGCAGAATGCCAATCCATTCCTGGTTACTATCCCGCTGATAATACTCCAGCAATTCTGTATCGGTTATATGTGCATATTGGTTGGCTTTCATCGTGAATCGTGAATCGTGAATCGTCAATTAAAGAGACCTTAATGGTTACAACCTAAAGTCCACCTGTGACTTAGCGAATCTTTGGATTCACGTTTCACGATTGACGATTCACATATGTGATGCAAACGCTGCAAATTTGCATAATCAAAATATAAACACGTTATAAACTTTCATGGATTACGCTATTTGTACGGTTGCAGCAGCACCGGTGAGAAAAGAAGATGCCCACAGAAGTGAGATGACCAACCAGTTGTTATTTGGAGAAACAATGCAGATACTGGAGCAAAAAGGAGAGTGGTATCGAATCCGTTCTATTTATGATGATTACGAAGGCTGGTTAACACATCATTTGATATCTGAGATTGGTGCATTTGAAGCTACCAGTTCATCTACTTATGTAGCAACAGGATTAACCAATCCTGTTACATTGCCCGACCAGTTGATCAATGCTCCTATGGGTTCTTCTTTAACCGGGTTTGATGAAGAGACCCGGTTGTTGTGGGATGAGAAACACAAGTATCATGGCACCTACCGGAACATGCTAAAACCTTTTAATGATGATCTTTTAGATAATGTGCTGCAAGCCTGGATCAATGCGCCTTACCTATGGGGTGGCAGAACCTTTATGGGAGTGGATTGCAGCGGCTTTTGCCAGGTGGTTTTTAAAGTACTGGGTATCCAGCTAAAGAGGGATGCTTATCAGCAAGCAGAGCAGGGTGATGAAGTAAAAAGCCTTGAAGCTTCAAGAAAAGGTGATCTTGCTTTTTTTAATAATGATCAAGGACGAATCATTCACGTTGGCATTCTATTGAACACAAATACGATTATACATGCTTCCGGAAAGGTGAGAGTTGATACGATTGATAGGGATGGTATTACAAGCTGGGAAACAGGAAAAAGAACCCATCAGCTGTATTCTATGCGAAGGTGTTTTTAAAGAATCTAATGATGGCAGCATCCCAACCCAGCATCTTAAAAGCTGTATAAAAAAGAATCACTGCAAAAATTTTCTTCAACAATGATTGGTTAATCTTTAAAGCTAAGGCACTTCCAAAATATCCGCCTACTACAAAACCTACAGCCAGCAAAGCAATTATCTTCCAGTCTATTGGATCGCCCATCCTTTTACATTCGTGATAGTATTTTAAAAAGGCCACGAGCACCACGGGAAACGTAAGAACGCCTAAAGAAGTACCCTGTGCCTGGTGTTGTGTATAGTTTAAAAAATAGATCACTGCCGGAACTAAAATAATACCGCCTCCAATACCCACTAAGCCACTAAGCATTCCTGCAGCCAGGCCAATAATTATAATAATGATGATCAGTTGTGCCGTCATGGGTTTTTGGTTTTGCATCTTACAAAAATTTGGTTCGGTACAAAGCAATTGCTTCATGTATAATCTTGTAAGCTTCTTCTTTTGATTGAAAATTCTCTATCTGCACCTGCTTGTTTTCAAGCACTTTATACTGCTCAAAGTAATTTCTAAGCTCACTAATGAAATGAGGAGGCAGTTCTTCAATAGAAGTAATGTGATTCACCGAAGGATCCTTAGTTGCTACAGCTATAATCTTATCGTCTTTTTCGCCGGTATCTATCATTTGCATATTGCCTATCACAGTTGCCTGCACTAAACATAATGCCTGGATAGATTGCGAACAGAGAACCAATATATCCAGCGGGTCTCCATCCTCTCCTAACGTTTGCGGAATAAAACCATAGTTAACCGGGTAATGAAAGGAAGAATGAATGACTCTATCCAACTTTAGTAAACCAGTTGGTTTATCAATTTCATATTTTGTTCTGGAGCCTTGCGGTATCTCAATTAAGGCATTTACCGTTTCCGGTGAGCCATCACCATAATGTGCTCCGTGCCATGGGTGTAATACTGTTGTGCTGCGCATTATCAATTTAAAAATTTAAGTGTAACACTATTGCGTAATTACATCTTTTGTAGAAGGAAATGTGTACTTCAAATCAACTAACCATTGTCCGTTTTGTTTTACCAACTTCAATGAGTCATCTTTCTTTTTAAAAGAATTGGCATAATACACAATGATGGTGCTATCATTAATTGCCCGTGTATTATAGTTTTGAATATTGGCGTTTTTGTAATTGTATTTATCCTGCTTGCCCATTTTTTCAAAACTCCTTTCAGTAAGGTTTAAAAAAGCATTGTTCAATGAATCGTTAACAATAAGTGTTCTTGCCTTTTCAAAATCCTGGTCCAATACAGAGCGGATAAAATTTCGGGCTGCATCATCTTCATTTTCAGCAGTGACTGTTGCATCTTTTGATGAGTCATTGTTACCACAAGAAGTAAACATTGCAAAAGCAATGAACAAAAAGAATGAACTTTTCATGGCAGCAAAAGTAAGAGGTTTTGATTGGCAACCATGCTAAAGCATAGCAGTCTACAGTGTGAGAAGACTAATGCCAAATAGTTGATAGCACTAACAAAAAGTGTCCCGATAATGGGACACTTCAATAATCAAGAATGTTCTTATTTAATCATTATTTCTATCTCTGGCGTAATACTGTCTTCTTTCTCTTCTTTCCTGCTTTTCCTTTTCTTCCAGTTCGGCTTCCCTTTGGCCTTCTTTATCATAAGCTCTCAGGATTGCTTTCACCAGTTTATGACGTACTACGTCTTCCTCATCCAATTCAATGTATCCTATACCATCAACATTCTTTAAAATGCGGCTGGCTTTGGCCAAACCACTTTTTTGATTCTTTGGCAAATCCACCTGTGTTAAGTCACCGGTTATTATCGCCTTTGCGTTGGCGCCAATACGTGTAAGGAACATTTTCAACTGAAGGTCTGTAGAGTTTTGTGCCTCGTCAAGTATGATAAAGCAATTATCCAATGTACGGCCACGCATATATGCCAAAGGAGCAATTTCAATGGTTCTTGTGCTCATGTAATAGCCCAGCTTATCTGCCGGGATCATATCATCCAGAGCATCATACAAAGGACGCAGATAAGGATCAATCTTTTCTTTTAGGTCACCAGGTAGGAAGCCAAGGCTTTCACCGGCTTCTACGGCAGGACGGGTAAGAATGATCTTTTTTACAGCCTTGTTCTTTAAAGCTCTTACTGCCATGGCAACAGCAGTATAGGTTTTACCTGTACCGGCAGGGCCAATAGCAAATACAACGTCATTCTTTTCGGCAGCCGTTACCAACCGTTTTTGATTAGCCGTGCGTGCCCTTACGGTTTTACCATTTGGACCAAATACCAATACATCATTGGGATTTCGTTCAATAAAGTTGTCAACCGTTTCGGCATCGTCGCCACCTAAGATTTGTTCAAAATAATTCTCGCTCATGTGACCATTTCTTTCAAGGTATTGCACAATGAGGTCGATCTTTTCTCTTGCGCCATCCACCTGTTCCGGTGCACCGCTCAGCTTTAATTGTGTTCCGCGGGAAAGGATTTTCAGTAGAGGAAATTTCTTTTTCAGGATGTCCAGTTTACCGTTATTAACTCCAAAGAACTCAATAGGGTTAACGGTTTCAAGGTTGATAATTGTTTCTCTCAATTCGTTTCAAGTTTATCGTTAAACAATTCCGGTCAGGGCCGGATGATGTTTCTTGTAACCCATCTTCTTACAAGATAAAGCAAAGAACTGTTTAGATACGATGCTTAATTATACACACAATGTGTATTAAAAAAATGGTGCCAGAAAACAGATTGGGAAGATAGGCGGAATGGCGTTAAAAAAGAGCCAAGCTATCGTTAAGCAACTGATATGATTTTGGTGCAAAACAGAAGCAGAGGTTTTACTGGTTTTTTGCTACAACTGCCATCTCTTAGAGCATACCCACATGATAATATTGCGCCATAAAAATACCAGCAAGTTTAAATAAAACATGTCCACTTACCTTATCAGAAAGTGTAAGTGTTTCTCATTACAAGTCAATAAAAGAGTAAGTTTTTTTATTATTTATACGAGACTTGCTTTTCCTTTAATAAATATTATTCATGGAAAACATTTATCCATGATTCCTAAAGAATCCTCAACGCATTTAGTAGTAGTAAAGAACGACAGTACGGCAATTGAAAAGGCACTCTCCGTCTTAAGGGATGGCATTTGCCTCATTGACCGTTCATTAAAAGTAGCGTACATCAATACCTATTTACAAAAGGTAGCACAGGCACATATTGGCAAGAAGCCCAAAGTAGGAGAACACATACTTGCACACGTTCCCAAAGAAAGAAAACCCATTCACCAGGATTTTATTGATAAAGCATTTTTGGGAAAAAGCTCAGTGTTTGATTTTTCTTACAAAACCAGGGGCAAAGAACATTGGATGCAAATGGAATATTACCCGATCATTGAGTATACCGGCGAAATTCAGTTTGTGTGCATTCGTGCAAAAGAAATTACAGAAAACATTGAGCTAAAGAAAAAATTAACCAAAGAGCAGGAAGAGCAAAATAAAAAGATCATACAGGCAACTATTAACGCCGAAGAAAAACAACGTACCCAAATTGGAAGAGAGTTGCACGATAACGTAAACCAGGTGCTTACTTCCATCAAGTTGTATGCGGAATTATGTTTGAAAGAAGAAACTGCCAGCAAGCCACTTATTGAAAAAATAATTGAACGAACTAATTATTGCATCGAAGAAATCAGGAGCTTATCAAGAAAGTTGTCCAGCCCTTCTATTGAAGAGCAAAACCTTCGTGAGCTTATGGAAAACCTGGTTGAGGAAATAAGGGCAACTCAAAAGGTGGCCATTCGGTTTCGCTCTATCGGGCTCAATAACCGCCAGCTGAAGCAGGAAGTGCAAACAGCCATTTACCGTATTGTGCAGGAGCAAATGACCAATATATTGAAGTATGCTGAAGCATCAATTGTTGAATTGATCATTGTTAGTATTGATAACGAAGTGGCCATACAGGTTCAGGATAATGGAAAAGGGTTTGTTCTGAATGAAAGCAACAAGGGTACAGGTTTGCTGAACATGATCAACCGTGTTACAGCCGTAGGTGGCAGAATAGAGTTCAAAACCGCTCCTGGTACAGGTTGTACAATGACTGCTGAATTTCCTTTATAATTTTCTTCTCTTTTTTTACTACTGCTTGTTGCAATACTTGCAGTAATTTTATTTGCTTAACATAACGCACATGAAACATTTCTTGCTATCTGTAATTTCTATTACACTGATATTTTTTACTTCTGCGCAACAAACACAAAAACCGGTATTGCATGGTCAGAATTGGATGGCTATTACCGGTAAGCCCCTGGCGGCAACAGCAGGCTCTATGATTTTCCAAAAGGGAGGCAATGCCGTTGATGCGGCCTGTGCCATGCTGGCTGCTACCTGTACCATGTGGGATGTGTTGAGCTGGGGTGGAGAAACACAGGCGATCATTTACAATCCTAAAACAAAACAGGTGATTGCAATTAACGGGATGGGCATGGCTCCAACTGGTGCTACAGCAGCCTTCTTCAAAAGCAAAGGATACAACTTTCCACCTGAATATGGCCCGCTTGCTGCTACAACACCTGGCACACCAGGCGCATTAATGCACATGCTGGCAAATTATGGAACGTTGTCTCTTGAACAAGTGTTGGCTCCTGCCATGCAATTGGCAGCAGGTTATCCAATGGAAGCCCAGACAGCTAATAGCATTGAGCGCAGTAAGCAACGCATTAAGGAGTGGCCATACAGCACAAAAGTTTTCTTACCGCATTTGGGCGAGAAGAGAGAGGCTCCTGAAGCAGGCGAAATCTTTGTTCAGAAAGATCTTTTAAACACATTGTCCAAATTGGTTGAAGCCGAAAAAGCAGCACGAAAAAAAGGGCTGAACAGAAAGCAGGCTATTATGGCTGCTTATGACCGGTTTTATAAAGGGGATATTGCAAAAGAATTTGTTCGAGGTTGCCAGGAACAGGGTGGATTAATTACAATGCAGGATTTGGCTAAATGGAAACCACTGGAAGAAGAGCCATTGAAAGTTAGCTACAAGGGTATTGATGTATACAAATTGCAGGCATGGACGAAAGGGCCTGTTATGTTGCAGGCATTAAACATATTGGAGAATTTCGATTTAAAGGGCATGGGTTACAACAGCGCTAAATACATTCATACATTGTACCAGGCAATGAACCTTTCATTTGCAGACCGCGATTTTTATTATGGCGATCCCTACTTTGCTCCGCAGGAACCTATTAAAGGGCTATTGAGTAAAGAGTATGCAAAACAACGTGCCTCGTTAATTCAGTTTGATAAAAATAATCCTTCAATTGGCCCTGGTGATCCTTATCCGTTTGAAGGTAGAAACAATCCTTACCTGAACTTATTAAAAAGTAGGGGATATGAAATGGACACAACCAAAAGAAACTTTGCTCCCACTCATGATATTAGAAATAGCTCTTCTTTTGTTGATTACCAGGAAAGGTTGTGGATGGGTACTACTTCGGTAGAAGCTGCCGATAAGGATGGCTGGGTGGTTTCTATTACACCAAGTGGTGGCTGGGTGCCGGCTTGCATTGCAGGCAATACAGGTATTGGTATGAGCCAGCGAATGCAAAGCTTTGTTTTAGATTCTGCTTTAAATCCATTTAATGTGGTGGAACCAGGTAAAAGACCAAGAGTAACATTAACGCCTTCACTTGCATTAAAAGATGGTAAGCCGTTTCTTTCATTTGCTGTGCAGGGAGGCGATACACAGGATCAAAACTTATTGCAGTTTTTCTTAAATATGGTTGAGTTTGGGATGAATGTTCAGCAGGCATCAGAAGCAGCAAACATCAATACTAACCAGTTGTGGCTTTCATTGGGAGGATCGAAAACAGATGACCGGAAACCTAAACCCGGCCAATTATTATTGCACGAAAAAACACCTGAAGCTATTCGCAATGAATTGAAAAAGATGGGTTATACCTTAAGCTTTGATGATCGCACCAGCGGACCGATAAATGCCATTTTCTTTGATTGGAAGCATGGCAGTTTTTGGGGCGGATCAAGCAATCATGGCGAAGACTATGGAATAGGGTGGTAGATGATATAGAACAAACCAGTTACATAAATAAAATCCTCTTGTAAACACAAGAGGATTTTTACTAACTGATTTGAGAAAATTGGTGCTTTTCTTACTACTCTAACTGGTTTGATAGATCATTATCAGAAAGAGGTTGGATGTTCTTTGTCTGGTAGTATTGTCGTATCTCATTTTCAAATTGAGGGAACATTTGTTTTGCTTTCTCAACACCAAAAATTTTCAGGCAAAAGATTGCATCTTCCAGCAACAACTCCTGAATTTTTTCTTTACTTAATTTGATCAATAATTCCATGCTTGTACAAAGATAACAGAGTAATAACCCGTGGTAAATTTCCTACATCGTCAATCTCAGAAAGTAAGTGAAACCTTTATCAGCTCAGCTTTTTTGTTGAGAATATCTTGTTTGGAAAAACCACTTAAATGAACAAATTTTTAATGCTCTTTTATAAGTCCATTGCATTATTACTATTGTACTTTGCTCTTTTAAGTGTTTTCACATACCTGATTAGATCCGCACAAATCTGCTTAAATCTTTGCATCTAATTGATGAGTAGAGACAATCATAAAGAGAGGTGCCTGCACGTTTATAGTTTTTAAACTCTGCTATACACTACTTTATCAAAATGACCTTTTAACTCTTCAAAAATTTCATCAGGAGTGGCGATTGAACGAAATGCATTGCCACTTTTGAGAATGATCTGGCATTTATAACCTTCATAGCCCGATGCAGCCATAGCAGCAATTTCTTCAACATTGATCCATGTTTCCCTGCCCTGATTATCTGTAACAATAATGAACCGCATACTCTTCAATTTTATTTTAAGAAGGAACTATCCAGGTTAGTACAAAAATTTAACCGTTCAATGTTCTATAGTTCTGCTATTGGCATGTCTTTTTTATAATGTTTATTTAAAGTTCATGGAAAACAAAGACACACAACAGCAACAACCGTCAACACAAACGGCTCAGCAGAACGCTTCAACAGATACTTCCATTGCAAAGAACCCAGACCCAAGGGCAAACGAGAATCTTAGCCAGGAAGACCGGAAGGAAGGTGATGCAAATGATGTTGGTTCGGAGATCACGGATGGCGAAGACGCTTAATTTGTTTCCGCTTCTTCTAATACTAATTCCCTGTCGTTATTTGTAAGCTTATGCTTGTCGCTTTTTAATGCATAAAAAGCTATGATTGTACTGATGAGCATCAACAAAGCTCCTAACATAAAAGGTGCACCCGGAAAATAAACTTCGCCATTCTTTTGTGTAAAATGAGCAAACAAATTACCCATCACAAGTGGGCCTATAACGGATGTTACAGATATAATAGAAGTTAGTGCTCCCTGGAGTTCACCCTGCTCGTTGGAGGGAACATGAGAGGAGATGACAGATTGCAGGGCAGGGCCTGCAATACCGCCCAGACAGTAAGGCACAATGAAAACAAACATCATAACCGTTGTTGCAGCTATTCCAAACAAGAACATTCCTATTGTGTACAAAGCAAGACCGATGTAAATGCTTTTCTCATTCCCGATTTTTGGGGTAACTGTCCTGGTTAACACAACCTGTACAAAAGCGATCAATGCTCCGACAACACCAAGAGAAATACCGATCAGCTTCTCAGTCCAGCCAAATTTTTCAATGGTATAAAATCCCCAATTGCTTTGTACAGCATGCGCAGCTATGTACACTAAAAACAAGGAGAACACAAGGCCGTTAATACCCGGATACTTTTTAAGGTGTAAAAGCGATCCTGCCGGGTTGGCCCTTTTCCATTCAAAAGCTCTGCGTTTGTCTTTGGGTAAAGATTCGGGTAAAACAAAAAAGCCGTACAAGGCATTTAATAAGCTCAATCCGGCTGCAACAATAAAAGGAACCCGTGGGCCAAAGCCACCTAATAAACCACCGATCACTGGCCCGATGATAAATCCTAAACCAAAAGCAGCGCCTATCATACCGAAGTTTTGCGTACGGTCCTTGTCAGTGCTAATGTCAGCAATGTAAGCTGATGCCGTTGTAAAAGAAGCTCCGAATATGCCCGCGATGATTCTTCCAACAAATAACCAACCTATAGTAGGCGCAAAGGAGAGAAAGATATAATCAATGCCAAAGCCTATTAGGGAAAGCAACAGTACAGGTCTTCTCCCATACTGATCACTGATATTACCCAGAATAGGGGCACAAATAAACTGCATGATGGCGTATGCAAAAAGTAACCAGCTATTCCATTCAGAGGCCTGGCTGTTATCACCGTGTATAAGGCCTTTTATTAGTTCCGGAAAAACAGGAATGATCAATCCCAGTCCCGTAACATCAATTAATAGCGTAATAAAAATAAATCCTATTGCAGCTTTTTTGGATGCCATTGTAAAAAATTGAGGAAGGCAAAGTTGCTTTTTTAAGATGAAGGAAGCAACGAAGATTTACTGATTTTCGGTGAGAAGCAGTAAAACTTTTAATGGCACGGAATTTCCGGCATTCTTAAAAAAAGATTATGGCAACAGATACCAACCAGTACAATGAGCAGCTGTCTAAAAAAGCAACAGAAAAAGACGCAAGCCTTTTGAATAATGAACAAAAACCTTTGAACGCAAACAATATCAGTGACAGAGACAGCAGCGCCTTAAATGATCAGATGACCCAAAATGTTTCAACTCATAGAGAAGTGAATCCGGAATTTGGCGATGCTGCCGATCCTACAATGGAAGAATTGGGTTTGCACCATCGGGATGAGTAAATGGGGTTATCTTTTGATCTGAAATGTATCAAAGTTTTGTTCCGGCATTGATGTAACAGCAACATCTGTTACTCTTGCATTGGATGAACCTTTTTTGCACCATTCTATAAATTGCTTCAATTGTTCTTCATTGCCTGAAGCCATTGCTTCTACGTGCCCTTCGTTGGGTTCTTTACCCAGCCTTTTATTCCAATACGGTCTGCTTCAGCTTTTGCAGTAGCCCTGTAAAAAACGCCTTGCACTTTTCCTTTTATAACTATGTGAACTGTAGGCATGAAGAAGTTTGTTGCAAAGTTGATTGATTTTTATTTCTGATAAGATGGCAGTACATGAATATTCACGCCTCAACTACAAAAACCATGAATGTAATTTTGAGCTATGTATTCTAAACAGGAAGCATCGCAGTTGCGTAAGGAATTTTGGACGGTATTCGGGCAATACATGCAACCTGTTTTATCATCAGATGGAGAGAAGATAAATTGGATCAATTTTAAAACAGGAGTGAAGGATGTGTTTTTTAAAATGAACGCAGACAACAAGAAAGCTTCTATTGATATTGAATTGCATCATGCAGATTCGGGCATACGTCAATTGTACTATGAGCAGTTTGTTGAATTAAAGAATTTTTTGCATGCACAACTGGATGAAGAATGGACGTGGATGGATGAGAGCCTTGATGAACATGGTAAGCATATGAGCCGCATTTATTCTGAAGTAAGTGGTGTAAGTATTTTTAAAAGGGAAGACTGGCCCAAGCTGATCTCTTTTTTCAAACAGCGCATAATAGCTCTGGATGAATTCTGGAGTGTGGCAAAACACCAGTTTGACGCCTTGCATTAGTTGTTCTCTGAAAGAAGTTTGAACGTTCCTTAAAATAGAATTCGTAAATTTCCAATTATGCGGGTAGTCTTTTTAATGCTTTGTATTTTTTTATTGGGAAGTTGTGGTGATGAAACCGGAAAGCCAAAAGATATTTCCACCGTGGACAGTAACATTTTAAAACCTGTTGACAACACTCCTGTTACATTGCATTTAGATAGTTTGAATGATACGGTGGCATTAGATTCAATTGGTCCTACTATTAATCCTGAGGATACAAATTATACCAGGCAATAAATGTTCGATACTTCTTTTTGTGCCTTAATATTGGTTGAATGATCTAAGAAACTTTACGGATGGTTTCCTAATGGGATGGAAACATCAATTTCACAGCCCATTCCAACGCTGCTTTTTACATGAAAACTTCCGTCTAAACTTTCGGCCCGGGTTTTCATATTGTTCAGGCCTATGCCTTGCGATTTGGCATTTGTGTCGAAGCCTTTTCCGTCATCAATGATCTTTAGAAACAAGTTTTCTGTATTTCTCTGAATGATAATAGTAGCTGTACTAGCATCAGCATACTTAACAATGTTATTAAGCTGTTCCTGTATGATTCTGTAGACAGCCAAATGAACCTCCTGTGTAATGCCGCTGTGGAGGTCGTCAATGCTGTAAGCAATATGAATACGTCCTGTAAGGTTAATGGAATCAACCAGGTCTTTAATTGATTCATTTAGGCTGATACGACCTAATGTAGGAGCTGAAAGACGTTTGGAGATACTTCTGATTTCGTTTATAGAACTTTGCAGATGTGAAAGTGTTTTACAGAATAATTCTGACTGGTTATCACCAATACCATCACGAAGCATTTCAACATACAGTTTTACCGTAGTCAGTACCTGGTTTACATTGTCGTGCAACTCCAATCCCAGGTTCGATCGTTCGGACTCCTGGGCAGTGATAACTGCAGCCGTCATTTTTCGCTGCACCTGCCGGTTTCTTTGATCCAGGATCTTTTGCAGGCGTACTTTTTCTGAAAGGTCAATGCCCATTCCCATTATGCAAGGTTTACCATCCAGTTCAATGGGGCATGCAGTAAAAAAGTAGGGAATACGTTTTCCTTCCTTTGTTTGAAGATGTGCTTCTGCTTCTGCTTTTCCGTGCCTTAAAGCCTTCCGTAAGTTCTGTCTTATCCTGTCCTTATCCGGAAAATAAATAAAATCAATTCCCTGTATGGTCTGTATCTCATTTGAACTATAGCCCAGTACCGATTCAAAGTTCTTATTCCATTGCAACAGGTTTCCGTTCAGATCGCCCAGGTAAAAAATGCCGGGCAAACCATTTATCAGCGATTCAAAAAACTCTTTTTGCTGTATTAGTTTTTGTTCTGCCTGTTTTCGATCAGAAATATCCCGCATAAAGGCACAAAAGAATTCCTGGCCGTCTGTCTTAATAGGCAGAATACTTATTTCTATAGGAAACTCTCTCTCGTGCCTGTCCAGGGCACTTATCTCCAACTTTCTATTGAGCGTAGTATGTACACCGGTTTCAAGGTAAAGCCTGAAGCCTGTCTCGTGTCTTTCGCGGTAACGATGAGGAACTATTTTTTCTGTAAGAGATTGCCCGAGGATCTCTTCTTTCTTCCAGCCAAACATAGCTTCAGCTTGGGGATTCCATATAATGATCTCACCATCGGTATTGATACCTATTATCGCATCCAAAGCAGCATCAATAATGAGCCGGGTTTTTTCGCCAAGGTCTTTATAATAATCCTGACCAATAGTAGTTTGTTTTGTAACCGTGCTGTTTAAAGAGTTATGAAAGGGGCAACTCATTGGCAGTTCATTGGATAGGTAAGGAAGATATTAATTAGATTTTCTGGTATTAAGCAAAATAGCATTTTAATCTAAACTTATAAATAGAACTGCTTATTAATTTATAAGCAAAACCAGCACCTGATTGTAGCGGTTTTAAGCGTTTTTCAACAAATAGAATCGGTGCCCTTACTTCAAGGGAAAGACAGCTACAATAGGGTTTCGTAAACTATCCATTATTTTATCAACTTGTTGATTATGCCTGTTGTAAATGCCAAGGTTGGTAAAACTCAACGCATATAGTTGGTTGTTGTGCACAGCAAGTGTAGTAGGCGCCTTTAGCCAAGGCTGATTGATAGACATGGTGTCCGCAGCTTTGTACTGAAACTGCTCATCAAGATGATAACGAATGATACGATGTTGATGCAAACTATCCTGTGGCCAGCCAATGGCGGCATACAATGTTTGCTTATGTAACACCAATCCATCAATGGCATAATCCGTACGTTTCTTATTTGTTGCAGAAGCGATAGTCTGAGTGGTTATATCAACTTTCATTAGTCCATAACGGCCACTGGCCACAAAAAGGACATTGCCATTAGGTATTGCAGTAATACCATTAGCCCACTTTAGTTGTTCATCTTTTAAGAACAATTGCAGGCTGTCGTTTTGCAGAACGAATACAGCTCCTTTTTCCGTATCGGTTATAAATATCCTTCCATCGTTCAGCAGAACCAGATCGTTAAGAAAACGTGCTGAATCGTGTTGGTACTGTTTGATGATCTTGCCCGAAAGGTGATCTATGGCAAATAAGGCTGTTTGGCCTTTGCCGTTAGCAGAGCAGGCCCAAAGTATTTTACCATCGGGAGAAAACTTCATTCCCAAACCCCACATAAAACCTCCCTTGCCATTCGTAATAACATCACTCACTGCGCCTTTATCATTCACCACTACAATTTTAGCCTGATGCAGACTGCTTAGGTAGATTTTTCCGTTAGAAGGATGGACAGCAATACCTTCGGGTATTAATGTTTTGTCTTTTACTTCCCTCAGAAATGTTTGGGTGGTGCTTTGCTTTTGCGTGGCGCAGTAAATCAGCACCAAGCTGCAAAATGAAATGAGGAGCAGTTGTAAAGTCTTTTTGATATTCACTATGGCTTTTGATGCTAAGAGGCCATCAAAACGCCAGATGCTGCTTTTGGCAAAAAATTACTCTGATGGTTTCTTACACATTAAACCTGAAGTGCATTACATCGCCGTCCTTAACGATGTATTCTTTTCCTTCAATGCGTAATCTTCCGGCATCACGGGCAGCCGCTTCAGAGCCATACTTTACATAATCATCATAAGAGATCACTTCAGCTTTGATAAAGCCTTTTTCGAAATCGGTGTGAATAACACCGGCAGCTTGCGGCGCTTTCCAACCTTGTCCAATGGTCCATGCACGAACCTCCTGAACACCTGCAGTAAAATAGGTTTGTAATTGAAGCAGTTTATAAGCCGATTGGATCAGACGGTTTAATGCAGGTTCTTTCATCCCATATTCATCCATGAACATTTGTTGATCTTCCCCTTGCTCCATCTCTGCAATCTGTGCTTCAATGTTATTGTTCATAACGATCACTTGTGCATCTTCATTCTTTACTGCTTCTTTTAAAGCCTCGGAGTATTTGTTGCCTGTATGCATAGATGCTTCATCAACATTAGCTACATATAAAACGGGTTTGGAAGTAAGCAGAAATAAATCAGCAATGGCTGGTACCTCTTCTTTACTTAAATCCAATGAACGAATGCTTTTACCTTGTTCCAGGTGTGCTTTGCAACGTTGCAATACTTCCAGCTCCACCTTTGCCTTCGGATCGGTCTTAGCCATCTTCTCTGTACGCTGCATTTTTTTTTCAACGCTTTCCAGGTCTTTCAATTGAAGCTCCGTATCAATGATCTCTTTATCACTAACAGGATTGATGGCACCTTCATCACGCAGAATATTTTCATCTTCAAAACAACGGATCACATGAATAACCGCATCCACTTCGCGGATGTTGCCTAAGAATTTGTTTCCTAATCCTTCGCCCTTGCTGGCGCCTCTTACAAGTCCGGCAATATCAACAATCTCAATTTGAGTAGACACCACACGGTTGGGCTGAACCAATTCAGCCAGTTTGGTCAAACGTTCATCCGGCACATCTACCAAACCTACGTTTGGATCAATTGTACAAAAACGATAATTACTTGCCTGTGCTTTAGCACTATTACTAACTGCGTTAAACAGTGTTGATTTACCTACGTTCGGAAGTCCTACGATACCTGCTTGTAAAGCCATGATTTAAGTTTTGTCAAATAGGTCAAAGAAGTCAAAAAGTCAAATGCGTCAAAGAAATATGCGGTATTCAATATGACTACTATGACTTACTGACTAATATGACCTTCTTTTAGGGCCGCAAATATAGTTATTCGGGTTTGGTATTTATTTTAGAAGCGAAATCTTAACTTGAAGCGTTGCAGTTTAAGGCACAACCTTGGACTTAAACTTTAAACCTTAAATCTTTATATGGCCTTAAGCAGAATCTGGTCAGCCTTTATCATTATAGCCGTTTTAGTTGCCGCCTTCAGAAGCATAAGAGGTGATGAAAAGATCTTCAACCGCATGGTAGTAGGGAAATCATCTGATCCTTATGATTCGGTTTACTATGTAGGAGTGGGTTCGCCGTTAAAGCAAAATCTATCCAGTGATTATCCGGCTTTTTTAAAAGAATATGGTTATGCAAAAGTTGATTCGGCACATAAGGCAACAGTTCTGTTAACCGATGACTTTGCACATGATTCGGTAAACTATTTTAAGTCACTGAATCCCGGGATCAAAACGTTCACGTATCGTTCGGTCCAAACAAGACTGGAACGCAAGGCAGATGGTATTATTCAAACAGCTAAGAATGCCGTGTTAGATATTATTCTTCCATTAATTGGTATTATGGCTCTTTTCATGGGCTTTATGTCTATCGCTGAAAGGGCAGGGGGGATACGGGTATTATCAAGAATCATCGGGCCTTTCTTTGCCAAGCTCTTTCCCGATGTTCCCAAAGGTCATCCTGCCACAGGACACATGATGATGAACTTTTCAGCCAATTTATTGGGGCTTGATAATGCTGCCACGCCGTTTGGGTTAAAAGCAATGGAAAGTTTACAGGAATTGAATCCCAGCAAAACAGTTGCCTCTAATGCACAGGTAATGTTTTTGGCTTTACATGCTTCAGGGTTAACGTTGATTCCTGTTAGCATCATTGCTGTAAGAGCCGGATTAAAAGCAGCTAATCCAACCGATATTTTTATTCCCTGCATGATCGCCACGTTTGTTGCTACGATGGCTGCAATGTTCATTGTTTCATTCAAGCAAAAGATCAATGTATTTCAACCGGTGGTTTTAGCATGGGTAGGAGGGATATCTGCCTTAATAACATTATTGGTTATTTACATCACCAGGTTAAGTTCTGCAGATGCACAAATATTTTCGAGCTTATTAAGTAATGGAATTATCCTGAGTATCTTTTTTTTGATTGTATTAGGCGCCTTGTATAAAAAGATAGACGTGTTTGATGCCTTTGTTGATGGCGCAAAGGGAGGTTTTGAAATAGCAGTACGCATTATTCCTTTCCTGGTAGGTATGTTGGTAGCTATAAGCATGTTGCGTACGAGTGGTACGTTTGACGTAATTATTAATGCAATGAAGATGTTGTTTAGTGCGTTAGGAACTGATACACGATTTGTGGATGGCTTGCCTACTGCATTAATCAAACCTTTGAGCGGCAGTGGTGCAAGAGGTATGATGGTAGATACGATGAAGACGTACGGCGTTGATTCTTTTGCAGGAAGGCTTGCTGCTATTCTGCAAGGATCATCTGATACAACTTTTTATGTGATAGCTGTGTATTTTGGTGCAGTGAATATCAAGAACACAAGATATTCGGTAGGTGCTATGTTGCTTGCCGATTTGGTGGGAATTATAACAGCAATACTGTTGTGTTACCTCTTCTTTGGGTAATAAAAAAAGCCACTCAATGAGTGGCTTTTTTTATTTGAAACTATTCTTTAATAATCTGTAAACAGTCTTAACTCTCTTCCCGAAGGTGATGCCGTACTTCCATAAGTGCCGCGGAAGATTACTGTGTAACTTCTTTTAGCAGTAGGAGTAAGGGTCATCTGGCTGCTTGTATTTAGCAGAGTAAGGTTTGTAGTCGAACCTGTTGTTCTTACATACAAAGTATCTGTCACTGCACTTCGGAAAGGAATATAATCTGTGATCGTGCCAACAGCAATGTTGGTGAAAATGTTCGCTTTCTTTTTTACTGAATAGATGTCCACATTTGGTGGTGCAGTAGGGAAGGTGATCATATTCGCAAAACGAAGTCTTGCTGTCGTATCATCTGCAGGTATAACGATTGGTGTCTCCACTAACTTATACTTTGGTCTTGTCACAGAATCATACGTAAAAATGGTATAGTTTTTACCAGCTTCAAAATTTCCTGAAAATGTAAGTGGAACCTGGGTAGTTGTTGAAGCAGTATCCTTTATTGTTATAGACCTGCTGCCGCCATTAACTGCAAAACCGTAAACTGTGTTCGGGAAGCTTGCAGGACCATTAGTGGTAAAATAGAACATTACCACTGTAGAACCTGTTACTGGTACATTATCTACTGTAACAATATTTCTAACTGCATTCACAATATTATTATGAACCTTAACTGTGGCTTGACCGCTGATGTTTTTATTCTCTTCCATAATCCACTCAGGATTCCTGTCGCAAGCTGTGATCAGGAGTCCTGAAAGAATTAGATAAAGCGAGTTATAAGCTATTTTTCTCATTGACATAATGACTATGATTTAATTGTTAGTTTATGGTTCAGAAAACCATTGTCTTTTTGTGTGATAATCCAAAGCCAGGGCACCAAGGCGATTCAATTCTACCACATTATAAAGGTACTCTGAGTTGTACCTCGGTCTTGCCCTGTAAACAAGTTTGCCAAGGTTATCAACGTATAAATCATTACCGGCAGGTGGAGCAAAATCAGCATATACCTGCCCTGGGACACCTGTCTCTACATCTGTATAATGGTACCTTCTCATATCTACCCAAGTTTCTATTGCAGCATAGACATACAATGCAATGTATTTTTGAAGCATGATATGCGATAGAGTGAGATCTTGTGCTACAGGCACTACAATTGGATTAGATAAATACGCAGCTCTTGAAGTAGCAGTGATCCTTCTGTTTGCTGGAACAGATTGCTCATATTCCTGCGATTGCAATAGATCAAAGTTTAAGTTGATACCATTAATGTAAGCGGTGCGTGCAGATGCTTTATCTCCTTTGCGGTAATAAGCTTCAGCCTTCATGAATTGAACTTCACTTGCAGTCAAAATAGGAAGAGGCGAAGCATTCTTGAAAATGTAACGGGCACCTGTATCTAATGCAGGAGCTGTTGTTGTTGCAAATGATTGTCCCCAGAAATTTCTTGGCTGATCGTTGGTAGTTAGGCCATCGGCGCCTTTGTTTGGCCGAACGCCTTTATATGTACCATTTGTATTCTCCCTGATAAGATAAGCAACTCTTGGATCAGGAACGCCAGAAAAACGGCTGTTTGCACCTGTAAGCAAATTGGTGATAAATGTGGTTTGCCTCAGTGCATTTGCATTACCACGGATTGGTCCAAAGAAGTTAGCAGTACCAGAGTTTGTTGTACCAGTTCCAAACTGAAACTTCTGCGTAGCATTGTCAGCATTTGCGTTAATGCCCAGGTTAGCGTAATGAATCACAGAATCGGGTTTGTACTCTGTTGGCTTGTTTGTTAAATGGTTGAAAGATCTCGCCAGGATAGAATAAGCAAACTTCTTCCACTTGTTTACATCACCATTATAGAAATAGGCATCGCCTTTTGCCAGGTTGGCCTGGCTTACATTGTCTCCTGTTTTACTTAAATAATCAATAGCCTCATGACAAAGCCTTCTCACTTCTTTATACACTTCTTGTTGCTCATCATATTTGAACACTCTCTGATCGGCCCAGGCTTCGTTAAGAATGACTTCTCCATGCATATTGGTTAATGTTAACCAGCTCCATGCACGAATAGTTAATCCTACACCTACATAGTCCCATCTTTTTTCTTCAGCAGCCCACTCAATCATCCGATTAAGATTCTGACCCTGTGCATAATAATGAGAGCCCCAAACAGCACCTAATATGTCGCTACCGCCGGTAGCACCACCCATTTGGTCAAACTGGTTACCTGTACCATTTGTCGCCCAGAACTGTACATAACGGCCCACATAAAGTGCATCATTTGCCGATCCAAAACCCGAACCTTGCGCTGATGAGCTACCTGTCATGGCTGCAATGATTCCTGGCAAAAGGGTTTCAACGGGTACCCTGGTAAAAGCATTAGGGTTTTGGTATGCTTCTTCTATTTTCTTGTCACAGGAAGCCATTCCTGCAAACAAGACGAAACCTGGTAATAAATAACTTAATATTTTTTTCATTTTCATTTTTTTAAATTAGAAACCTGCTCTGATTCCAAAATTCAAACTCATTGGTGTTGGTAATGTTCCGTAATCGAAACCAAAACCTCCCACACCTCTTGTTGCTGCATTGTTCATGTTAACAGCAGGGTCTACACCGGTATAGTTTGTGATTAAGATCAAGTCGTTACCAGTTACAAAGAAGCCCAGGCTCTTTAAGCCTCTGATAGAGCGGATCTTTGCTGTAGGGAACGTGTAACTTACTGTAACATCTCTAAGCCGCAACCAATTCACATCTTTTTCAATAAACTCAGCATCAGGTATGCTTGTATAATAAGCATCATTATATGCGGGAATAATGACGATATTATTAGGCGTAGGGTTGGCTGAGTTTTCATTACCATCTCTCAGAACTCCTTTTATAATTCGTGGTTGAAAACGGTCTTCTGTCTGTAAACTTTTCCCTATCCTAGTTAAGAACTGCTCAGTTCCGTTATAAATATCCCCACCTTTTTTAAGATCCCACAACATGCTCATTCTCCAGTTACCATAGCGGAAATTGTTGAGGAATCCCATCGTAAAGTCCGGGTTTCTGTCACCAGCCACTTCCATAGCAGATCCGGTTGTCAATGGAAAGCCATTAGCCGGGTTGATCAAGATATCACCTCTGTTATTTCTTGAGTAAACATTGGCTGTGATGGTTGTAGTAGGACCGCCCTTTTTGATACCGTTCCTGGCATTCAAATAAGACCATGTATCTGAATTATAAAATTCGGCTACATTATCTGGGAAGCCTATCACCTTATTCCACATGTGATTGAAGTTGACACGGGAGTTCCAGTTAAACTTCTTTGTATTAATGATCGTTCCGTCTAGGCTTAATTCAATACCCTGGTTTCTTGTTGTAGCTGCATTTTGTGTTATCAAAACAAACCCGGTTGCGTAACTCAAACGCATACCTTGCACAATCTGGTCCTTGTTTAGTGTGTTGTAATAGGTGGCATCTATTCCGAAGCGGTTATTGAAAAATTTAGCTTCGCTACCTACCTCATAAGTGCTTTGTCTTTCAGGTTTCAGGTTTGGACTGTTACCATTAAAACCATAAGAATAGCCTGTGCCTATAGGGCTGGCAAAATTGTTTACAAAGAATGTCTGTGTTGAATAAGGATCATTCAATCTTGCTGTTTGAGCAAGCGACGTTCTTAATTTCCAATAGCTTAAAAGGTTGCCCTTGATGTTAAAGAGATCAGAAGCAATTACACTGATACCGGCCCCTGGATAATTATATTTTCTGTTTTGTTGAGGAATAGGAGAAGCCTGTTCGAAGCGATGGGTGTAGTTAAAATATACCAACTCCTTATAATTGATCGCAAATTCGCCAAAATAAGCGTTTTGACGCAAAAGCTGGTAATTGTAAAGACCCATGTTGTTCCTTAAAAGCCTTGTTCTGGAGTTAGGAGCAGTCATGCTTGTATCCCAGGGGTTCACAACATCGAAGAAACCAGTATTTCCTTTGATCGGAATTCCACCTCTATACATTGTGCCACCAACTGTTGAGTCAATTAAACCTGTACCATTAACAGCAAACATTTCTGTTCTGTAATCCTGCCACATGGTACCACCCATTACCCTCAAATTAAATGCTCCAATTGTGTGACGGGCGGTTGCAGTTATTGTATGATTATAGCCTGTATATCTTCTGAAATAATTTTCTAGCTGTCCTCGTGCACCTGCGGTAATGAAGAAGGATTGTGGATGATATAAAGTGAAACCTCTGGTATTATATTTTTCGTAACCAAAACGTCCGTTAACTGATAACCACTTAAAGGGTGTTAGGTTCACACCTAAAGTTGTATTGTAACGGTTTGTCTCATCACGGCTTTTGTTATTCTCTACATTAAAGAATGGATTATCATAATCTGCATTAGGGTTAGAATTAAAAAGCCCCAGCTTATTTCCACTTTCGTCCCTATAGTTAGTAACAGCCTGGTCGGAAGGCCAGATCAAAAGACTCAACAAATAACCACCAGCACTTCGCAACGCTTTATCATTTTCGTTACGGGTGTAGGTAAATGAAGGAATCACTTCAACGAATTTTCCAATTTTGGTGGTATTTGAAATACGTCCTGTAATTCTCCTGGCACCCGTAGAAGGAACTACTCCTGACTGATCAAAGAAAGAACCTGATACACGGAATATGGATTTATTAATTCCGAAATCCATACCGATATTATGTGTTTGGGCAGCACCTGTTTTGAAGAATACTTTCGTATTATCAAAGATTGGAGTATTTGGAGAATAGGCTGGTCCAAAATAAGAAAAAGTATTTGAAGCAACACCGTTCGTACCGTTGTCATAACGGTTTAGTGTCTCAGGAAAGCGGACAACCCGTTGCATTCTGATGCTATTATCATATTGCAAAGCAAATTTTTTGGTCTTTGCCTTTTTAGTAGTGATCACAATAGCTCCGGAGCTTGCCTGGCTTCCATAAAGAGCAGTGGCTTCAGGCCCTTTTAACACCGTGATGGTTTCAATATCGTTCGGATTGATATCTGCAATCCGATTGGTATAATCATTATTACGGTTAGGCCGGTCAGAAGCCAAGCCCAATCCTGCACCACCGCTGGATGTCTCATTTACCGTTTGATTGTCAACGATCACACCATCAATTACAAAAAGAGGCTCATTACTTAATGCTAATGAATTAAAACCCCTTAGAACGATAGAAGAACTAGCCCCAGGCGTTCCTGAAGTTGGATTCACAGTTAAACCGGCAACACGACCTTGTAAGCCGTTCAGGAAATTTTCGCGTTGTGTTTCCGCAACTTCCGAACCCTTAACGGTTTGGGTCGAGTAACTTAGTTCCCTCGGCTTTCTTCTTTGGTCCATCGCAACTACTACTACATCTTCCAATTCATTGTTTGCCTCAGTCAACCTAATGTCAAGTGTGTTTGAAGCACCAACGGTAGCTGTTCTGGCCGTGTAACCTACGGAGGTAAAACGCAGTACATCACCCTGTTTGGCCACAATAGAAAAGTTTCCATTGTCGTCAGTGGTAACTGAGCGATTGCCTGCACTAACAGTAACTCCGGATAAGGGGCGGTTGTCGTTTGATAACACCCTTCCTGTAATTGTTCTATCCTGTGCAAATAAAGTAGTGCACATGAGAAGCATTCCCATAAACAGGAAAGCCCGATAGAGGAATCGTTGCATAACAGTCATAATTTTCTTTTAATAATAGTTGTTCTAAAAATGGCTTAGCTAGGAAGATTGGATCTTATAAAACCGTAATCCCTGCCTGCCGGTATGGCGTTAGCAAAGGATCATCAGGGTCTAATTCAGTTATTAAAGTGTCGATCTTTTTTATGTCGCAAACCTGAATGGGTTGTAAGGAATTGATCTTTTCTGAAATAGTAAGGCAAACCAAACGTTTTGCAGAATCGATCATTGCTTTTTTAATTTGTACTACTTCCCAGTCATTATCCGAAACGCCATTCTCAGTATCAATAGCATTAATACCCAAAAAGCAGAGATCTGCCTTTAATTGCCTGATACGGGAAATGGCTTCCGAACCTATAGTGATTTTAGAGTTCTTTGATATTTTATCACCTACAGCAATCACATCAATGTTTGGATGGGCCATATATTCATAAATAGCAGGTATGCTGCCCGAAATGAATGTTGCTTTTAAATCGTTTGGTAGTGTTCGGGCTAACTCCAAAATGGTAGTGCCGCCGCCAGTAAGAACAAACATTCCATCGCTAATGAGCTCAACCGCTTTTTGTGCAATTGTCTTTTTTTGCTGGTAAGAATAAACTTCTTTAGTTACCTGCTGGCCATTGTGAAAAGAAGGGGAGAGAGCACTGCCATGTACTTTGATTAATTTACCGGCTTCAGCTAACTCCTGCAGATCTCGCCTGATGGTATCATCAGATACCCTGATGTGCTGGCTCAGATCCGTGCATAAAACTTTATTATGCAGGTTAACCTGGTGAAGAATATAAGCTTGTCTTTCTCTTTTAAGCATTCGTTAGACCTAAGAGCACCAAAGTAAGAGAAATGTTGCACAATGCCGCAAAAAAATTTGCACTTTTTTAAGAAAAGCCTCAAATTCTGCATGATTGCGGCTCATATTAATAAAAAACGCATTTATTTGAGGGTAAATCTGGCACTGATGCCCACCGCAGCAGGTTCAAAGGAAAACTCTTTTGAAAAATTGAGCTCCGGCTTCCAGTCAATTGAAAAGTTTATTGGTACAGAAGTGATTTTATAATCCAGACCAACTACTCCCTGCGCTCCAAATCTTCTTTCACCACCAAAGCCTGCGTACAAACCTCCGCCGTAAAACCACTTAATGCCTGTTGTGCCTAAAGGATTATGTTTAGCCACTAGCAAACCAAGAGCTGCCGGATTACTTACTGTAACCAATGCCTCTGTTGCTATGGTTTCGGTAAAAAAGTATTTGAATGAAATGGAATGATTAACCGCGGCATCCCTGTTACTGATTCGTACACCTAATCCTGCTTTATAATCCTGTGCCTGGACAGTTGTAGCAAATGATAACATAAGCAAACAAAAGATCATCTTCTTCATGGTAAGCTTTTGCCGGAAACGAGAAGGCCGTTAAAAAATTGTAAGAACGGATGTTAAAAAGATGAATCGGTTAGGCCGCCTGCTACTCGAACAGCTCATATTTGGTTTTGGGCCTGCGGTTGTGCAACCAACGAAAATTTTGCAGTTGTGCAGAGGAAGGTGTTGCCTGGGAAGCAGGAGTAAGGGTGCCCTTCACAGAACTACGCAGCACTACCTTTTCTATTTCGCCTTTTTCAAAGTAAATATCAATTACATCGCTGCTGGTTTTATTGACGCTTGTATACGAGCTGTCTTCGTCCTGGATGAAGTAAACCGATTCCGCTGAGCCTCGTGCCCTGACCGAATCAATTGTACCCTCCTTAAAAAAGCCATCCATCCGGGTGGATTTGATTTGATTGTAGACACCGGGATCAAGTTCACTAATAAGAAAACTGTTTTCCGCCACTTTTACCCGGTCTGCCTTTTTATTCTTTGTATACAACAGGATGGTATCACCGGTCATTTGGTTTTTGTTATTCCAAACTACAGGATCATAATAAAGCTGAAACGTAGAATCTCTGAAAGAATAGAACAAGCTATCACTTACCGCTTGCACCGAATCGGAGAAGACACGAACATTACGGAAAGCTTCAAAATACCGGTTGGTGCTGTCTTTATTATTATTGGTTGCTGCCTTTGCATTGATCACTTTTTTTCCTTTGACAGTGTCTTTTTTTACAGAGTCCCTGTTACCATACAAGTCGGTAAGCCGTGCAGAAAACAAAGTGTCGGCTGTAACATAAATAGAGTCTTCTTCCTGCTTAATGATCATCAGCGGTTTTACAGTTGCCAGGAAAGCATCTTTCTTTCTATCCAAAAAAATTTCATCTGCCAGTACCGATACACCCTGTGCTGTATCAATCAAAACCGCCTGTCCTCTGAATTGAACAATTCCCTGCTGGTCATCGCTTGCAATCTCATTGCCCCGGGCAAATACTTTACCATCACGTATTTCTGTGCGGGAAGTGAATTGAGCTTTCCGGTTTGCTACATCATAGTAACCTTCTCTTGTACGAATGGTTCTTTTGGTGCTGTCAATAATATAGG
>Ga0164290_1001663_pt1 | contig 26954 bp, 26 predicted proteins | sample Micstemetagenome_FD_108782 | JGI IMG/M metagenome (GOLD analysis project Ga0164290, IMG submission 108782) | Contaminated culture microbial community from soil near Moab, Utah, USA - Microcoleus steenstrupii SON62 (Illumina Assembly) | ecosystem: Environmental > Terrestrial > Soil > Soil crust...
GCGGCGCGGTTTTTGGCATATGCCAATTTTAAAAAATCTACAAAACCGAGGCCACTACTACAACTACGCCAAATTCGAAAATGACCAAAAATGAATCTATTACGTCCGCTAGTAAAGAGATACAAAAAAGAAGAACCGGGTTTCTGCCTGAAGAGAAACCCGGTTCTGAATCGAAGAGAAAGCAACGCCAAGCTCAGGCGACGCGGCTTTCTTGAATTACCTCGGAAAACCGAGGTGACGCATTACACGTCTCTGGGGGTGAGGACTGTCGATTTCTCGAAGCGCTCATCCGGGTAGTGTCACTCTGGCAGAAGCTGCTTGCCCCGCTCGGAGAGCGGCTTATTCATCCACAGGTTGGCAGGACCGATGTTGTCCTGGGGCCAGACCGGACCAGCGAGGTCCAAGACCTTGAGGTCCTTGGGGAGGTGTTCTTTTGGCAGACTCTGCAGGACGCATACCCACGACTCCTGAGGACGCGTCAGTTCGATGCCGCTTGCCTTCAGCTGCTTGATTCCAGCAGTGAAAGCGGCAAGGGTCTTGGCGTTCTCAGGGTTGGTGTACCGGTACCCCAGCGAAACACCCCACATAGCGATGTGGTAGTGGCTCGAGGAGTTCTCGATGAAATCGTAGCCCGCGTCGATAGCGAACTTTTCGAAAACAGCGGGAGTGATACCGGACACGTCGGGGATCGGGTTTGCAACCTGACCCGGCGACCGCTCGGTTTTCCACGCCTTCCGGAAGAACTTGATGAAGAGCTTCGGACGGTCGAGGAAAGTGTAGGGATTGCGAACGAATTCTTCGAACGCATTGTCCCCACACGCCGAGGCGATCTTGGAGCCAGGCATGAACGCGTAGATGGACAGCTCGACCGACTTAGCGTCGATCGACTTGCCGTCCTTCTGAAGCGGTGCGTTGATGGCGTCTGCGTACGTGAAGTCGAGAAGCGAACTGTCGTCCGCCCTCTTCGTCCCGTCGTAGCGCCGGTCACGCAGAGAAGCTCGGAAGATGAGCTCCTGCTTGCCGCGTTTGCCAACCCAAGCAGTCACTTTGAACTTCAGACCATCACGCTTGATGATCACGCAACCGTACTTGGTACGGTAGACGGTCTGAATGTACGGGAACCGGACATAGCCAGGCTTTCCGTACAGGAGGTGTCCGTTCAAATTGGTGACCTCATCGCCGGGAAACTCACCAGATACGGTCTCCTGGACACGCACAGACGGCTCGCCCTGGACTTCTCCAAGGAACGCCTTCACCTGTGGTGTCAGGAGCTCGTCCCAAATCTTCTGGTCAGGGACCAGCGCGATCGGTGTAATGCCCAGCATCTCAGTGAAATTTGCAGATGGAAATGCATTGGACATAGGGGTCTCCTTATAGATTTTCTTTGCGCGAGAGGAGACTTGAGAGCGTCCACGTACGCGCAAAGTCGGCAGCGAGAACCGGCACCACATGATGCTGTTATCTCCTCTGCCTCTAAGCGATGAAGCAAGTAAATGCAGTTGCTAGGAAAGTTTCAGCGCTTTCGCCGCCTCGGAGATTGGCCGGTAAAGCCAGAGGCAGCGCTTGCTGATGTTGTCCTGAGGCCAAATCAACCCCGGAAGCTGAAGCTCCTGAGGGATGAGTTCGGCCGATTTCAGGCTCTGAATTACGCACACCCACGACTGCTGTTGGCGAGTCAGGGGCGTGCCCGAAGCGCGGATGCGCTCCAGTCCCTCGGAGAAGCCATTGAACGTTGCCTTGTCCTCGGAGGACGCGAACAGGTACCCGTTGTTGAGCACCCATCGAGCAACGTGATAGTGGCTTGGCGCAGCTTCGATCATGTCGAAACCGTACTTTGCCGCTAGCTGTTCAAAGGCAGGAAGCACATCTTCACTGATGTCATCGATCGGTTTGCCGTACTGTCCGGGAGCGCGGCGACCTTTCCAGGCTCGCTGGAACAGCTCCATGAATTTCTCAGGGCGGTCCAGGAACCGGAAGGGTTGCTGAATGAAGCTCTCGAACTCAGTGTCTCCGTCGCCATCCGAAATCTTCGAACCGGGCATGAAACCGTAGACAGACAGCTCGACCGAGCGAAGGCCGGGCGCAATCTGACGGTTAAACACAGGGTCGTCGTACGGAAAGTCGAGCAGAGCACTGTCGTTAGCCTGCGCAGTACCGTCAAAACGGCGATCGCGCAGACCAGCTTTGAAAATCAGCTCGCCGCGATTCTTTTCGACATCGCCATACCAGCAGAGGACCTCGAATTTCAGGCGGTCGCGCTTGATGACGACAGCCCCGTGACGGGTCTTCCAGAAGGTGTGCAGATAGGGGTAACGAACGAAACCAGGCTGCCCGTAGAGCAGGTGGTTGTTCAGATTCGTAACCTCGTCGCCAGGGAACTTGCCGGCAACGGTCTCCATCAGTTTCGGAGGATCCTTGCGCAGGATCTTCCCAAGGAGTCCTTTGGTCATGGGCGTAATCAGCGTGTCCCAGATTTCCTCATCGGTAACCTCACACACGCGGCTGTAACCAAGACGTTCAAGGACCTCCGGAGTTATGAATTTGACCATAGTTGGGATTCCTCGCACGACTAAAAGTCGGCTGTTATTTTTGTGGTGCGGGAGGGGCAGCATCTGCGAACTGAGCATCAGCCGGCAAATGTGCGCATCCACGCCCAAAAGACATGAGCGCGCAACCATGCGCGAGCACATCTTCAGGACGACACCAGAACTTTTCGGAATTTTGCTCCAAACAAGAAGCACTACTCGAACGTCGTTTCCATCACATCCCGCGAGGGACGTGTCCAAAGACCTGTATGGGAAACAGAGACTTTTATCGGGAAACTAAGTTAGAGGGGACTCCTAGAGAAACATTTGGCAGCAAAACTTCCATAGGCTATTAGCTTCAGCTATCACTGTTCAATCACCTTGAAAACCAAAGATCAAAAGAGGCGATTTAACTAGCGCGAAGGAATGCTCGAACCAGCCGAGTTTCAGAGCTTTTTGCCCCTTTCTGTAGCTAACTGGCGCAAGTTGTGACGTAGGTGGCCAGACTCTCGCAATGGTATACAAACCTGGGTGCGCGGGAGCCAGTCCGAATTGTTGAAGTTCGCAGGGGCGACGCCATGCGTCGCCAGCTTTGTAGGCGATGTTTCGGACGCATGCGAAACCTCCGCAGAAGCTTCTAAGCGTTAAACAGTTCCACAATTTCGTCGATGTCAAAGCCGACCAATCCAAGGTCTTCCAGCTTGCGACCTTCTTTGGCAAATTCACTTCCGAGAATAACTTCTCCAAGCTGAATAACACTCTGCAGCACGGGCATTTGATATCTTGCCAAGCGGGCGAAATCTGCAATTAACATCAGGGTTTCGACGATATCGCGTTTGACGAATTGGTTTACCGTGCAGAGATCAACTCCATCGGCGGTATCAAACATGCTCTGTCCCAATTTGAGCAAAAGCGGCTCCAACTCCTCGGAAACACCGATGCTTGAAATCGGGTCATTGATTGCAAACTCTCGCAGAGCTCGCGAGAAGGATGGAACAACACCCTTGAAAACCCTTGCGAGTCCCTGTATTTCAGCATCCAGGCGCGAAACGATGGAAACGAGAGAAGGGTTCAACCATGACTGAATATTGTCAAGAGAAACATCTCTTCCGCCAAGCATTCCAGCCACCAAAAGCGTCGGTCTGAGCATGCGTTCTACATCTGAGAGACCACGCTCGATCGAATTTGAAGAAGGAACAAGACCCTTCGCCACAGCATTGGCAACGAACAAACCTCTGCGCATCTCATTACGCTTGTTAGCCGAAACGCTTACGTTGTCGCGTAATCCGGTGATGAGAAGAACATCCGCTTCTACTTTTGCACAATCGAAAAGGGTGCCCATTTCTACAATGTTGAGTTGCAAATCCGCCCCGGTGGACTTCACCGCATGGGCAAACTGCATACCGGCTCCCAGCGGAGCATTAACCAATAGAATGGTTTGCTGATGACGCAAGTGCGAAACAATTTTCTCTACCAGCGCACCGTATCCAGTGGCAGGACTGGAAATGATCAGCGCATCAGACTCATAGAAAACCTTCTCTAAATCGGTCTCTATACTTCTATAAGGCACTTTGCCTCGGAAGCTTCCCACACTGGCATGACGAGTTCTGATTTCATACTCTGACGGGACCTGGGCTGCTTTATTCAACGCGCAAACCCTGACCGCATGCCCATTTTGCGCTAGCAAGCACGATACAGCCAAAGCCGCGTCACCATCTATAAGGACGCTCATGCGTGTTGTTACTGCAGGCGCAAACTCTGATTGCAGCGAGACATAAGGCTTAACAGTAATACTGCTAACACTGCCTGTGCTGCTCGCTATTACAGGAGTCGAGATCAGCATAAACACCTTCTTTCTCTAGCTTCTATTCAGAAATTGCTTGTGACTCAATTCCCGAATTTTGGACAGCGCGAAGAATCCGGCACGCAGCCCGCAACCAGGCCGGTACTTGATTTAATGCATTGGCAATGAAACATCGCGCTTAACTCCACAAGGATAAACGCGTCTAATACGGATGACAACCCCTTCAGGCAAGGTTTAACCTCATTTGTAATTTCCAGTTGAGATCAAAATGCCACACTTTCACATAAACATTCAGAGGTCCAAGAGTCGCCAAAGACGCCCCAGGGCGCATATACAAACGATCAAATTACCCAAAACTAAGAATTTTTCTGAAACCGGTGATTTTCGCGTTTCATCTTTTCAAATGACCTGCCTGAGCCAGTTTCAATGAATATGTCGCAAATATGCAATGAAGTCGAAAAATTTCGCGCTTCGTAAATGAACAATTGGCGAAATCTTGATTCTTTATAAAAGCCGACAGGCTGGACCTTTCATTTAATGTAGCGCAAAGGGAAATTGTTAAAACATTTGCTTCAACTTTTCCCTGATTTTATTTGCAGCATTCTCGTCAATGCTGCCTTTTCGCAGCGCAAGATCCACTGTTTTCAGTCCTAGAGCGCCATAGAGCCTTCTCTGCCCTTCTGAAGAATTCTGCATTGCTTGTATGTGTTTCTCAACCGTAAGCAGATCACCGCGCGATATAGGACCAGTGAGAGCCGCCTGTGGACCTGTTTTATCGATATTGTTCATGGTTTCAAAAACGAGCGGCTTCAGCGCATTCCAGGCCACTTCATTTTCCACATTTGCCTGGCCCATCAATTCGAGAGCAGTATCCATGAGCGTAGAAAGATAGTTGCAAGCGACAACGGAGGCCGCATGATAGATCGCCTTGCCTTCACTGGTGATGGCATTAGGCAAATCGCCAAAAGAAGAGATCAATTGAGAAAGCTTCTCAATCGCTTCCAGATCTCCTTCTAAAAACCAGTGTGTGCCGGGTTTTGCGTCGACAGCGGCAGCAACGGAGGCGTAAGTGTTCAAAGGATGTGCAGATGCAACAAATGCACCGCACAGATCTTTTGCAGGTTTCAAAACACTGCTGTTCAATGCACCGCTCAAATGCGCCACCACAGCCCCCTTTCGAAAGGCATCTTCTTGTGCTAACTGTTTAGCAACCAGCTCTATTGAGTTATCACTTACAGATATAAGGACCAGGTCGGCATGATGAGCTGCTTCCGCCATGCGCCACGCTTTAGCACCTTCGACCATTCTTGCGGACTCTTCAACCCTGTCCAGATGCCTGCCACCAAAATAAATGTCACGAACACCCGCCCGTCTCGCCGCAACAGCAATTGCAGTCCCTACCTTTCCGGGACCAATCACGGCCAAAGAATCGATCACATCCATCAGCGCGCCACGACATTATCAATTAAGCGAACGCTCTTGAGCTTTGCCGCAAGAAGAATGACCGTCGGCAATTCAAATTGAGTAGCCGGCTGAAAAGTCTCTCCATGCCTTGCTTCCAGGTATTGAAGGTCAACACCTTCCAGAGCTTCCAGATCACAGCGCCCTTTTTCCAGCGCGGCCTCGAGGCTGAGTTGGCCAGACTGCGCGGACTCTTTAACAAAATTGAGCGTGCGGTGAAGAAGCGGCGCAATCTTCCTTTCCTCATCAGAAAGGTAAACGTTGCGGCTACTCAGCGCCAGACCATCTTTCTCTCTTACAGTAGGCACAGAAACAACTTGAATGGACAAATTCAAGTCGTGCGCAAGCCGCTTAACGACGAGCAATTGCTGATAGTCCTTTTCGCCGAAAAAGGCTGCTTCCGGAAGCACAATATTGAAAAGCTTCGCCACGACGGTGGCAACACCGACGAAAAATCCGGGACGAAAATGTCCTTCCAGACAATCGGCAAGCTCTGTAGGTGGAACCACCTTTGTCACCGATTCCCGCCCTTCGGGATACATCTCTCTTTCGTTAGGATAGAAGACAGCGTCCACACCTTCCTGACTCATCAATTCGAGATCACGTTCGAATGTGCGCGGATACTTGCCGAAATCTTCGTGCGGGGCAAACTGGAGAGGGTTGACGAAAATCGAGGCGATTACCTTGTCGCACTCTTTACGTGCGGCACGCATCAAAGAAAGATGCCCCTCGTGCAGAGCCCCCATCGTTGGTACAAAACCAACTCGCTCTCCGGCTACGGTGGCAGCGCGCCGCCACAGCCGCACTGCGTCAACACTGTCGAGCACTTGTGTTTTTACGGGCGACATAGCATTTTCCAAAACCAAGTCCACCTCTCGGCAACGCCGGAAAGTCCCTAAACTAAGTGAATAATTGTCCTTTACTGGAAGCAATTACTCAAGTAGGGGCGCCCGTGCGCTTCGCCGGAAGGCGTCGCGCCAAAGCAAACGGCGCGGTTCCAGCCTACTGACAAAAAGCGATTGCAAGCCCAGGGCTGGAACTTGCAATCGCTTCGAACAAGAAGTGGAACGAGTCAGGGAAAGTTTCGGAGTGATGGGCTGTCATCACTCCCACAGTCAATCTAGAGGCAAAACATGATCAAACTGTGACTAAACTTTGGCAGTGGAAATCACCCGGACAAAACCAAGAGAAAAGCCGGCGGTGAGCCGGCTTTAGAGTCTATATAGAGTTGCAAAACGGACTATCGGACCGGCTCTAGGAAGCGCGTACGCGAGCCCGTTTGCGTTTGCGCGAAGTGACATCGATTGGGCGATGCGTCGGCACTTTGCCGGCACGTGCTTGCACCAATTGACGTTTCATAGACGCACGATACAGCTGATAGTGAGTGGCGACATTCATGCGCGTCACAAGTTTGAACTTGTGCATGGTTTTGATGATCAACCACGAAAGGTCAAATTCCCAAGGCATCATGCCTGTTCTAGCAGAACCAGGTGAAGCGTGGTGGTTGTTGTGCCAACCTTCGCCCATCGCGAGAAGTCCAACCCACCAGACATTGACACTGTCGTCATCACCAGCATAGAGCTTGTAACCGAGCGACGGCAGGTGGCAAATCACATTGAGCATGAGCGGAATCGTCAGAACAGCAAATCCGGCAAGCAGACTTGCAAGCGCTACCTGCCAGCCGAAGAGCGCCCAGAGAATGCCTCTGAAGCCAAAACCGATGGCGAAGGAAAGAGCATGACCAGCGGGCAGGTTGCCGCCGCATTCCATGAATCTGTAAATCGGATCCTTGAACAAATCTTTGCACTGCGTGTGCGGGTCCAGATGCGGCAAATATTCTTTTTCGCTCAACCATCCGGTGAAGGAGTACATCAATCCGTTACGCGGTGAATGTGGGTCCTTTTCGGTATCGGTCCAGCGGTGATGGGCACGGTGAATCGTTGCCCACCAAATTGGAGATCCTTCAAACGCCAGAAGTCCTAGAAAAACCCAGAAGTACTCGACCGGCTTCGGGCAGGTGAACGAGCGGTGGGAGAGAAGGCGATGGTAGCCAATTGTGATTCCACAGGCGTGGAGCACATAACTGACTAAGAAAACTACGATAAATTCCAGCATTGATGACCTCTATAACCGATTCTTTTCAGCGATACAGCGCTGACTCTGGGCGACCTCTACGGATGTCCTGGCTCTTTTCATCCTGGGAGACATATTTGTCGACCCATTTGTCGGTCATGAGAAGGTCCAGCAATTGCTCTAGCGTTTCAGGGACTTCAGCGACTTGCAGAACCCTACGTCCGTCATTTTCCGGACCAGGGTACTGATTCCACACAAGCCGGTCTGCTTCCATGCCTCGCCTGTTGTAGTAATTAAGCAAAGCCAAACCAACTTCTTTAGACACTTGCGCCTTATCCTTCACCTGCCAATCGCGAAGAATAGTTCGCCCAATGCCTATCAAATAATAGGCTCTTTCCTTTTCATATTTCGGCTCATCTATGAAATAAGCCCAAGTTGTTTCATCTACGTTGTCAAGGTATGGCTCGCATCGTATCTGGAAAAGGCGTCCTGTCCCCGATGTCAGGGATGGAGGACCAAAACCTGAATTCATCAAATGAATCTCCATAACTCGCAACAAGTGAGCATTGAAACTAATGCCCTTCTTGTCAGCCTGCAACTGGAGGCGCTTTCGATACTCATCTGGGATGCGAAGGCTTATATTTGATGTCTTTTCAGCCATTTGTAGTTGCTTGATTACAAATTGTACTCAAGCCACTATAGCACTCCCAGGCTTCCAATAGTCGGAGAAAATGGAAAAAGACATATAACTAATTAAGTATGAAAGTATATCGATGGGATTGCTCACTTTCCATGGGTAAATCTAATGCAGTGAACAGAAAAAGGTTTGATCTCATGCCTAAAGACCGAATTCGGCGAGCGGCTGCTTTTTTAGCACTCGCTTCTTTGCTTTTTAACACCACCACCACAGTTTGGGCCGCTCCTGAAGGTCCCTCAGCTCCACAAACAGCCGAGACCAACGCGCTGAAAGAAGACACAGCGCCGTCTACCCAATCAGATAAACATGCTCATGGCAAAACCCAGAGTGATCGTCTTTCACCAATCAATGTAAAGTTGCTCGCGAAACAAATTCTCGACGCATATGGCGGCTACACCAAATTGAAAGAATTGGACGCAATGGCCTTCAAAAGCATCGGTGATTTGAAACAGTTTTCAACGATTTCCGGAGCCTGCAACACTTTTGAAACTGAGACCATCTCCAAAGGCGAGATGATGCGCTCAAAAATTGAACTAATGGGTCAACCCATGGTCACCGGATATGATGGCAAGCAATGCTGGATTCAGCAGGGCGAGCATGTTTTTCCCGCCGATGAAACAACAACGCAGAGGATCGTCGAGGAAGTCAAACATGGCATGGTACTGCTTCTCAAACTAGGCGAGCCGAATGCCAAAATCGAAGCAGCCGATCACAAAGAAGTTAATGGACGTCCCTGTACAGGTTTGAAAATTTACGCAGAAGACGGCAAGCCATCAACCTTTTACGCTGACGACGAAACACACTTGATAGTACGAAGCGACTATGTGGGCACCGATTTGGAACAAGGTGTCGCCTCCAACAAAGTATGCGAGTACAAGGATAATAGACCGATCTTGGGTTCGGTAATGCCCTATCACATTACCGAATTCAGCAATGACAAAAAATCGGCTGAGACTGATATAAAATCGATTGCTCAAATAGACGTTGACGACGCTGTCTTCAGTATCCCAACGGAAAGACCGATAGCCAGACTTAAAAAGGGACCGGTCACAATCCCCTTCGAGTATTTATCCAACGAAATTGTGGTGCGCGTCACCATCAATGACAGTCAAACTTTGAGATTTCTGGTTGACACCGGCGCCACCCAGAGCATCCTCGATCAAGACGTAGCAGGCACTCTGGGCAAGTTTAAGCCTTCCAATATTTCGATGACCACGGGCGCAGGAAGCGTGGCAATGAATTATATGAACCTGGATAAAGTCGCTCTTGGTGATGTTGTCTTGAACAATGTCCCTGTTGCCGTAACCAGCCTGGCCAGCTTCGATCACTTAATAGGTGCAAGACCGGCGGGATTGATCGGCGCAAATATTTTGAAGAGATTTTTGATCACCTTCGATTACGAGAAAAAGACGATTACCTTGCGAGATCCCTCTGAAACAATGGATTTGGCTGACGTTGAAATTGTCAAAACCAAACCCGCCTTAGGCGTCTCGGGACTAGCTGTCGATGGTATCTTGGATGGTGCCGTGCCGGTGACATGCCTGGTAGATACCGGGGCCGCGTTCAACAACATCTCAGAAGGAGTCGTCAAGTCGATTTTGCCGGGTTCTCTTTTGCCTATGGGCGATGTACTTGGATTGGACGGAAGGCGTATCAAGACCAGCTCTGTAAGGTTTAAAAACATCAAGCTCGGGCCGATTTCAGTCAACAATCCTGTCTTCTCGGTAGCATCACAGAATGCAGCAGTTCCGGCGGGAATTTTCTCGGGAGGCACTAAATTAGCTGTTTTGGGCAATCCATTTTGGAGCCGCTACCGGATGACAGTCGACTACCGCGGACAGAGGCTGCTTTTAGAGACGACGCCGGAAAAGCGCAAGGCCAATGAGTTAACTGCGCGCATGGATGTTATTCAACAACAGCACCTCAACCATGCTGATACCGCATCTAGTGCCGCCAACATCAAAGGATTTTTGCGCGTCGCCGAAGACGCCAGAGAAGCAGGCTATCCGACCATCGAGGCTCTGGCAAAGGCAAGCTCAGCAGCCATCGAATGGGATGTTGCCGCAGCCAAGAAAGACACTGAAGGGCAAGAAATTGCTTTGAAGCGCTTCGATGATGCAATGAAATTGGCTGAACAAACGCGGGATGCCAAAGTTCAAGCGCAAGTCGCTTCAATCATGAGCATGTCCAGGTTGAAGCACGCAAAATCACAAGAAGACTTTGTAGCATCGAGAAAAACACTGGGGGCGGCGGCAAAATTAGGACCGACGGAGCCACTGGTGATGGTGGCAGCCGGATTGATTCTCGTCCAGCTCAATCACAACGATATGGCTGAAAAGGTCTTCAATCAAGCACTTACACTAGAACCGACAAACTGGCAGGGGCTATGGGCGAAATATCGCTTGGCAAAATCAACCGGACAAACAGAAGTTGCAAGGCTGGTGGCAGAGCAATTGCGGCACTATTACCCGCAAGCCGATGAAGTTAAGGCGCTTAGTTTGAAAAACGCGACAATCAAGAAAGCAAGTCCGGCATCAGGAGCTGCAAATTTTAGCGCCAAACAAAATGCCGCCGACCTCAAATCGCCGGCAACCAAGCCAAAGGCCACCACACTTCCTGCTAAGAAACCACCAGTGCCTGACTTTGTTCCGCGCTAGCAGTCAGCCAACTCTGGCGTGGCGCGCTTGGAACAAAATCTTCAACTCAAACAGCAGTCTATGCGTTGGCCGTTTCGGGTTGAGCAATTTTGACGACTTGGAACGGCAGGCTGCCGATTTCTCTTTCCTCGACTTCCAAAGTGACTCTATACGAGCCTTCCGAAGGAAAGATAAGACCCGTAAATGCACTCATTACTTTGTGAGTGCTCTCACCATTTGTCAGCGGCTCAACTTGTGCAACAGGCGACGCAGTGATTACTGTGCCGCGTGCATCGAGAACTTTGAACTGATACTTGAACTGGTTGCTGGAAGCGGACAGCTGAGCAAATGCGTAAAGCAATGGAATGAGGGTCGGAAAGGATTGAGAGCTGATGCCGTTGTGGATGTTGATAAGCGAAATAGCATCGCGTCGCAGCACATCCTGCAAAACGCGCTCGCAGAGTAAAATACCGAGTAGCTGGGGAGCGTTGCTCATATTAGTCACCTTTCAAGCTCGTAAATTGGAACGGCCCAGCACTTAGCAAAATGGACGCTCCGCCAAACAGAAGAAAGATTATACCGGCATAAGAGTAAACACTGAGAAAACAGTCCGAGAACGTAAAGCAGGTAACCACGTGTTAGACCCAGAACGCATGACTTTTCTAGATTGGTTTTTGCTTGTTTTCGCCCTGGTTCTTGCGGTTTTCTTCGTATGCAGGTGGCTCGATCTCAACTATCCCACCGCAATTTTCTAAACGCCAGCCCAGATGTGCAGCCGCTTATCAACCGCTAAACAGCTGGCGCGGGTGGCGACGCCCATGCGCCTGAAGAGTTTGCGCTACCCGCGATCAAGCTTCCACAAGTCATAGAAACACCAATGTCCGCAAGGTTTTACAGCCAGTCTTAACTCGCGCTTAGTTTTAATAAGAAACGTTTTCTAATGCTCTTGAATTCAAGACCAAGTGTTGGCTAGGTTTTTCAAGTTTCCATTTATTCCAAATCTCCACCTGAAAAACTTCAGATCAAACCTCTGAACTAAGTAGCAATCAAGCTGCGCGCCTTTAATGAGCTTTCAAGAGCTTATGGAGGGCGCGCGCTTTGTTGCTTGTATGCAGTGCTGCATTCCAACTAACTGAACGGAGAAATCCAGTATGAGCACAAATGAAAAGCATCTGTCGAATGCTGGTAAAGGCCCCCGCAGCGCGGACTGTGATGGTCCGTACCTGATCGGCATCACTTCGGTGATGGGTGCCGGCAAATCGACGCTGGGGAAAGAGCTTGCCAAGCTCGGTGTGACTGTGCTCGACACAGACCACATCGCGCATGAGCTGCTCAACACCCCCAATCCCGCGTATGACCAGGTTCTCGCTTGCTTCGGCAGCGACCTCGTCGACGCTCCTGGCGGTCCCATCAATCGCAAGAAGTTGGCCGCTATCGTTTTCGCACAAGACAAACCGGATGCTCGCAAGCAGCTGGAAGCCATTCTCCACCCGGAGATCCGTCGCGCTACCCGCGCCCGGGCCAAGGCTGCCAAATCGCAGAAGGTCGCCGTTCTTGTGCCGCTGCTCAACGAGTCGAACCTGACCGGTGACTACCACGAAACGTGGTGCCTGATCATCGACTCCGAGCTGCAGATCAAGCGCATCGTCGCAGATGCGACGCGCAATGGCATCACCGAAGCAGAAGCGCGGGCACGCATCGCCGTGCAGATGCCGCAGGATCAGAAAGTCGCATTGGCTGACCGGGTAATCGACAACTCGGGCACGCTGGAAGACCTGCGCGCACAGGCTATCGAGTGCCTGAGATTGGCTACCGAAGCCGATCGCGTGCGCAGTGAAAACTGCAAGGCCGGCGACGATTGCGGTTGCGGCGATGAGCCGACGCCTGTTCCCACACCGGTGCCGAACCCCAGCCCCGAGCCGAAACCCGAGCCGCCTGAAACGCCTCCCGTCGAACCGGAGCCCACTCCGCAGCCACCCGAGAAGGACGGCTGTGACAGCGGGATGAACGACGAGCAGCGCGATGCCGAATTCCACCGAATTTTGGAAACGTTCGGAAAGATCGGCACCGAGGAAGCGCTTTCGCGCATGGGCAACGTGGGTTCGACGGAGCACAAGGAAGCCGAAGCAAAACTGTCGATGACGGTGAGCTCCGGCGGCAAAGCCACTGACGGCAGCGACTGCCCGCCTCGCGAGCACGAGCTGACTGTCGACGTGAAGATGTCGGTGAAGCGGAAGCCGGGCAAACAGGAACCGGACGACTGCGGCTGCACATGCCACTGCGGAAAGACCTGCAAGCGCACCTGCGCCTGCAAGCCGGACTGTGGTTGCGAGTGCAAGAACCCGCCGCCGCCTCCTCCTCCGCCACCGCCTCCGCCACCTCCTCCGCCGCCACCTCCTCCGCCGCCCCCACCGCCGCCTCCGCCTCCTCCGGGACCGGACAAGCCGAAGGGCAAGAAGGGCCTGTTGGCGATACTGGTTTTTATCTTCGCCGTGCTTGCGATCCTCGCAATTGGTAGGCTGTGGCCTGGCAAGGACGGCGGTGACAATGGTGGCGGCACCACAGTGCCTCCCATTATCGGGACGGAACCGCCGGTGGTGACACCGACTGTTCCTACCGCACCTTGCGCGGTCATCTCGACCAGCACAACGAAGACGGAGCCTGCATTGATCGCACCGCACTTGCAGAATGCAGTGCGGTGGCGGGTCTACACCTGGAACGTGGTGACGCATTCGTGCGGCATCACCGTCAACGGAACGACCGCCGGCGGTGACCTGGTCAACCGCATGGAATTCAGCTCCAGCCAGCGTTTCCTCTACCAGCTCATCGTGTCCGTCGAAAACGGCGGTCGCAACATCATCGTCAACCGCTACGAGCCGAACGGCTTCCCAGGCGGGCGGACGATTTACACGGCGAACTCCTCGATGACCAAAATCGAGCGGATTCGCCAACTCGATGGGCACCAGCGTCCGATCATCGACGCTGCCTTCAGCTATTCGTCTTCGGGCAACCTCATCCAGGTCGAAATTCTCACCCTCAGTGTCAACAACGGCACGGTGGTGAACAGGCAGACTCTGGGTCCGGGAGCTTCCACCGACGATGTGCTGAAGCGGTACTTCTTCCTCTATGGAGAAGTGGTCGGCTAAGCAGCTGTGTCAGTCGCACTCCCGAGCAAGACAGGTGGCAACGCGCTGCCTGTCTTGCTTTGGGCCCAATCACATAGCCCACATGGCTCTCATGTCTTTCAAATGGCGCGTTTCAAAACGCACCCTGAGACAGAAGGAAAACTCACATGGCTAAAACCAAGCTCCACAAGCCCTTCGGCGACCAGTTCACGGTCATGCCGAACGGCACGATCAAGGTCGCTCGGCAGTTCCATTCTCCGACCGACGAGTATCACGCGGAGAAGCCGTTCGACTATCTCGGCAAGGTCGATCACAGCCTCGCCATCAAGAAAAAGAAGAAGTACAAGAAGAAGCTCTCCGAGCAGGAAATCGAGCTGAACAAGCTCGTCCGCAAGCTCGAGGAGTCCGGCAAGGCGCTCATCGTCGTCTTCCAGGGACGCGACGGCGCCGGCAAGTCCGGTGCGACGTCTCGCATCGTCGAGGCGCTCGGCTTCGACATGTCCATCTTCCAGGGTGTGCCGATCAAGAAGCCCACCGAGGAAGAGCGCGCTCACCCGTACCTCTGGCGTTTCTTCCGCAACGACCGCATGCCCGCCAAGGGTCAGATGCGCGTCTTCGACCGCAGCTGGGCCGAGCGACTGCTCGTCGAGCGCGTCAAGAAGCTCGCTCCCAAGGAAGCGCTGGACGCATCCTATAGCGAGATTCGCACCTTCGAGTGGCTGCTCGAGCAGCAGGGCTGCATCGTCGTGAAGTTCTGGCTGGACATCACGAAGGACGAGCAGTGGAAGCGCTTCGAAGATCGCCGCAAGAACAAGGCCTGGAAGTTCACGCCCGACGACATCGAGGCGCGCGAACACTGGGACGAGTACACGGAGTGCGCGAACGAGATGTTCCTGCGCACCGGCACGGACTACGCTCCCTGGTACATCATCTCGAGCGAGGACAAGCGGTACAGCCGCGTCAGCGTTCTGGAGACGATCAACCACGAGCTGCGTCTGGCGCTCAAGAAGGTCGAGAAGGCGAAGAAGCTGAAGAAGTAAATTTCGTCAGACGAGCACATCGCCGGTTTTCAAACCGGTCTTGCACCTCGTCGGGACGAACGCTTCAGCCCATCAGCTTCTTTCTGAAACACACACATGAAGCTCGCACTACTGTGGGCTTCAAATCTACCGGGAGAAAAACCCAATGCCTAGCGTAACTGTTAGCAGCGTGGCCGGTAAGAAGTACCAGCAGAAGATCAGCAACGGCAATCACTCGGTGGTCAGCGACGTTTCGACGACCTCGGGTGGTGACGACAGCGGTCTTGACCCGAAGCAGCTCGCTTTGGGTGCGCTCGGTGCTTGCACTGCCATGACGATCATTTCACGCGCAAGCAAGATCCTGCCCGCCACCAACAAGCCGCGCTGGGACGTCCAGACGGTCAAGGTCACCGTGACCGAGACCAAGCAGACGGACCCCGCGGATGCCACGAAGAAGATTTCGGTCATCACCGAGGACATCGAGGTGACCGGCAATCTCACGCAGCAGGAGCTGGACGACATCAAGGCCACTGCCAAGCAGTGTCCGGTGTATCAGCTCTTTGTCGGCGACAAGCAGATCGACTGCGTCGTGACGAAGAAGTAACGGCTCGCCGTTACTGAGCTGGAGCGGAGGTACAAGTCGACGTTCGCGTCGGTTTGCATCTCCGCCCAGCTTTGCCTCAAAGCAACCCAAGCGGCGTAAAAGCGTGAGGCACGACTGACGCCGCCTTCCTGAGCGCTCATGTAATCGACGACTACAGGTTGTGTGCAATGACCAAATTTTTTGCTGACGTCTGAGGAGGACAGCAATCTCCTCTCGTTTGTAAGTGCCCGCTCTCCGTGTCGATGCTGCCATATACCTGCACCACCTGTGGTGCGGTCGATAGGGCAGCGAATGGGGAGCCGGCAAGGAAAAAAACATGACGCCCTCCAACAACAATCAAGATCTAACCTCCTACGCAAGGCGGTTGATCATTCTGTTTGGGTTGGTCTACTTCTGCCAGGGCATCGGACAACACGTCGGACTCGTCTCTCAGCCGCTGCAGTTCTTCTTCAAGCAGGCTCTGGGACTGAATCCCGCGCAGGTGACCGAGTACCTGGCGATTCTCACTCTTCCGTGGGCAATCAAACCGCTCTACGGATTGGTGAGTGACTTCATCCCCCTCTTCGGCTACCGGCGCAAAACGTGGCTTCTCGTCACGAACACGCTGGCGGCCAGTGGCTTCCTCTGGCTGTTCGGCCTGGACAACCCGGTCACTATCGTCACGGCGCTGATGCTCACTGCATTCGGCACCGCCGCCTCCGACGTCATCATCGACGCGGTCATGGTGGAAAACGGTAAGAAAACCGGCATGACAGCGAAGTTCCAGAGCGTGCAGTGGCTGTGGATCAACATCGCCTCCGTCGGCACATCGCTCGCCGGCGGCTGGTTGTGTACTGCTTTCGAGCCGACGACGGCTTTGCACGTGGCGGCAATCATCACCATGTGCGCGCCCTTGGCTGTGATGACGGCAAGCTGGCTCATCGTCCGCGAGGAGAAGAGCCCGATCAACATCACGGAGATGAAAGCTACCACGAGGAGCCTCTTCGCAGGCTTCCGTTCCAAAACGCTCTGGGCGGTGATCGCCTTTCTGGCGTTCTGGTATTTCAGCCCGAGCTTCGGCAGCCCCTGGTATTACCACCAGGTGGACACGCTGAAGTTCTCCCAGGCTTTCATCGGCATTCTGGCCGCGGTTGGCTCCGCCGGTCAGGTGATCGGCGCAATTGCATATGGCAAGTTCTTCGCCCATCGCTCACTCAAGCAGCAGCTCAGTTTCAGCATCATTACCGGCACCATCGGTACGCTTGCTTATCTGTTGCTCTTGACGCCGTCAGCCTACAGCGCGCACATCGCCATCGGCATCAACCTCGTGTTCGGTGCCGCCGCGATGATCGCTACGCTGTCGACGCTGACACTGGCTGCTCAGGCTTGCCCGCCCAAGGCTGAAGGTTTCACCTTCGCCGCGCTGATGTCCGTGACCAACGCGTTCACGCAGTTCTCCGCCATCATCGGCGCCCGACTGTACGTGGATGTGTTCCATTCGCTGACACCGCTCATCTTCATCTCGGCGGGCTTCACGTTCGCCTGTTTCCTGCTGCTGCCGATTTTGCGCAGTGTGCCGGAAGCAAATCAGCGTGATGATGACGCGCAGGGTCCGCCCACCGGTCCGGCTGGTCCGACCGACGGGGATAAGAAGTAACCAACTGCTGATAGAAGCGATGGCATTCATGCTGTCGCTTCGATTCAGTTCCGGGAAACCGGCTCGCGGTGGGGAGAAAGGGGAAAGTTAGCTCTTTCCCTTTTCTCTTCCATCGCTTTTTTGGAAAGATCCTACTACCCGCTTTAGTATTTTCACTCCAAAAACTAAAACTGGGGAGACCGGCATTCGCGCCGGACTCCGACAGTTTTAGTTCAGCAAGGCTCAGGGCGAGCGCCTGATGCGCGGCACAGCGCTGCTGGTATTTTGCTGTGCGCACGGCAGCGGGTGGCCGCTCGAATCTAGTCGAAACGGCCACCCGCTCAGGATGCTTGCTGTGCTGCTAGAGCGACAGACTCAGATGATGCGCTGAACGCGGTCGCGCACGAATCGAATCGCAAGCCACGTCGGAAACGTCACGAGAGACGCATATCCGGCTGCTTGAGCGACGAGATTGAGAACGAGATCGAGTGTCATTTTCAACTCCTGGTTAAAACGTTATGGCGGCGTGCTATTGAGCCTGACGCCGGGTTTTGAGCGCGCCCACGTCGATGGTCACCTTCTTGGCGGTCTTCGTGTCGACGACGCCGAGAAGCTGTGCTTGCAGGATGTACAGAACGGCTTCCATATCGCTCCTGGCGATGTGGTAGCTGTCGGACACGACGCTGAAGCTGACCGTTATCTTGTGGCCGCGCAACTTGCGAACTTCGTAGTCCGTCAGTTTGCGCCCGAAAGCACGCACATCGAAATACGTGTTCGGGTTGCCCGTGAGGAAATGGTCTTCGTCCTGTCGCTCCAAGTAGCGCAGGTCAGACTCCACGACGGGAGTGTCCGCACTGGAGCGCTGGTCGATGACCAATTTACGGGAGTACATGCTGCCACCATCGACGATACCGTTGACACGGGCGCCGAGAATGTTGCACATACGTTCGATGTCCTTACGCATGACATAGAAGGACTGGCTGGCGAGAGCGAACATGGCGTGGATGCCATGCTTCTTCAGTTTTTCCGCTTCGTGGCGGTAGAACTTCCGGTTGAACCAAGCCACCTCGAAGACCTGCGACTCACTTTCGTGATTCGCGGCAGTCGGGGCAAGCTGCGCCAGAACCGGAAACGTCACTAGTTCTCCCATGGGAAATCTCCTTTGGGATTTGAGTGATTTCATTGGGCAGGTGCAGTGAAAGATTCAGCTAATGTGCCGGGAAAAACTCCGCAGCACATCGGTACTGGACCTGTCACATATCCCGCCTCCTATTCGCCCTTGCAGGCCGGGGGAAGGCGCGCAGCCCAGTGTTTAGCCGCCTCGAGCAGCCCCATTGTCGTGTAGTCGCCGAACGCGAATTCGGTTCCGCAACGGTTGTCGCCGAACGTATACTCGATGTCCAGATAACCGGAAGGCGTCTCATCCGCCGCCTCAATGATGGCGATGCTGAACACACCATCAATGCTGAGTTCTGCCAGAGGCTCGACTATCTGCCTGGCTTTCAGGCAGCTATCGACCGTGTAGCACTTAGCGACAATGACGGCGCCGTCGTAGAGCTGGACAACGTCATCGATGGTTTTGTCCGGTGGAAGCTTGAACAGAGACATGAACACGTGATCCACGCGCAGTATCTCTGATTCCGGCTGAGGCAGCGGCTTCGCTTGAGCGAACGCTTGAGTTGAGAGGTTGCCCGTCAAGCCGAGAACGGCTGCCAGGGCGATTGCTGTTTTCTTTGCTCGCATCTGTTAACTCCTTGATGCGATTTCGTTTTATCCGGATAACTCAAATCCGGACAGTGAGCAGACGGACACGCGGTGCGGCCCAAAAATGCGCAACATGATTCACTGCGGCAAGAACGAGCCTACTGCTTGTCGTCCTCGCAACTCTTGGACAGCTTTTCATACCACCTCACAGCAGTCTCCTTGAGCCCCGTTGAGGTGTACTCCTTACCACCCATGTCCATGCCGCAGTCCGGCAGCGAGAACATGTAGACGATGCCTTCGTAGCCAGACTTTGGCGGTTGCAGTCCGTCGAACGCCTCGATGATGACCGTGTAGAACGTCTGCTGGAACTCATCATCGGTAGCGAGAGGTTCCATGATCTGACGCGCCTTCAGGCAGGCATCCACCGAATAACACTTGGCTACGACAATCGGCGAGCCGTTCTCGAAGAGGCGATCGATCTCGTCGAGCGATGATTCAGGCGCCTTCTGCTTGATCAGCACGAGATTGCCGACATCGATTCGCGTGTACGTCTTGGGAGGCTCAATCTCCTCCTCCGCAGCGACCTCTTCAGCCGGGATTGTGTCGCTAGACACGACTGGAGCATCCGGCTCAACGACCGCGGACTGAGCGACCTGTTGTTCTGCCCGCGAATTTTCGGTGTGGAGAATGAACCACAAACCGAAGCCGCTGACTATCAACAGGAACACAAAGATTGCGATCATTTGGGAACGCGTTTTGTTTCTTCCTTCCGGCATCAGCTTTTTCCTTCTGTGATGCGCGTGGTCTTAGCCCGGAGGCGTGCCTCCGAACAGTGAGTGCGGGGGGGGTCGCGCCGGGCGCGGCCCTCCAATTCAATCAGTCGTCGCCGCGGTAGTAGCGACGCCAGTACTTATCCTCGTCGGGGTCGTAGCTCGGGTCGCAACCCGGCTCGCCAGGACCCGGCACAGGCGCGAAGATGGGGGCCGACTTCACCAGGCTGAGGCGTTTGTCGGCGTCTCGACGCGCTTGAGCTTGAGCCGCACGGCTCTGACGTTCCCAGACGAACATGCACACGAAAACAGACACGATGAACCCGATCAGGCCCGTCGTAATGCCGTTTCCGAACGACGCCGCACTGCTCAGATACTCCACAACAGCCGCGACAGCAGCCCAGCCCAGTAGCAACGCTGCCACGACCGGGGTACGGTTATCCTTCAGTTGCATAGAATTCTCCACTAATCGGCAGGGGCATAGTGAGCGCGTTGCCAGCGATCCAGAACGCCCCGCCATGATGGTGTTAGATCTGCAGGCAGAAGTCGGGCAATTGACAGACCCACCTGCAAGTCGCTCAGCTCCGGGCTTTTCGCCCAGGCAATCGGTGCATCGAATTCGACGTGCCACTGCCCCTGGTGATACCAGACCGCACAGGGAACAACAGGAACACCGAGGGCGCGGACGAATTGTCCAGCACCCGGACGCACTTTCTCGAAGGTTATGCTCGCCAGCCCTTCCGGAAAGACGAGCGATGGACGCGCTGTGGCTACCCGCCTCCAGGTGCGCAGCTGGTCGATCGAGACGTGGGTATTGCCGAGCGGAATGCGCAGCACGTTGTGCTGCCACCGGTCGAGCACCCACATCATGATCGCGCGCACCCACCGAGCGACGAAAAAGCGTTTTCTTTTCGTGTCGGCGCGCTGACCGATGACCATTGCCATGTCATCGACAACGTCGGCCCGCCGCCGCTTCAGGGCAGCGAGCACAGCGGCAGTAACAAAGGGCGTCCAGGCGCCGTGAAAGTGATTGACGGCAAGAACGAACGAACCCTTCTCGGGTATCAGTTCTTCGCCGCCCACATCCACTTTGCCGAATAACCTCTCGAATACACCCGCCAGCAAGGCTAGGCTTCGACGAAAGACGGTAGCTGCCAGAAGACAGACGATGAACGCCGTCTTCTTGTGGAAGCTAGCGCTTACGTAGGCGGATACGGACGGGGCGATCGCCGTAGGGCTTGCCGTCGTCGTCGCAGTCGCACCGACCGTTGCGCTGGCATTGCTCTCGCTGGCAACGGGGGATATTGGCGAGATCTTCGTCGGTTGCATCGTTTGCATTGCGCTGTCCCTTCTTGCGACGGTGATGAGCGATGGCGGCACCGGCAGCGGCACCACCTACCAGACCAGCGTCGCGAGTGCGACGGTCGCTCGACGAGCCGGAGCTGTCGGAGCTTTCAGTGACATCGGACGAGACTTCGGCAGAGCTGCCGGCGCCTTCGATCCCTTTGGACGAGTCGCCGCTGTCGCTATCGCTGCCGCCACAGTCGCTGCAACCGCCGCTATCGGAATCGCTTCCGCCGCAATCGAGATCGAGACGTGGGGAGAGCCCGCCAAAGAGAGAGCGGATGAGGTTGAGGAAAACCTCTCGCATAGCTTTTCTCCTAAACTTGAATTTCGTTGAAGGTTAAGCGCGAGACATGTACGCGCCAGGAGAAGATTCGCCTGAGACAAATACAGCCAGTCCATCGAGCTGGAAAAATTCAACCCAGTTCACAGCAAAGGCAATTTCTCGCCCTAGACCAAGTGATAAACCTGGTACTGCTTTGCTTTTGGGAAGTGACTGAGAGAATTCCTGTATATGACTTAGGGAAGAAAGATGAACCTCTAGAGACTAAGAAGTTTGGGATTCTGAATATATAAACGTTGCAGTTTTTTCTTCTTTACATCGTAAAGATGTTCTTAATAGCCCTATGGGCCAAAAGCTCCATCACTTGACGTAACAGCCATAAATTGCGGCTTTTGCCAGTTTCGCTCCTCGAACTGTGAGAACACACCAATCTCTATTGGCCCTGCATGCACTTCGCCAGTTAGCGCGAGGGACTTTCGGTAAGCCACTCATTCTCTTCCAACGCTTCTAATGTGCACGCCACAGGTCCGCCACAGATCGACCCGGCTTGCACCACAAACCGCCACTAAATTAGACGGCGCAGGCAACCACCGGCTTGCGGTTACATGCACAAAGTGCACTGGAGAGTGAAATGAAACGCGAACAAAGCGAACGCAAAACAGGAAATTCGAGAGCCCTTTTTGTTTTAGTTTTTCTCTGTGTTGTTGGAACATTTCTAGCCTCTCCAGTACAAGCGCAATACACCACAGTCTCCCAAGAGTCACTGGATCCGTTTGCCGACAATCACGGACAATTCGCCAGCTCTTACGAGGGCAATACCGGCACCCAGAGCCTCCACTTCTACGACAGCCTGGCTCCCCGTTTGCAAGGCGCCACGAACGGAACAATCGCACCTCAAGGCGCGGATGCCACCTTCATTTCGGGCGTCAACACCGCCGGAACGGTAAGAGTAAACAACCTGGCAAACTTGGAAGCTTTGCTCAACATCCTCGCCAACGGCATGGAAATTCTCGGCATTGCCTGGGGCGGCCCAACGCTCATCTACGGCTTCATGAAGATGGCTGCTGGCAGCAAGGACGCAGTCAAAGGCATCATTCACGGATGCTGCGGAGTGACCGGCGGGCTGGCAACACCAGGATTGATCAACTGGCTCGTCGCTTCCGCACGTGACGCAAATCTCTTCAGTTAGTCGACCGCACTGGCTAAACCATTACCCGCTCTTAGTTTCAATCGAGGCCGTTATGAGTTTCAAAACGCTCAATTTTACAAGAAACATTACCAAAGCAATTTTGATGGCATCACTGGCAGTATCATTTGTTGCACCTCCAGCCAACGCGCAATACATGGTAATCGACGGCGTAAGCGCAAGCCCTAATGCCTTCAAAGAGCCGGTCTGCTGCCAGACTATCTACGTACAGGACTACAGCAATTTCAGTGGAATCAACGATTCGGACAAGGGAAACGAACTGACGAGCACGGCAATCATGAATAGTTTGTTCGATGGATTTACAGGTGCATTTGGTACATGCATCTTTATCCCAGCGATACTCATTGCCGTGCTTCGTCTTTTCGTAAACAAACAAAACCAACCACGCAAACAGACGAGAAAAACTTTCGAACTTCCCGCTGCGCCGGCTGCTTCAGCGTTCTACCGCCCGGCAAGAAACTACTAACCAGCGCGGGTGAGGCGTAGACTGTGGCGTGGGGGGCGCATTGCATGCGCCTTTCGTGAGGGCGCATTGCATGCGCCTTTCGTGGGGGCGCATTGCATGCGCCTTTCGTGGGGGCGCATTGCATGCGCCTTTCGCGCGACATGTTTTCTCAGGAACATCTCGGAAGAAAAGACCATGTATCAAAACACGGAACGCCCTGCAAGAAGCTCATCGGGCGACGCATGGCGTCGCCCGATACAGCAAGAGGTCGCAAACAATGCCACCCTACAATTTTTTGATGTCGCTCTCAATCCAGTCGAGAAGCCGATTCACAATCGTTTCTCCTTTTTGAGCAGTGGCGAGTGTTGGGTCTCCCCATGCTCCCGTCGGTGAATAGACCGCATTGGAATTCTGGGCTTTTTGTTCATCACGGGTCAACGGACCGGATTTGTCGCCATGAAAATCGCATTCTGCTTTTTCAAACTTCACCACATGCGGTGCAAGATGCAACATCATAGAAGTTTCAACTTCATCGGCGTGACCGCCACCCTCCTGTTCTGCAATTCCTTGTGCGGCGAAGCCGATCGCCTTTTTGAAATCCGTATAAGAAAACTTCACTTGCTGATGTTTCTCCGACAGGAGCTGATTGACTTTTGACAAAACGCGCAAGGTCGAGATGCCGGTGTTCAAGACATAAATGCGACGGCAACCGAAACCGGCAAGCCCGGAGCAAGTTTCAGCAATAAGCGCTGCTGATGTTTCCAAAGTCAAAGAAATCGAACCGGGATATTCGGCAAACGCAGGATAGAACGATGTTTCACACACAGGCAGAACAACGATATCCAGCCGCTTGGCGAGTTCCTCCGCGAGACGTTGCGCAAGTATTTTGTCGTTGTTGAGTGGCAAATGTTTGCCATGTTCTTTCAGCGCCGCACCCAATGGAATGACAATTACCGCGTCTTCAGTCAACACTTCTTCAGCATCTTGCCAGTTGAGGTTTTCCAAAAAAACTGCCGTCATATTATTTTCGAACCTACTAAATGCCTGTAATCATCAGGTTTTCCTTTAAGCAAAAACAGATCAGACTGGCTTGCAAATTGCCTTCAATTACAACAGGTGCTTTACATGTGACTGGTCAAGAGAGGACTTTTCCGCTTACTCGTATGATAATTGCTTCCCCGGCACCAAACCAGAAGCAAGTCACGTCATGGAAATCAAAATCACCGTCGCCTCCAAAATTGCAGTCATAAAAACACTGAGCGCATTGATCGCGTTGTCGTTTTTAGCAGGCTGCGAAAGCCCAGAGCAGCAAGCGAAAGAGCGCGCTGAAACAATGAGGAAGATGGCCATTCAAGTGACAAAGCATTTACTCGATCGCGACCCGGCAACGCTTTCCGAATCGACGAATTTCTTGCGTGGACAAGAACTGACTGATGATTGCATCGCCAAACTTTCGAAGCTGGAAGTAATTCCTAACGCCGGTCTGGATGTCATCAAAGAAAAGACCATTGCCGAAGACGAGAAGCGCAAGAATGTCGTAGAAGTCACAAACGCAACGGCTATGGTGCCGATTGATAAAACCTCCACCCCCTTCAAGGTGAGCGGCAAGAACATCATCAAAGTCGAGGGCAAACCGGACAAAGTTATACCGTTTTCACTGACGATGACTTTGAAGCTTACGCCTGAGATGCAGGGTTATCCGCGAGTCACGGATGTGAACGGTCTAACCCACGAAGACATTTATGGCGGTCCCGAACCAAAAATGACCAAAGAAGCGAAGGGCAAAAAGCGGCGCGGGCACTAAGTCTTCGCGGTGTTCTTTCGATTTCCTTAACAAGACCTAGCGCAACCCACTGTTCATGCGCTTCTTCAGCGTCGCCTGAAAGCGTGCTAAAGAAAAGTTCGCCCAGCTCGGCAAGCGAAGCGAGGCAGTGAAACACAACTTTACAACATATCAAGAGATGTTCATTGAGCCAATCAGGTTCTCCGGATAGGTTCTAAGAGTTCGTTTTTTTCTCTCACCTCCCGTAACCGTTCAACTCCAAACCTCTGTTCATTACTCCCTTTTGTTCTTTTCCCACCTGCGTTCTCGGGTGGTAGGGGAGCGCACGTTTCGAGTTCGAGGCAGAGAAGAAAAAAACGATGGACGCTTCAATAGTTTTCCCCCGGTCGTGCCAATGCTCAGGCAACCGGCACTCAAACCTTTAGGAGAAGATATGGCCCAAAGCCAAAGTCCGAAACAAGCACAACGATTCCAACTCAGCATCGCCGCCGTCATTCTCGCGATCGGCGCTGTCAGCCTGGTGGCATTTTCCCCCAACCTGGTCAGCCTGGCTCAGAAGTCGAGCGTGCAAGTGTCCCAGCCTCTGGTCACTTCCAGCATCACTCGGCTGAGCACCGCAACGCAGACGACCGAGCGGCTGGCTGCAGTTGCATGGATCGGCAAGCACGTCACGACGCCTTCCACCAACGAGCTGAACGCACTGGCGCAAGCTCTGCAGACGGACAGCGACCCGACGGTGCGAGCCTCGGTAGCGACTGCGCTCAAGCAGATCGCCATCAACCAGAAGCAGAATCCGCAGGCGGTTGGCCATGCTCGCAACGTGGAGCCGCAGTTGCTCGAGATTCTCGAGGCGGCGTACAGCAAAGAGAAGAATGCTACCGTGCGCCGCTGCATCGTGGAAGCTGCATCGCAGCTGACCTACCCGCAGGCCGCGTACTTCATCACACGCGCAAAGCAGGACAGCGACCCCAGCGTCAGTGCCGCCGCCAAGCAGGCGGAACACCTCCGCGACCTGTCCACGCCGACGGCGTTCTCGCCGCCTCTCAAATAAGGCTCGGCATCCGACCCAAAAGAAGACCTCAGTCGCCCGTTGGGCAAAGGAAGAGAATGACGGAAAAGAAAGAAGCAGGAAACAGCGCCGACTTGCTCGGGCTGCTGCTCGCGTCGCTGACCGCTCAGGAAACGTGTGCGGCTTTCGCACACGCCCAGCTCGGTCTTTGCGACAACCACCAGAACCATGCGTCTTGCACCTCGCCTGCGGAATTATCCCGACAGGCATCCGAACTCGCCGTGAGCGCCCGGGAAACTGCCGCTAATACGTCCACGGCGCCCAGTGTACGGGGACGGCAACTGGACTACGTGCACGCTCAAGCCGGCGCGCTGGTCCAAATGACCGAAAGGTACATCACGCAAGCGCGGCAACGCCGCGACATCCTTCAGCAGACACAGCAAGCCGCTGGCGTCGGCTACGTGGATGCAGAAGCCGGATTGCGGGCGGACAGTGCCGCCAATCAACTGGCTGCCTGTCTCGTCGCGCTCGAATCCTTCATTCTCGCCGTTCGAGCAGTAGCGCACCAGTCAATCTCGGTCGTCGCCGGCGCCATGGGTGCCGTTCGATAATGTCCGGAGATTGCTGTGAGCGCTGAGCTGACGGCAATAGGGCAGGCGGGGCTGTGTTTCCAAACCGGTGCGCACGCACACGGTTGGAAGTCGCAGCCTCGCCTGTTTCTATTTTTCCCTGTTCTATTCATCCATATAGTTGACATCTGTAAACGTCCAAAATATGGAGCACTTGGGCGTTAACGCCCGCTCATTTCGGACGAGGAATAGGGAAGTCTGGCTGCCGATCGGCGTTTTCA
>Ga0164290_1001664_pt1 | contig 26902 bp, 18 predicted proteins | sample Micstemetagenome_FD_108782 | JGI IMG/M metagenome (GOLD analysis project Ga0164290, IMG submission 108782) | Contaminated culture microbial community from soil near Moab, Utah, USA - Microcoleus steenstrupii SON62 (Illumina Assembly) | ecosystem: Environmental > Terrestrial > Soil > Soil crust...
GGCGAAGATGGCCGGGTTGGCGAAGATGGCCGGGTTGGCGAAGATGGCCGGGTTGGCGAAGATGGCCGGGTTGGCGAAGATGGCCGGGTTGGCGAAGATGGCCGGGTTGGCGAAGGCGCGGCCGTCGACCGTGGTGTAGGGCGGCACCTCGGTGGTGGCGGGGGCGACGGCGGCCTGCTCGATGTTCTGGATCAGCAGGTCCTTGGTGGTGGCCAGAATCTTGTACGCGCTGTCGATATCGCGGTACACCGCGAGGTCGTAGTCGGCGGGGAGGTTGGACAGCTGCACCGTGATCTCGGCGCCGGGCTGGACGGGCACTTTGTACCAGCGCGACTCGTCGAGCGTCGTCAGGTACTGGCTGACATTCTCGCTCGCCACGCCGCCGACGGGGCTGACCGCCACCACCTGGGCGTTCATCCAGGTCAGGTTGTTGGGCTGGGCCACCTGGCAGCGCCCGAGCTCCGAGGTGCTGCCGGAGGGGCTTGTGGCGGTGAGCGTGATCCGCTGGCCGGTCGCGTTGGCCAGGGTGAGGCTGGCCTGCGCGATCGCGGTCCCGCCGTCGGTGGTGTTGGCGAGGAAGCTGCCGACGTAGCGCCGGGCCTCGCCGGTGCCGCTCGGGCCGCAGGTGTCGCCGGCGTACACGTCGATCGTGTAGCTGGAGCCGGGCGCGCCGGCGAAGCCGACGGTGATGTTGAGGGTGGTGCCGGCACTGGCGAGGCCGAAGAGGACCGGGTTGTTCTGGAGCCCGTTCGGGCCGGCGTCGGCGTCGCCGACGTCGTTCTCCGTCACGCCGTCGGCGCCGAGGTCGATCGGGAGGCCCGCGTTGCTATGGATGATGTTGGCGCGGATGCTGTTGCCGCTATTCGTGCCGATCACGCTCACGCCCGGGCCGTTGTTGTTGGTGATCGTGTTCGGGTCGAGGTCGCCGAGGCCGCCAACGGTGTTGTTGGACGCGCCATTGGCGATCCGGACGCCGCCGAGGGCGTTGTTGCGGATGGTGTTGCCGCGGACGGCGTTGCTGCTGACGCCGCTGCCGCTGGCCGGGTCGTCGAGCAGGATGACGCCATAGTTGTTGTTGGCGATCAGGTTGTCGGGGCCGACGACGTTGCCGGTGGTATTCTGGGCGCTCTCGTTGATGGTCACGCCGTTGCTGCCGTTGGCGATCGCGGTCGTCCCGTTGGCGCCGACGCCGATGTAGTTGCCCTGAACGGTGTTGTTAGTGCTGTTGGTGATCACCACGCCGGTGGTGGTGTTGCCGGCGATCACATTGCGCTCGCCCGCGCTCGGCCCGCCGACGGTGTTGCCCTGGGCGCAGCTATTCAGGATCACGCCCTCGAAAGAGTTGGGCACGGCCGCCGTCCCGGCGATGTTGGTGCCGATGTAGTTGCCGATCACCACGTTGTCGGGCCCGGTGACGATGGCGCAGCCCTCGCGGCCGATCCCCACGCCGCTGAGGTTGTTGCCGGAGATGACGTTCCGGGCGGCGGCGCTCGTTCCGCCGACGGTGTTGTCGCTCGCGCCGAGCGCGATCCGGACGCCGTCCAGCGCATTGCCCAGGTCCGCGCCGGCGGCCGACAGGCCGATCAGGTTGCCGGCGACGGTGTTGTCGGAGGTGCCGACGTTGATGATGCGGACGCCGTTGCCGGCGTTTCCGGAGATAATATTCGCCTCGGCGGCGTCGTTCGTGCCGTCGGCGTCGGTGCCCACGAGAGCCCGGCCGGCCCCGTTGGCGATCTGTACCCCTGACAACCCGTTGGCAACGGCCGCGCTCCCGGCCGCGTTGGTGCCGATGTAGTTGCCCTGGACGCGCACCCCGCTGGTGACCCCGGTGACGTGCACGCCGTTACCGCTATTGCCGCTGATGATGTTGCGCGCCCCAGCCGCCGCGCCGCCGATCAGCGCGTCTGCCGTGTTGGCCACGTGGACCCCTTCCTGGCCGTTGGGCTGAGGCGTGCTGCCATCGCCGGCGATGCCGATGTAGTTGCCCTGGACGGTCGCCGAGCCGCTGGTCTCGATCCGGACGCCGTTCGCCCCGTTCGAGATGATCACATTCCGCTCCGCCGAGGTCAACCCGCCGACCGTGGCACTAGCGCTGCCCTGGATGGAGATGCCGTTGGTCTGGTTGTTGCGGATGGTGTTGGCGCGAATGGTGTTGCCCGCGCCGGAGAAGGCGACCACCCCGTACTCGTTGTTGGCGATCAGATTGCCCGCGCCGGGGGCGCCGATGGTGTTGTTCGATGCGGAGTTGAACAGCGCCACCCCCTTGCCGCTCGTTCCCGCGCCGCCCTGGTCGTTGCCAAGAACGCCGGCGCCGTCGGCGCCGACGCCGACCAGGTTGCCGAGCACCTGGGTGTTCGTGGCGCCGGCCCACAGGGTGATGCCGTCCTGGCTGTTCCCCGAGACGACGTTACCCGTCCCCGCGGTGCTGCCGCCGATAATCGTGCCGGTAACCAGGCCGCTTGTGTCAGCACCGACGTAGATTCCGGCGTGGATGTTGGGGATGGCGCTCAGGCCGGTGCCATCGGTGCCGATGTAGTTGCCCTGCACGAGGGTGTTGGCGATGGTGCCAGGGTTGCCGAAGGGGTTGCCGATCACCAGGCCGGCGTAGCCGTTGCCGGAGATCAGGTTGCGGGCGGCGGGCGTGGTGCCGCCCACCTGCACCCCGCTGGCGTTAAGGATCTGGATGCCGTAGCTGTTGTTGCCCTGGCCCGTGGTGCCGTCGGCGGCGACGCCGATGTAGTTGCCCTGGATGAGGTGGTTGTTGCTGCCGCTGACGAGCACGCCGGTGGCGAATCGACTGACGGACAGACCACGCACGACGCTGCCATCCGAGCCGGCGCCGAGAAAAAGCCCGGTCGCGATGGTCGAGGTCCCGTCGAGCACGATCCGCAGCGTGGCATCGCTACCGACCGCCTGGAGCGCGGGCGTCGACCCGGGCTGGGTGTAGCCGTCGATGGTGAGGGGGCTGGTGATCGTGGGCAAGCCGCTTGCGGGGGTGATCACCAACGGGCCCCCGCCGCCGATCTGGAAGGCGAGCGTATCGGCGCCGCCAGCGGCGTTGGCGTCGAGGATGGCCTGACGCAGCGAGCCGGGGCCGCTATCGGCCGTCGTGGTGACGGTGATCTTGTCGCACTGGTCGACGATCCCGTCGCCGTCGCTGTCGGGGCCGGTCATCGGGCGGAAGATCAGGTCGTCGATGGTGAAGCTTCCGCCCGTGCTCTCGATCGCCACCGAGCGGATACAAGCGCCGGCCACCCCGAAGCCGCCGGTCGTGGCATCGGCCGAGCGGTCCTGGACCGTGACGGCGTTCGCGGCCCCGATGCCGGCCGCCGTGCCGGTGCGGTCGCGGGCGGTCATCACCTTGTTGCCGCCGCCGGTGCTGGTGTAGGTGACGCTGACCATCTCCACGGCGCGGTTGAAGTTGACCAGCAGGTCGGCGTTGGCGGAGTTGTTGGCGGAAACCACGTCGCCGCCGGTGGTCGGCGAGGTGGCCGCCCCGCCGTCAAAGGTGACGCCCTGGCCGGCGTAGGCGGTGTTGAGGATGAGCTCCGCGGCGGCGCCGCTGTTGGCGGCGAGCCCGTCGAAGGAAAGGGTAACGTCGCCACCGTTGTTCGCCTCGTACGCGCCAATGTCGCAGGCGCCGACGCGGGCCTGGCCGCGCTGGTCGGCGGAAAGGGCGCCCGACGGGCCGGGGCAGCCGCCGACGCCCTGGTTGATCGCGTTGCTGCCCGGCAGCAGGGCGACGGTCGCCGTCTGGCCGCCGTTGTCCGTGAATGTGTTGTTGAGCCCCGTCACGGGGCCGAGGTTGCCGGCGCCGCCGATGCACGTCCCATCGTCGACCAGGTTGCCGCTGCCGCCGCCCCAGAGCGCGCCGCTGCACTCGGCGCCGGTGTTGGACAGGATGGAGTTGAACACGCTGACGCTGACCGAGGCGCCGTTGCTGGCGATGCCCCCCACGCCGCCGCTCAGATTGTTGACGATCGTGCTGTTATAGATGCTGGCGATGAGCAGACCGTTGGGGCCGTTTTGTGTCAGCAGCATGGCCCCGCCGGCCCCGGCGGCGCTGTTGCCGATGATCGTGCTGTTGGCGATCGTCAGCGTGGTGTTGCCGGGCAAGCTGCTTTCATCGCTTTGAATGGCGCCCGAATCGCCGGCGGTTGTGTTGTTGGCGATGAGACTGTTGGTGATCGTCAGGTCGCCGTCGTAGTTGTAGACCGCGCCGCCGGTGGCGCTGGCGTTATTGTCGAGGAGGGTCACGCCGGTCAGCGTCGTCGCGCCCTCGTTCCACAGGGCGGCGCCATTGGCGGTGCGGAAGGCGCCGCCGGTGGTGCGCCCGTAGCGGATGGTGACGCCGCTGATCGAGGCGACGCCGCCAAGCTGCACGCCGAAGACCCGGTCCACGCCATTGGTGGCGTCCGTGCCGGCCTGGATGATCGTTGTCTTCGCGCCGGCGCCGCTGAGTGTGATCTGGGAGGTGATGTCGAGGTCGCCAGTGGCGGCGGCGTCCTCGCCCTGGCCGGCGATGCTGAGGGTGTAGATGCCGCCGGGGAGGGTGATCGTATCGGCGCCGGCGAGGGCGTTCGCCTCCTGGATGGCGGCGCGGAGGGTGCACCGGCCAATGGCGGTGGCGCACGCGCCGTTGCCGGGGGCGGCGTCGGGGGCGTCGAGCTGGCTGTTGACGGTGAAGCTGGCCGCGTAGACCGGCTGGGCCGGCCGGGCGACGATGCCTACAACAGCGGCGGCCACAAGGGCGAGGGTCAAGGAAAGCTGCGTCAGGATGTGTCGAGTCCGGCGGGTGTGGGTCGTCATGCCCCCTCCAACGTGCACACGGTTGGCCGGCCGCGGCCGGCGGGTTTAATGGCGGGCCGGGGTCGGCCGGCGCGCCGCTCGCCGGTGCCAACGCCGGCGTCAGATACGTGTTTGTTGCTGTTCTATCGCGTGCCTGAGCTGGGCAGGCGAGCTCCCCGTGTCGCTACGTTGTTGTTGGGAACGTCCTCATTATGCCGGAAAAACCGCACCCTGGATCATGAATAATTGTCAAACTTTGATAACAACTTTGCCGTGTGGATGTTGTGGCAGCGCGCTATCGGACATTGTGGGTGGGCGGGAGGGCGCGCCGCCGCTCCAGCAGGACCGCTGGCATCAGGCGGAAGCTTGCGCGGTGGGCGCCGAGGGCCTGCCGCGCGACATAGGGGAACGTCGGCCAGGGGGCGCGGACGGTGGTTGTTTCGGTGATCGTGGTGGCGGCGGGCCCGCCTTCGCAGCGCACCACGCTGACGAGGCGGGTGCCGAGGGGGGCGCGCACGTCGGCGGTGTACTCGCGCTGGCCGCTCACCGTCAGGCGGACGGCGAAGCGCACGGCGTAGCGCAGGCCGGCCAGGCGGGGCCGCTCGGTGACGGCGAACTCCTGGAAGCGGCGGCCCGCCGAGTCGACGCCCGACACGAGCAGGTCGGCGCGCACGAACAGGGGGTGGAGGTGGCGGTGGTTCGTGAGATCGGCGAGGAAGTGGAAGGCAAAGTCCGGGTCGACCGGGGCGGGGGCCGAGAGGACAAAGCGTTGTTCAGGCATAGGGGCCCGGGGTGGCATATGAAGAAGCGGCCGACGTCGCTCGGCCGCTTCCCGCCATTGATTTGTGGCTCCCCGACGTGGATTCGAACCACGAACCTACTGATTAACAGTCAGCCGCTCTACCGTTGAGCTATCGGGGAACGTATTCGCAACGCCGAGGAGTATAGCATACCCTGGTGATTCGCGCAAATCGGCGTTGCGGTAATAATCCAATCTTCACCGGTGTTGTCGCGGCTGTTCATCCGAAATTCACGCGCTTATCAGATAGTGTCGGCGAAGGAGCGGCGCCACGAGGCGCCAGGAAACGGCAATTGTTATCAGAAGGGGGAAGTCCATGCCTGGGTTCCACGTTGGGGCCACCCGCCGCGAGCGCGGCCGCCCGCAGAGCCGGCGCAGCACCCGTGCCCGTGTGCAGTCCACCTAGCGCATTCCAGTAGCTTCTCCGCCGTGGGGGCGCGCACGTATTTCTCGTTTTGTTCCCGCGCTCCCACCCGCCCCTCCTCCCCGCCCGGCCCCACTCACTCCCCGACCATGATCACGCTGCCAGGGATCCGTTTGGCGTGCTTCTTCGGCTCGATCGAGCGCTGGGCCACCTCGCCCGGGTGCTCGAACGGCCGCTCCGCGCTGCTCACCACCGCGATCGAAATGCTGACGAGCGGGAAGCGCGCCGCCTGCCCCTGCCGGTCCACCCCGCTGATAAAGCCCCGCGCCCGCGTTTCCGGGTCGTAAAACAGCGGCGCCGCCGCGTCGAAGCGGGCCAGCACCTCCGACCCGATCACCCGCGAGCGCCCGGGGGTGCTAATGACGACAAAGTCATCGCCGCCGATGTGGCCCACGAAATCATCTGCGTTGCCGTGCTCGCGCACCACATCCAGCAAGATCTGCGCTGTGCGCTGGATCACCGCGTCGCCCTTCAGAAAGCCGTAGCTGTCGTTGTAGGCCTTGAAGTTGTCGAGGTCGACATAACACACGTCGAACGGCGGCCCCTGAGCGATCCGGCGGGCGATCGCGCGCTCGATCGCGCTGTTGCCGGGCAGGCGGGTGGAAGGGTTGGCGCCGCCCTCGCGCTCGGAGCGGCGCATGGCGGCCTGGACGCGGGCGATCAGCTCGGGGCCGCTGAACGGCTTGGTGATGTAGTCGTCGGCGCCGAGCTGGAGGCCGCGGACCTTGTCGGCCGGGGAGTTGATCGCCGACAGGAGCAGGATCGGGGTGAGCTGGGTTTCGGGCTGGGCCCGCAGGCCGCCGAGCACCGCGAAGCCGTCGAGGTCGGGCAGCAGCAGGTCGAGCAGGATCAGGTCGAACGATTGGCGGCGCACGATCTGCAGCGCCTCGGTGCCGCTGCGTAGCTGCGTGGTCAGGTAGCCCTCGTCCTGGAACTGCAGCGTGATCAGCTGGCTGATCGCGGGCTCGTCGTCGACGATCAGGATGTGGGGCGTGGTTCTGCTGCGGTCGGCGCTGCCGTCGATCGCGCGCAGCAGGGCGGCCAGGGCCTGCTCGGCGGGCTGCTCGGGGTTGATCACCAGGGGGCCGTCGGCCCGGCTCGCCGCGGGGGTGGCGCCAAGGGTGGCGATCGGGATGAGCTTGGTGTCCGGGTCGGCACCGAGCACGCCGATCACCGCGGCGGCCTGCTCGTCGAGCCGCGGGTCGACCACGAGGGCGGCCGGCCGGTGGGCTCGCGCGGCGTCGAGCCCTTCGGCGGCGCTGCCGGCCCAGTGGAGCTGGTGGCCGCGCGCCGCGAGGACATGCCCGAGCGCAAGCGCCGCTCCCTCGGGGCGTGCCAGCATCAGCACCGGGCGGCTGCCGCCCGCCGGGGCTGCAGGAGCGGGGCGGCCGGCCGGCAGCGTGGGGCTCGGCTGCGGCGCGGGCGTCTCGGCGGCCGGCCGCGAGGAGCTGGAGGGCGTGAACGCCGTCGCCGGGATCTCAACCTGGATCTGGCCGTCGCGCAGCGAGGCGTTGCGGCTGATCAGCTCGCCGGTGGCCCGCAGCCGGTCGCTCGCCCGCTCCAGGGTGGCGAGCAGCTCGAGCAGCCGCTCGTCGGCCCCCGCCTCAAGGCGGCGGCGCAACAGGCCGACCGTGCCGTGGAGCACGGTGAGCGGCGAGATCACGGCGTGGACAAAGTGATCAAGCTCGGCCGGCAGCTTCGTCATGTCGCTCCTCGCTTTGCGCGAGCACCCGGCCGATCGCCGCGAACAGCCGCTCCGCGGCGATCGGCTTTTCGAGATACTCGTCGGCCGCCAGCTCGCGGGCCCTGGCCCGCGAGGCTTCGTCGAGGTCGCTGGCGGTCAGGATGATCACCCTGACCCCGGCCGTGGTCGGGCTGGCCCGCAGCCGGCGCAGCACCTCGTAGCCGTCGAGCCCCGGCATTTTGATGTCGAGCAGGATCACGTCCGGCCGCAGCCGCGCCGCCGCCGCCAACGCGCTGTAGCCGTCACTGGCCTGGCCCACCCGAAGGCCCTGGCGCTGGAGCAGCCGCACCAGCACCGGCCGCACGTGCGGGTCGTCCTCGACCACCAGCACCAGCGGCCGCGGCGCCGCGATCGCCGCCAGCGCCGCCGCGGCCACCCGCTCCGGGGGGCTGTCGGGGGGCAGCGCCCCGCTTTCGCGCGCCCCCTCGGCCTCGGCCGCGATCAGGACCAGCGGCGCGGCCTGGGCGAACGGGTCGGCCCGCAGCTGGCGCAGCAGCTCGGCGCCGCCGGGGCCGGCCGGCAGCTCCGCGAGCAGCAGGTCGGGGCGCAGGGCCTCGGCCAGCTCCACCAGGCGCTCGGGCTCGGCCTCGCTCACCCGCAGCCCCGCGCCGAGCAGCGCGTCGCGCAGGGCGGGCGCCGTGGCCGGGCCGGCGCCGAGCAGCACCAGCGGCGGCAACGCTTCGGCGGCGTGGGCCGCGTCGGCCGCGGGCAGGGTGAAGTGAAAAATGCTTCCCGCCGCCGGCGCGCTTTCCAGCCACATGCGCCCCCCGTGCTCCTCGACCAGGGCCCGTGAGATCGCCAGCCCCAGCCCCGTGCCGCCCACGTCGCGGGTGGACGAGCTGTCGATCTGCTGGAACTTCTGGAACAGGCGGGCCTGGTCCTCGGGGGCGATGCCGCGGCCCCAGTCTCGCACCGCGAAGTGGACCTGGGCCCCGTCGCGGCGGGCGGTGAGCAGCACGCGCTGGCCGGCCGGCGAGAATTTGATTGCGTTCGACAGGAGGTTGATCAACACCTGCACCGCCCGGTCCCGGTCGGCGTAGACCGGCGGCAGCGGGTCGGCCAGCTCCAGGTGCAGCCGGATGTCCCGGCCACTGGCCAGGGTCGCCACAGCGTCGAGGGCGCCCCGGCAGAGCGCGGCCGGCTCCACCGGCTCGCGGCGCAGCTGGACCCGGCCCTGCTCGATCTTGGCGATGTCGAGGATGTCGTTGATTAGGCGGATCAGGCGCGCGGTGTTGTTCAGCGAGATCGTCAGCAGGTCTACCGCCCGCTGCGACATCCCCTGCGTGAAGCCGGGCCGGCCGGTGCTCGGCTGGCCGAGGGTGAGCTGGAGCGCGCCCTGGATGCTGGTCAGCGGGGTGCGCAGCTCGTGCGAGACGATCGCGACGAAGTCGTTCTTCATGCGGTCGACCTCGCGCTCGCGTGTGATGTCGCGGAAGACCAGGATACGCCCAAGAAAGCGGTCGCGCTGGTCCATCACCGGGGCGGAGAAGCACTGGAGCAGCCGCGACTCGGGCCTGGCGGTGCGGAACTCCTCGACGGTGCGGGCGCTCTGCGAACGCAGCAGTTGGGCCAGCCAGCTGGTGAAGCGCTCGCCGTCGGCGAGAATGTGGGCGAAGATCGCCCGGATCTGCTCATAATCCTGCCCGAGCAGGTCGCGCTCGCCGAGCCCGAAGAAGAAGCGCGCCCGCCGGTTGATCAGCACAGGGCGGTGCCGCTCGTCGAGCATAATCACCGCGTCGTTGGTGGCGTCGACCACGGCGCGGGTGCGCTCCTGGTCGGCGCGGGCCTGGGCGAACAGGCGGGCGTTCTCGATCGCTCCGGCGGCCTGCCGGGCCAGCACGCCGAGGGCGCGGGTTTCGGCGGCCGTAACCGCGCGCCCCGGCAGCGGCAGAAGCTGGAGCACCCCGCTCGTCCAGGTGCCGGCGAGCAGGGGGACGCTCAGCAGCTCGCCGGCCCCGGCGGCGCGCAGGGCAGCGCCGAGGGGCCCCGGGTCAGCTGCCCCGACGCGGTCGGGGACGCTGTGATCGGCGACTGTCGCGGCCCGGGCGGCGCAGGCGGCCAGGGCTGGCCCCTGCCAGAGGGCGAGGGCGGCGGGGGCGTCGGCGCCGAGCTGCGGGCCGGCCGCGCTGGCGGCCAGGCCGAGCCGGTCGAGCTGCTCGTCGAAGAGAAAGATCGCGGCGGCGCCGAGCTCAAGCACCTCCAGCAGGCGGGCGAGGATGGCCTGGAGCAGCCGGTCGGGCAGGTTGCCGTAGAGCAGGCCAGCGTCGGCGACGGCGCCGCTCGCCGCGAGCGTGAGGTTGTCAGCGGCGGCCTCGGCCGCGAGGGCGAGCCGGTCGAGGGCCAGGCCTGCGTCATCGGCGAGCCCGGCCATGTCGTCGACCAGGCCGGCGGGGGCGGCGGGCCAGGCGCAGACAAGCAGGCCGTGGGCCTGGCGGGCGCCGGCCACGGGCAGGGCGACGGCGTGGGGCGGCGGGGCGGGCCAGATCTGGGCGGCGGCGCCGTCGGGGCGGTCGAGAACCGCGCGGGGCAGGGCGCGCGGAGCGCCGGCCGGGAGGGCGCACCCGTCGAGCAGGCGGAGCGACGGGGCGCCCGGCTCGGCGGCGTAGAAGGCGGCGTAGGCGCAGCCGGCGAGGGTGCAGGCCCCCTCGATGAGGGCGGCGGCCACCGCGTCGGCGCTCGGCGCGCGGGCGATCTGGCGGGAAGCGCGCAGAAAGGCCCTGGCGTCGGCGCCCGCGGGCGGGGCCGGGGTGGACGGGCGGTCGTCGCTTGCCGGCCCCGAGGAGGCGGGCGCGTCGGTGGGAGCAGTCATCGGCGGGGCGCTGCGCGCTTAGGCCCGGTCGTCGCCGCGCAGGATGGCGACGATCCGGTCGGCCAGAGTAAACACATCGAAGGGCTTGACGATATATCCGTACGCGCCGATCGCCAGGCCGAGCTGAACCTCGGCCTCCTGCGATTTGGCGGTGAGAAAGATCACCGGCAGGTCGCGCAGGGCCGGGTCCTCGCGGATGCGGGCGCAGGTGGAGAAGCCGTCGAGGCGCGGCATCATCACGTCGAGCAGCACCACGTCGAAGGGCTGCGCCGCCAGCTGCGCGAGGGCGGCGAGGCCGTCAGCCACGGCCACCACTTCGTGCCCGGCGTCCTCCAGGGCCAGCCGGGTGATAAATTGGATGTCCTGCTCGTCCTCGGCCAGCAGAATGCGCATAGGCTCCCCGAGTCGGTTGGCGGCCGGCGAGGCGCGCCGGCCTGGTTAGCGCTCGCCGTCCTCCATCAGCGCGATCTGGCGGGCGACCTCCTCGACGGCGACGCGCTGCTTGCGGTAAAAGTCGGACTCGCTCATGGCCAGGCGGTTGGCCACATCGCGCACGGTCTTGCGCTGGAGGAAGCGGCCTTCGAGCAGGTTGTAGAGCAGCCACTCCTGGGCGGAAGGGTCGAGCTGCTCGTCGGGGCGGAGGTTGGAGATCGCCTGGCGCAGGACGGCCTGGAGGGCGCGGGTGGGGCTGCCCCCCTGATCGTCGAGGTAGCGGCGGACGGTGCGCAGGCCGAGCAGCGGGCTATCGGCGAGCTTGGGGCCGCCCCAGAACTGGGTCAGGGCGTCCTTGACCAGCTGAGTGAACTCGGGGTTCATCGTCACGTCGCCGTCCATCTCGGCGAGCGAGGCGGGGGTGGCCTGCTCGAGCCGCGACGACAGCTGCTGGAGCGACTGCATCTCGGGGCCGAGGCCGCGCAGGGCGTCGAGGATGCGCTGCTGCATCTGGACGGTGGCGAGGGCGAGCTCCATCTGGTGGGCGAGCACGGCGATCAGATGGCGGGTGTGGGCCGACAGGCCGCCATCGCAGCGCAGCTGGTCGGCGGGGATGGCCACGCCGAGTGCGCCGAGGAACACCCCGTCGGGGCTGCGCAGGGGCAGCAGACAGAAGCCGCCGCAGGCCAGAAAGGCGTCGGTGGCGGGCAGGATGTTACGGTCGTGGTCGGGGAGCCGCTCGATCTGGGGGACGATCTCGGCCAGCGGGTACTCGCCGACGAACCGCTTGACCTCGCGGCGCGAGCCGGTGACGGCCCGCACCAGAAACCCTTCCTCGCCGGGCGCGATCACAAAGCCCGTTTCCACCCGCAGCGCGCCGCAGATGGCGACGAGGGAGTTTTCGAGCAGGGTGCGCAGGTCGGAGCGGGTGAACATGCTGCGCGGAAGGTTGCGCAGATAGTCGATCTCCTCGTGGTCCTGCATGTACACCAGGGCGTCGAGGTAGGGCTTGACCCGGCTGACAAAGATCGGCATCAGCACCGTCATGACCATGACGCTGAAGGTGAACAGGATGTCGCGGGGGAGGCCGACCAGCCGCTCAAGGGCGGGGGTGGCCTGGAAGAACAGCACGATCGTGACGCCGACGAAGGGGCCGTAAAGCCACCAGCGGATGAAGTCCTGCTTGATCAGGCGCTCGGGGAGGAGCACGCCCTGGAAGGCGACACTGTAGGTCATCACGGTGATCATGACCATGACGGTCAGGCTGGCGATGGCCTGGAGCGCGATCAGCACGCCGGTGGGCGCGAAGCCGGGCACGCCGACGACGAGAAACGGGAAGACCCCGATCCCAGGCGCGGCGAAGGTGGCGCCGAGGTAGCTGAGCCGGCGGCGCTGGGTGGGGGTGAGCGCGCTGAGGCGCGACTCGAGGATCGCGGCGAGGGCCGTGGCCGCGCCGATCAGGAAGAACAGGCAGTAGGCCCAGAAGAGCGGGCCGGCGGTGAACTGCGTGATCGGCCCATCGGACAAAGCCCCGCGCACCACCAGCTCGGAGCCGAGCAGGACGAGCAGGGCGAAGCTGAGGCCGCCGGCGTAGCCGAGCCAGACCAGCCCGCGCCGCTTGCGGGCCAGCTCGGCGCGCGGGCCGAGGGCGAACAGGGCGTTCGCCAGGTGGAGGTAGCCGGCCGGCACCGTGCCGATGCCGAGCCACTGGGCCCGGCCGAGAAACGTCTTGGTGCCCTCGCGCACCGCCCGGTCGAGCAGCAGGTCGCCGCCGTAGACCACCACCACCCCGGCCAGCAGCACGCAAAGGGCGCGGGCGATGTCGCTGCCGCGGTTCTGCATGGTGATATAGGCCAGCAGCGAGAAGGTGACGATCAGAACGGCGGCGGAGAGCAGCAGGTTCAGTTGCTCGACAACAGTGATCATACCATGCTAAGCGTCTACCCCCGGGCGCGGCGGGGCGCGCGGGGGCCGATCCGGCGGCCGGCGCCGCCCGTCGCCGTGGCCGCAGGGGGCGGTGAACGACACTGCGATGAGGGTGCGACTGGTGCGTGCGGCGGCCGGGAGGTTCGGAGGCGGAGCGGCGCGAGCTACGGCCGCCCTGGCCGTGCCACCCGATTATACCACAGGGCCCTTTCCCCACCCGGCCCGGCCCGCCCGGCCGCCCGTGCTATAATCGCGACAGTCCCACGCGCACACGCCGCAGGGTGTATCGCGGCGCGCTCGCGCCCTTGCACTCCAGAAGCTGAGGCCTGTATGCTTTTCAGCGCGCGAAGCCTGCCGAACCTGCTCGGGCTTATCCGCATCGTCGCCACGCCGCTGCTGGTCTGGCTGATCCTGCTCGACCGGCCGGCCACCTACCTCGGCGCGGTGGCGCTGCTCATCCTGATGGCCCTCAGCGACATGGCCGACGGCAAGATCGCCCGCCGGCTCAACGTCGTGTCGCCGCTCGGCGTCTTTCTCGACACGATCAGCGACAAGATCTTTGTGGCCGGCGCCCTGCTGCCGATGATCCAGACCGAGCTGATCGACAGCTGGGTGGCCTTCGTGATCATCATCCGCGAGTTTGTAATCTCGGGCCTGCGCTCCTTCGCCGCCGCCGAGGGCCAGGTCATCCCCGCCGGCCCCTTCGGCAAGCAGAAGCTGGTCATCCAGGTGGTCGCCCTGGTCTGGCGGCTCCTGGCCGCCGCCGCCGAGCGCGCGGCATGGCCCGGCCCGCTGCTCGGCGGCGTCCCCCAGCTCCTGCTCAACCTGTGGCCCCTCGCGATCGGCCTCGCCGTCCTGTGGACCCTCGGCTCCGGCATCGAGTACCTGTGGCGCGCCTGGCCGCTCCTGCGCCGCTCCTGGGAACCCCGACCGCTGAAGTAGAGCAGAAGCACAGAAGCCGCTTCTCTATATGTTCCGTTGTTCCTCAGGGCCGCTCCAGGCCGTAGCGCTCCAGGAGCTCGCCGTCAGCGAGGATGTGGGCGCTCGGGCCGTCGTAGGCGATGGCGCCGGCGGCGAGGACGACGGTGCGCGGGAAGACTTCGGCGACCATGCGCATGTCGTGGGTGGAGACGACGAGGGCCTGGGGCAGGGTTTGGAGCAGCGCGATCAGGCCGCGGCGGGCCCGCGGGTCGAGGCCGGCGGAGGGCTCGTCGAGGGCGAGCAGGGCCGGCTCCATGGAGAGGACGGTGGCCACGGCCACACGCTTGCGCTGGCCGAGGCTGAGCCGGTGGGGCAGGCGGGCCTCGAAGCCGGCCATGCCCACCTGCTCCAGGGCCCGCGCCACCCGCCGGCGCACCTCCGCCTCGTCCAGCCCCATGTGGATCGGGCCGAAGGCCACGTCGTCGAAGACGGTGGGCGAGAATAGCTGGTCGTCCGGGTCCTGGAAGACCATGCCGACGCGGGCGCGCACCCGGCGGATCGTCGTGTCGTCGACGGGCGCGCCGTCGACCCGGACGACGCCCGAGCTCGCGCGCAGGACGCCGTTGAGGTGCAGCAGCAGGGTGCTTTTGCCGGCGCCGTTCGGGCCGACAAGGGCGATCTTCTCGCCGGGGGCGACGGCGAGCGACACGGCGCGCAGGGCCTCCGTGCCGTCGGGGTAGCGGTAGCACAGGTCGCGGATGTCGAGCATGGGCTAGACCACGTAGGCGAGCAGCACGAGCCCCGCGAGGCCGGCCACGCCGACGAGCAGCAACCCGCGCTCGCCGCTGGAAAGCGGGCGGCCGCCGATCGCGCGCAGCTCGCCGTCGAACCCGCGCGACAGCATGGCCACGTAGATCCGCTCGCTGCGCTCGTAGGCGCGCACAAACAGTGTCCCCACCATCTGGCCGACCACGCCGGCGCGCCAGGCCAGGCTGCCCCCCGCGCGGCGGCCGGGCAGGGCCGCGCTGCGGCAGTCGCGGGCGCGCAGCATGCGGTTGGCCTCGTCGGCGAGCACGAACAGGTAGCGGTAGGCGAAGGACAGGATCGCCACTAGCACCGCCGGCAGGTGCAGCGCCCGCAACGCGCCGAGCACCGCCGTGAAATGGGTGGTCGCCGTCAGCAGCAGGGCCGCCTGCACCGACAGCCATGACTTCACCACCACGCTCAGAAAGGCGACCGCGCCTGCGTCGGTCGCCGTCAGGTGGAGCGGGCCGAGGGCGATGGCGAAGAGCGGCGCGCCGGGCCGGGAAAACATCAGCGTTACGGCGACAAGGGCGAAGGGCAGGGCGACAAACGCCCGGCCGACGATCAGGCCCAGGCCGACGCGGGACTGGATCACCGCCCACCAGAGGGCCAGGGCTGCCGCGCCGACGGCCGCCCAGGCCCCGGCCGGGATGAGGGCCAGGGCCAGGATGTAGGCGAGGGCGAGCGGCAGCTTCACCCGGGCGTCCAGGGCGTGGACGGGGCTTTTGCCGTCGACATAGCGGTCGAGCGCGCCGGTGGACAGGCCCATCGCCCCTTAGCCCCCCTGGGTGCCGCGCGCCGCCGCCTCGCGCCGGCCCCGCAGCAGGAGAGCCACGCCATAGCCGAGCGTAAAAACGATCGCCAGGCCGATCAGCCCGGCCAGGATCGTCGAAAGGCCGCCGCTCACGCCGGGGATGGTGTAGTCGGGCAGAAGCTCGAAGGGCGCGCCAAGGGCCTGGTCGAGAAAGCCGTGGTCCTCGGCGACGCGCTCCAGCCCGTCAGGGTCGCCGGAGGCCAGCGGCGCGAGAAAGGTCGCGCCGGCGGCCAGGGCTAGCCCCACCCCGGTGAAAGTTGCGACGGCGCCGCGCCCGGCCGAGCGGCGCACCGCGTCGGGGCTGAGGGCGCCGGCCAGGGGGGCGACGAGGTCGGGGCGGGCCGAGACGACGAAGGCCAGGGCGGCCACGGTGATCAGCCCTTCCCCGATGCCGATAAAGGTGTGGACGAACAGCATCGCGGGGAAGACAACGGCGGCGGCGAGGCCGGACAGCACCAGCTGCACGCAGGTTAGCGCGGCCGCGGCCATGACCGAAAGCCAGGCGGCCACAAAGCCGACAACGACGAGGCCCCAGCGCCGGCCGCCGAAGGCGCGCAGCAGCGGCATCCCCGCGGCGTAGCCGACCAGGCTGGTGGCGACGCCCATGTTGAAGATGTTCGCCCCCATCGCGAGCAGGCCGCCGTCCTGGAACAGGAGGGCCTGGAGCGCGACAACGCAGGCCATCACCAGCACGGCCGCCCACGGCCCGAGCAGGAGCGCGGCGAGGGCGCCGCCGAGCAGATGGCCGGATGTGCCGCCGAGTACCGGGAAGTTGAGCATCTGGCCCGCGAAGATAAAGGCCGCCATCACGCCCATGAGCGGGATTTGGCGCTCGGACAGGGCCCCGCTGACCCGCCGCGCCGCCAGACCCACGGCCAGGGCCGTGAGCAGCCACCAGGCCAGCGAGACCGGCACCGAGAGAAACCCGTCGGGGATGTGCAGTCCGAACAGCAGCCGCGCGGCCAGGTCCTGAAACAGCATCGTGGTTTCCGTCTTGTCTGCGCTTGTCGCGGTTGAAGGGTATGCTTCTATTATATACGCGGAGCTTCGCGCGCCGAACATCTTTGTAGCGAGCGCGGGTTGCCCGAACAGCTGTGCGCGTGAATCCACTATACCATTGTTTGTTGGCCCGAAACATCCCTGCCTGCGCCGGCCGCGAGGGGGCGGGGGATCGGGTGTACAATGGACGCCGGGTAGCTGTTTTTGTGGAAGGAGCATGACATGGCCCTGCGTATCGACGTCTGGTCCGACTTCGTCTGACCGTTCTGCGTACTTATAGCCTCCAGTTTGGACAGGCTCAGCGCGCAGTTCCCCGCGGTCGAGATCCACTGGCGCTCGTTCGAGCTGCGGCCGAAGGGCTCGCCGCCGATGCCGCCGGAGTACCGCGCCCGGATCGAGTCCTCCCGCCCGCAGCTGTACCGCACCGCCCGCGAGCAGTACGGGATGGAGCTCAACATGGGCCCCATGGGCATCGACAGCCGCCCGGCCCTGATCGGCGGTAAGTACGCCGAGGCCAAGGGCGCCGGCGCCGCCTACCACCGGGCCGTCTTCCGGGCCTACTGGCAGGAGGCCCAGGACATCAGCGACCTCGACGTGCTCGCCGCCATGGCCGAGGCGGCGGGCCTGGAGCGCGGCCCATTCCTGGCGGCCCTGAACGCCCCCCAGTATGAGGCCGCCGTCGACGCCGACATCGCTGAGGCCCAAGCCTACGGCCTGAGCGGGGTGCCGGCCACCGTACTTGCCGGGCGCTACCTGGTGATGGGCGCGCAGCCCTTCCCCTACCTCGAACAGGCGGTGCGGCAGGTGCTCGCCGAGCAGGCCGCCGAGTAGGAGCCGTATGATCCTTTCCCCCGAGCGGCGGGCCTTTCTCGACGAGAAGCACTACGCCGTGGTCGCCACGCTTAACGCCGACGGCAGCATCCAGCAGACGGTGGTCTGGTACCTGCTCGACGGCGACGCGATCCGCTTCAGCCTCGGCGCGGGGAGCGTAAAGGCGCGCAACCTCGCCCGCACCCCCACGATCTCCCTGGCCATCGAGGATGGCGTGCGCTACCTGAGCCTCGCCGGCGCCGCCACCCTGGAGCCCGCCGACCCCGATCTGCGCCGGCGCCTGGCCTTGCGCTACCTCGCCCCCGAGCGCGTCGAGGAGTGGCTGGCCCGCCGCCCCGACGCCGCCCGCGCGACCGCACGCATGACGATCCACAAAGTCTACGGCCAGGGGGTGTAGCCGGGCCCGTTTACCACAGAGCCGCGGAGGGCGCGCAGGTTTGGGGTTGGCCCGCCAGGGGCGCCGCGCCAAACCGAGCAATGGAAAATTGCTGCGCCGCTGCGTTTCTGCGGCTTTGTCCGGAGCGTGAGTATGTACGACGAACTGGCCGCCCGCGTGATGGAGCGGGCCGACGCGCTCGCCGCGTTCAGCGAGGAGCCCGGGCGGCTGACGCGGCGCTCCTACACGCCGGCCCTGCGGCAAGCACACCAGGCGGTGGCCGGGTGGATGCGCGCCGCGGGCATGTCTGTCTACGAGGATGGGATTGGCAACCTGATCGGCGCCTACCCCGCCGACCGCTCGGCGGCCCGCACGCTGCTGATCGGCTCGCACCTCGACAGCGTGCGCGACGCCGGCAAGTACGACGGCCCGCTCGGCGTGCTCGTCGGCCTGGCTGTGGTCGAGCGGCTGGTCGCGGCCGGGCGCCGGCTGCCCTTCGCCGTGGAGGTCGTCGCCCTCGCCGACGAGGAGGGCCTGCGCTTCCATAGCCCCTTCTTCGGCAGCAAGGCCCTGGCCGGCAGCTTCGAGGCGAAGCTGCTCGACCTCGTCGACGACGACGGCGTGACCCTTGCCGCCGCCATGCGCGACTTTGGCGGCGACCCGACCCTGCTCGCCGGCGACGTCCGCCGCCCCGCCGACCTGCTCGGCTACTGCGAGGTGCATATCGAGCAGGGGCCGCTGCTGGAGGCGCGCGGCCTGCCGGTGGGCGTGGTCAGCGCGATCACGGGGATCGCCCGCGTCACCGTCCGCCTGAGCGGCGTGGCCGGCCACGCCGGCACGGTCCCCATGCCACTGCGCCACGACGCGCTGGCCGCCGCCGCCGAGCTGGTCCTCGCCGCCGAGGCGCGCGCCCGCGGCGTCGACGGGCTGGTGGCGACGGTGGGCCAGCTCGCGGTCGAGCCGGGGGCGAGCAACGTCATCCCGGCGGGGGCCACCCTGAGCCTCGACGTGCGCCATCAGGATGACGCCGTCCTCGCCGCCGCCCTCGCGGCGCTCCGCGCGCAGGCCGAGGCGATCGCGGCCGCCCGCGGCGTCAGCCTGGAGTGGCAGGAGGTGCTGCGGCAGCCGGCCGTCCCGATGGCGCCCGCGCTGCGCGAGCGGCTCGCCCGGGCCATCGTCGCCGTTGGCCACCCGCCGGTCGAGCTGCCGAGCGGCGCCGGGCACGACGCGGCGATCATGGCGGGGGTGACGCCCGCGGCCATGCTGTTTGTGCGCTGCCGCGGCGGGATCAGCCACAACCCGGCCGAGTCCGTCGAGCCGGGCGACGTGGCGGTCGCGATCGAGGTGCTGGCGCGAACGCTCGACGAGCTGGCGGGCGGCGTATGACCCTGTACCGCTATGGCTGGATGGCCTGGGTCTGGCGCTCGCTGATGCTGCTCGGCGTCGGCTTCGGCATTGCCTTCGTCTGGATGGGCGCGCTGGACGAGCAGCTCTTCTGGTTCGGCACGATCTTCGGCCTGGGCTTCGCGGCCTTCCCGCTCATCCTTGGCCAGATGGTCGCCACGCGGGTGGACCAGCGGCCCGACGGGCTGCTGCGCGTCCACACCCTCAACCTGACCTGGCGCACGATCGACCCGGCCCGGCTCGGCCAGGCCCGCTACCGCTCCTACGTGCAGAGCGACTACGGCGGGCTGCGGGCGCCGCGCATCTGGGTGCCGGTGCGCGGCGGCCCGCCGATCTTCCTCGACCTGTTGGCCCACATCCCCGACCCGGACGCCTTCCGGGCCCTGTTCCCCTTTGACGACGGCAGCGCCCCGCGCGGCCGCCCCCGCCGGCGTGGCCGCAAGGCGCCCGGATCGAGCAGCGACTGAGACGTTCCGCTGTAGCATAGGACCGGGGTATGGCGCTCTACGACCTGATCGTGCGTGGCGGGCGGGTGGTGACGACGGCCGGGGTGGAGCGGGCCGATGTGGCGGTGGCCGACGGCCAGATCGTGGCGGTCGGCCCCGAGCTGGAGGGGCGCGCGGGGGAGGAGGTCGATGCCGGCGGGCTCCATGTGCTGCCGGCTTTGATCGACGCCCACGTCCACTTCAACGAGCCGGGCCGCACGGCCTGGGAAGGATGGGCGACGGGCACGCGGGCCCTGGCTGCCGGCGGCGGGGCGCTCTGCCTGGAGATGCCGCTCAATGCCAGCCCGCCGACCCTCGACGCGGCCAGTTTCGCCGCCAAGCGCGCCGCCGCCGAGGTCGCCGCCCTGACCGACTTCGCCCTTTGGGGCGGCCTGACGCCCGCCAACCTCGACCGGCTGGAGGAGCTGGCCGCGTGCGGGGTCGTCGGCTTCAAGGCCTTCATGTCGAACAGCGGCATTGCCGACTTCGCCGCCGCCGACGACCTGACCCTGTTCGAGGGGATGCGCGCCGCCGCCCGCCTTGGCCGCGTGGTGGCCGTTCACGCCGAGAGCGACGCGATCACCGCCGGCCTCGCCGCCCGAGCCCGGGCCGCCGGCCGGCTTTCCGCCCGTGACTACCTGGCCTCGCGCCCCGTGATCGCCGAGCTGGAGGCGATCGGGCGGGCGCTGCTGCTGGCTGGCGAGACCGGGTGCGCGCTGCACATCGTCCACGTCAGCAGCGGGCGCGGGGTCGCCCTCGCCGCAGAGGCCCGCGCCCGCGGCGTCGATGTGACGGTCGAAACCTGCCCCCACTACCTTGTGCTGGAAGGGGACGATGTCGATCGGCTTGGCGCCGCCGCCAAGTGCGCGCCCCCATTGCGGGATGCCGCCACCCGCGAAGAGGTGTGGGCCCTGCTGCTGGCCGGCCAGATCGACCTGGTGGCCTCCGACCACTCCCCGGCCCCGGCGGAGATGAAAGCGGGCGCCGGCGCGGACTTCTTCGCTGCCTGGGGCGGGATCGCGGGCGTGCAGTCGACGCTGGCCCTGCTTCTGGCCGAGGGCCACCATCGCCGCGGCATGGCCCTCGCCGCCGTCGCCGCTCTGACGGCGACCAACGTGGCCGCGCGCTTCGGGCTGGCCCCGCGCAAGGGCGCGATCGCCCTCGGCGCCGACGCCGACCTGGCCCTGGCCGCCCTCGACGAGCGGTACACCCTGCGCCGCGACGACCTCCTCGACCGCCACCGGCTCAGCCCCTACGTCGGGCGCGAGCTGCGCGGGCGCGTCCGGCGCACCATCCGGCGCGGACAAACTATTTTCGCCAACGGCGTGGCAGCGCCCGACGCGGGGGGCCGGCTGGTCGTCCCCCGGGCATAGAAAGACCCCGAGGAGCACGACTCTGATACAGAGCTCCCCGGGGCCTGGGCGCCGCGCCCTACAGCGAACATTGGTTATCGAGGACGGTGAACCACTCGACGATCTCGTCGACCGCGGGCAGGGGCGGCGCGGTCAGGGCCCACTGGGCGTGGAGCGCGCCGTAGCGGTCGAGGATGAACAGGCCGAAGGGCGCATCGTCCGGCAGATAGCTGGCGGTCGCCTTGCGCTCAGGGTCGAGCAGCACGGGGAAGGGCAGGTCCTCCAGGGCCGCGGCAAGGCCCTCGGCGCTGGCCGCGGAGTCGCTCACCACCGCGATCACGTCGCCGCCGGCCTCGCGCAGGGCCGCGTAGCGGTCGCGCAGGTCGTGGAGGTACTCACGGGCGGCCAGGTCGACGCCGGGGAAGAACAGAATCGCCAGGTGGCGCCGGCCGCGGTGGGCCTGGCGCGACACGCTTGTGCCGTGGAGGTCGGTCAGCGTAAAGGTGGGTGCCGGGCGCCGGATCTCGAGCCGAGGTGTGGTGGTGCTTACGGGCGTGGTGGTGCTCATTGCGCTCTCCCACAATTCAGTGCCGGGCGGCGGGCAGGTCCGCAGCCAGGGCATCCCCCTTCTGCCCGCCGCCTCCGGCTATCTTGACATAGTGCAAAAGCCGTGCCACGTTTCGCCCATGTCACGTTTCGCCCATGTATTGTACCTTTGGCGCGGGCCTTGTGGCACGTAACTGGCAGAAAGAACCGTATCCGTAGCCTAGCCCTCCCGCAGACCGTGTCCGCACCGTCGCACGGCACAGGGAGTGTGAGAGGAGTACTATGTCTATCGTCGCGCCGCAGCAGGTGGGGGAGGAAGCCTACCGTCGCCGGACGGCGGAGGTGCTGGCCGAGCTCGCTGTGGAGCCGGCCCGAGGCCTGAGCCGGGCCGAGGCCGCCGCGCGCCTTGAGCGCTACGGGCGCAACGAGCTGCCCGAGCCGCCGGCTACGCCGGCCTGGCTGCGCTTTTTGGCTCAGTTCCGCGACCCGCTCACCGGCCTGCTCCTCGTCGCCACCGTGATCTCGTTTGTGGCCTGGCTGATCGAGCGCGAAGAAGCGGTACCCTTCGAGACGATCACCATCCTGGCGATCGTGCTGCTCAACGGCCTGCTCGGCTTCATCCAGGAGAACCGCGCCGAGCAGGCCGTGGCCGCGCTGCGCGCGATGTCGTCGCCCCACGCGCGCGTCCTGCGCGACGGCCGCCAGCAGGAGATCTTCAGCGCCGAGCTGGTGCCCGGCGACATCCTGCTGATCGAGGAGGGCGACACGCTCCCGGCCGACGGCCGCGTGGTCGAGTCCGTGGCGATGCGGGTGGCCGAGTCGACCCTCACCGGCGAAAGCACCGCCGTCAGCAAGACGAGCGCGCCGATCGCGGAGGAGGCCGGCCTCGGTGACCGGACCAACATGGTGTTCAGCGGCACCGCCGTATCCTCTGGCCGCGGCCGCGCCGTCGTCACCGCGACCGGCCCGGCCACCGAGCTCGGCAAGATCGCCGGCTCGCTCCAGGAGACGGAGGACGAGGCCACCCCCCTGCAGCGGGAGCTCGCTGGCGTCGGTCGCCTGCTCGGCATCGTCGTGATCGCAATCGCCGTGGTCGTCAGCGCGACGATCGTGCTGGTCAGCGGCGCCCGCTCCCTGGCCGACCTGACCGACGTGCTGCTCGTCGGCGTCAGCCTGGCCGTGGCCGCGGTGCCCGAGGGCCTGACCGCGATCACCACGATCGTGCTGTCGCTCGGGATGCAGCGCATGGCCAGGCGCAACGTGATCGTGCGCCGGCTTTCCGCCGTGGAAACGCTGGGCTCGACCACGGTGATCTGCTCCGATAAGACCGGCACCCTTACCCGCAACGAGATGACCGTCCGCACCGTGGTCACGGCGAGCGGCCGGGTCGACCTGAGCGGGATCGGCTATGAGCCAGCGGGCGAGCTGCAGCGGGACGGCGACTCGCTCGACGAGGGCCCGCTGCGCGCCGAGGTGCAGAAGCTGCTGCGCGCCGCCAGCCTGGCCAACAACGCCGCGCTGGTCGAGGAGGAGGAGCGCTGGGCGATCCAGGGCGACCCGACCGAGGGCGCGCTGATCGTGGCCGCGCGCAAGGCCGGCCTGACCGACGCGGAGCTGGCCGAGCGCTTCCCCCGGGTGAGCGAGGTGCCCTTCACCTCGGAGCGCAAGCTGATGAGCACCGCCCACGCCGACCAGGCCAAGGGCGAGCGGGTGATGGTGTTCAGCAAGGGCGCGCCCGACATCCTGCTCGCTCGCTGCACCCACGAGCGGGTCGGCGAGGAGGCCCGCCCGCTGACCGAGGAGCGCCGCGCCGCCATCCTCGCCGTTGTCGAGGGGCTGGCTGGCGAGGCCCTACGCACGCTCGGCGCGGCCTACCGCACCCTTGAGCGCGACGCCGCGAGCGGCGAGCTGCGCGAGGACGACGAGCAGGAGCTGGTCTTTCTGGGCGTGGTCGGGATGATCGACCCGCCGCGGCCGGAGGCGGCCCGCTCGGTGGCCGAGGCCAAGAGCGCGGGCATCCGGCCGATCATGATCACGGGCGACCACCCAATCACGGCGGCGGCGATCGCCGGCGAGCTGGGGATCGTGGCGCCGGGGACGTCGGCGGTGACGGGCGCGGAGCTGGAGCGCACCGGCGAGCCGGAGCTGCGCGAGCTGGTGCGCGAGCGCTCGGTCTACGCCCGGGTCGCGCCCGAGCACAAGCTGCGGATCGTGCGCGCGCTCAAGGCGAACGGCGCGGTCGCCGCGATGACGGGCGACGGCGTGAACGACGCGCCGGCGCTCAAGGCCGCCGACATCGGGGTGGCGATGGGGATCACGGGCACGGACGTGAGCAAGGGCGCCGCCGACATGGTGCTCACCGACGACAACTTCGCCTCGATTGTGTCCGCCGTGGAGGAAGGGCGCTCGATCTTCGCCAACATCCAGAAGTACCTGCGCTACCTGCTGTCCTCGAACATCGGCGAGGTGCTGACAATGTTTTTCGGCGTGGTCGGCGCGAGCGTCCTCGGCCTGGTGGCCGCGGAGGGCTCGCTGGTGGTGGTGCCGCTGCTAGCCACGCAGATCCTCTGGATCAACCTGCTCACCGACTCGCTCCCGGCCCTGGCCCTCGGCCTCGAGCCGGCCGACCACGCCGTGATGGAGCGCCCCCCGCGCGACCCACAAAAGCGGGTGATCGACCGCCGCATGTGGTTCGACATCATCTTTGTCGGCACCGTGATGGCGATCGGCACCCTCGGCGTGATGGACTGGAGCCTGGCCGGCGGCCTGCTCAACCCCGACGCAGCGGGCAGCCAGGCCTACGCCCAGACCATGGCCTTCACCACGCTCGTCTTTTTCCAGCTGTTCAACGTCTTCAACGCCCGCTCGGAGTCGCGCAGCGCCATCTACCACATCTTCACCAACCCGTGGCTCTGGGGCGCCGTCGCGATCTCGTTCCTGCTCCAGCTGGCCGTGATCTACCTGCCCTTTCTCCAGGCCGCCTTCCGGACCGTTCCGCTCGGCCTGTCCGACTGGCTGCTCTGCGCGGCCGTTGGCAGCCTGGTACTGTGGGCGATGGAGCTGCGCAAGCTGGTGGGGCGACGGTAACATGTGCGCCGGGATTGTCCCTGTGCAGCGGCCGATCGTGCTGCTATGCTTGCAGCGGAAGCTCGATCGGCCTGGCGCGCGCTCTGCGCCCCTGTGGCACATACGAGGAACCACATGCCCCACGACTACACAACCAAGCCGCGCGCCGAGGTGAAGCGGCGCGACCGGGCGGTGGAGGACGACGGCTGGATCGCCGACCTGCTCGGCCGGGCACCGATGGCCGCCCTGGCGACCGCCCACGATGGCCAGCCGTTTATCAACAGCAACCTGTTCGTCTACGACCCCGGGCGGCACGCGATCTACATGCACACGGCGCGCTACGGCCGCACCCGGGCCAACGTCGAGGGCGAGACGCGGGTGTGCCTGAGCGTGAGCGAGATGGGCCGGCTGCTCCCCGCCGATACGGCGCTGGAGTTCAGCGTCGAGTACGCCGGGGCGACCATTTTCGGCCGGGCCGGGGTGGTCGAGGACGCGGACGAAGCGGCCTACGGCCTGCAGCTCCTGCTCGACAAGTACTTCCCCCATCTGCGTCCGGGCGAGCACTACCGCCCGAGCACCGCCGAGGAACTGGCCCGCACGGCCGTCTACCGGATCGATATCGAGGAGTGGAGCGGCAAGCGCAAGCAGGTCGACCAGTCGTTCCCGGGGGCGTTCCTGTACCGGGAGCATGAGCCGCGCTGAGCCGCGCTACCTCCTACACCACGCGCACGAACTTGCGCCGCCCGACCTGCACCACCGCGCCCGCGCCGGGCTGGAGGATGAGGTCGTAGCCGGCCACGCGCTCGCCGTCGACCCGGACGCCGCCGCCGTCGATCAGGCGGCGGGCCTCGCCCTTGCTGGAGGCCAGGCCGGCGGCGACCATGACCTCGACGATCGGCGTGGGGGCCGCAAGGGCGTGCTCGGGAATGTCGGCGGGCAGCTCGCGCTGGACGAACTGGCGCACAAAGGCCTCCTCGGCGGCCTGGGCGTCGGCGGGGCTGTGGAACTGGGCGATGATCTCGCGGGCCAGCCGCATCTTCAGGTCGCGCGGGTTGACGCTGCCCGCAGCGAGGCTGTGGCGGATCTCGCCGATCTCGGCCGTCGGCACGTCGCTCAGCACCTCGAAGTAGAGCGGCAGCACGTCGTCGCTCATCGACATAACCCGCCCGAACATCTCAGACGGCGGCATGGCGATGTCGACGGTGTTTAGAAAAGTCTTGCTCATCTTGCGGCCGTCGGTGCCGGGGATGAGCGGCACGAGGAAGACCTGCTGCGGGGTCAGGCCGAGCTGGCCCATCAGCTCGCGCCCGGCGAGGATGTTGAACTTCTGGTCGGTGCCGCCGAACTCGACGTCGGCCTTGATCGCGACCGAGTCGTAGGCCTGGAGCATGGGGTACATCAGCTCAAGGATGGTGAGCGGGCTGCCGGCCTCGTAGCGCTTGCGGAACGTTTCGTGGGCGAGCATCTGGGCCAGGGTGAAGCGTCCGGCGAGGTCGAGGGCGTTTTCGAGCTTGAAGCCGCCGAACCACTCGCTCTGCCAGCGCACCTCGGTGCGCTCGCGGTCCACCACGCGGAAAAACTGCTCCATGTAGGTTTCGGCGTTCGCGCGCACCTCGGCCGCCGTGAGGCGGGAGCGCGTTTCGTCACGGCCGCTCGGGTCGCCGATCTGGGCCGTCCAGTCGCCGACGATCAGCACCACCTGGTGGCCGAGCTCCTGGAAGGCCCGCAGCTTCCGCAGGCCCACGGCGTGGCCGATATGCATGTCCGGCTTGGTCGGGTCGAAGCCCTGCTTGAGGCGCAGGGGCTGCCCGCTGGCCAGGCGCCGACGCAGCTCCGACTCGACGATCACCTCGGCCACGCCGCGGCGCAGCAGGTCGTTCACATCCATCTGTATCTCCCAGCGCACAACAAGAGCGCGGACCGTGCGTCCGCGCTCTGCGTATCCTCGGGCCCCTCGCGACGCACGCCCCCTGCCGCCTATGTGAGGCGATAATACAAGGTCGGGGCGTGGTTGCGGGCATCGGCCATAACTCGCTCCTGCTCACGTGGCGCTATGGTAGCACGGCGCCCGGCCGGGTGTCAACTGCCGGTCTCGATGCGGTTCTTGCCGGCGGCCTTGGCGGCGTAGAGCCGCCGGTCGGCCAGGGCGAGCAGCTCGTGGTCCGGGCACTCGTTGGAGCAGGCCACGCCAAGGCTGAGCGACACGCGCAGGCCGGCCTGCACCGCTTCCCAGGGGTGGGCGGCGACATCGGCGCGGACGCGCTCGGCGACGCGGGCGGCCGTCTCCAAGCTGCTCCCCGGCAGCACGAGCACGAACTCCTCGCCGCCATAGCGGGCCAGCAGGTCGCCTGGGCGGGCCCCGGCCCGCAAATGGTCGGCCAC
>Ga0164290_1001665_pt1 | contig 26879 bp, 28 predicted proteins | sample Micstemetagenome_FD_108782 | JGI IMG/M metagenome (GOLD analysis project Ga0164290, IMG submission 108782) | Contaminated culture microbial community from soil near Moab, Utah, USA - Microcoleus steenstrupii SON62 (Illumina Assembly) | ecosystem: Environmental > Terrestrial > Soil > Soil crust...
ACCCCTGGCCCTTTGCATGGTGTTCCTTATACCTTCAAGCGTGGCGCTTTTTGGTCAAGAATCGCATTTATTTCCTGAACGATCGCGGCGGCACGCCCGGGCTCGGCAAAGACCGCCAGACGAAGTGCGGCGAATTCCGCACCCGTCTCCGCGATATCGAGCACCGAGGCCGGGTCCGTTCCGCCCATGACGATGCACGGGATCTCGATCATCGAGGCCCACCATTCGCCGAGCGCCAGGTTTTTCGGATGCGCCTCCGGCTTGAAGTCGCCGTCCAGCTTGCCAAAGAAAATGTAGTCCGGCTGCAATTCGCCGATCTCCAGCGCAGTGTGGCGCTCCTGGGCATTGCCGCCGCCGACGATGAATTTCGGGGTGAATTTTTCGATCGCCTCACCGAGTTGCTCGACGCCGCCCACTATATGCAGCCCATCCGCCCTGACGCGGCCCGCAGTGCGGCTGTCTCCCGCTATGAGTGCTGCCGCGCCGGCCTGCTGAACAACGGGAACCAGCTTTTCGGCGAGCTTCTGGAAGTCGGTATCGTCCAACCCGTATTGCGGGATGATGACAGACGCGACATCGCCGCCCTTCAGGGCATCGGCCATTGCGCGCGCTGCCGCGTCCGGTTCGGCAATCTCGGGCGCTATCAGAACCAGGCGGCATCGGTCTTCACTTGTTGACATCGTGCAATCCCATCAATTCCAGGCTTTCCCGATCCGGCGATCGGCTATAGGGTCGGGGCTCCCGCCACTGGCCCATTCCCTTCATCCGATAGACCGTGCCGCTACAAGGATCAACCATGGATTCGACCTTCTACATCGTTGCCGTGATTGCCGTCATGCTGGTCGGCTTCGGCAAGGGCGGCATGGGCGATGCGCTCGGCCTCATGGGCGTGCCGATCCTGTCTTTCGTCATGCCGGCGGTGCAGGCAGCCGCGATCCTGCTGCCGATCCTCGTGGTCATGGATGTCATTGCGCTCTGGAGCTGGCGCGCGCATTGGAACAAGCCGACGCTGACGATCCTGCTGCCCGGCGCAGTGGTCGGCATCGTGATCGGCTGGGTGACATTCGCGATCGTGCCGGATTACGTCATGCGGCTACTGATCGGCGCGGTGGCGCTCAGCTTCACGGGCCGCTTCTTCTACAACAGGTATTTCGCCGGAAACACCGTCCAGCCTGCGCGTCAGAACAGCTCGGCCCGCGCCACGATCTGGAGCACGCTGTCGGGCTATGGCAGCTTCATTGCGCATGCGGGCGGTGCGCCGTTCCAGGTCTATGCCCTGCCACTCAGGCTTTCGCCGAAGGATTATACCGGCACGGCAGTGCGCTTCTTTGCTATCATCAATGTGCTCAAGCTCGGACCCTATTACATGCTTGGTGCACTGAGCGTGGGCAACCTCAAGATTTCGGCTGTGCTCGTCCCTGTCGCGCTTGTCGCGACCATGGCGGGCGCCTTTTGCGTCAAACGCATGAGGCCAGACGTCTTCTATCCCTTCATGTATCTCATGTGCGCGCTGGCCGGCCTCAAGCTCAGCTGGGACGGGTTGTCGGAACTCGCGCGCCTGATTGTCTGAGCTCCATTGATGCAATGCGAAGTTTTTCAAGTGCAATGCACAAATAGACTTGTCCTGACATGGGCTCTGTCATAGCGTCCAGTTATGAGTGTTGACCCTTTTGCCGCGATCTCAGATCCCAACCGCCGGTTCCTGCTCGAGGAACTCAGGCGGTCGCCGAAGACCGTCAATGAACTTGCGGCCATGCTGCCCGTCTCGCGGCCCGCGGTTTCGCAACACCTCAAGGCGCTTCTCGACAATCATCTTGTTACCGTCGAGAATCACGGGACGCGGCGCATCTATGCGATCAACCCACAGGGATTTCAGAAAATCGGCTTCTGGCTCGATCAGTTCTGGGTCTGAGAGCAGCCGTTATTTCATTTAGAGTAGATGGCCGCTGAACGGCCCGCGCCCGTCGATCTCGTTACATTGCCTGGCGGAGGCGGTGTCCAGCGGCCCGTATTTGAAACTGGGCCAGCTACATGAGACTAGGCCTGTTGCTTGAAACTAGGGTTGAGTGGGATTTAATGCCTTGTCTGGCTACGAAGACGCTCGATCTGGTCCTTGACCTTAAGCTTCTGTCTTTTCAGTTCCGCGATCTCCGTGTCGGCGGTTGAGGGGTGAAGTAGTGCTGAGTGGAGTTCTTGTTCCAGTACTCCATGCTTTTTTTCAAGCGTCTCAATATGAGCCTCAATGGTCATACGTTCTTCCTTCCCATATTGCCCACATCCGACCATCCACCCGTCGGATGTTTCAGGCTTGCAACCGGGAGAGTGTGCCACGTAAATTAGCATTTGTCGAAGGAGAAAACTTCGAAAAGGAAAACTTCCCGTAAACCGCTATAGTGTGATAGGAGCAGATCGATGCTCGCGTGGAGATTGGGGAAATTGTTCACGCCAGGAGATACGGGGCTTGACGGAATGCCAGACCAGGACCAGGCAGAGCTCAGATTGTCGGCAGCGAGGCTCCGGCAGGAGCATGAGGATTACGATACTGCCATTAACGCGATGATCGCCACAGGTTGCGACGCGCTCAGGATCCAGCGGATGAAGAAGAAAAAGCTTGCGATCAAGGACCGGTTGGTCCAGATCGAAGACCAGATCGTCCCTGATATCATCGCCTGACGAAAGGCTCGGCTTGCATGCGGTTCTCGAAACCTCCGGTCGCCATCATCATGGGTAGCCAGTCCGACTGGGAGACGATGAAGAACGCTGCCGATACACTCGATGCCCTTGAAATTGCTTATGAAGCGCGGATCATTTCAGCGCATCGCACGCCCGACCGGCTGGTGAATTTCGCTAAATCCGCCCGCGACGAAGGCTTTCAAGTGATTATTGCCGGCGCCGGCGGCGCCGCTCACCTGCCCGGCATGGCAGCCGCGATGACGGCGCTTCCGGTGTTCGGCGTTCCCGTCCAATCCAAGGCGCTTTCGGGGCAGGATAGCCTGCTATCCATCGTCCAAATGCCCGCAGGAATTCCTGTCGGAACGCTTGCCATCGGCCGTGCCGGCGCGATCAATGCGGCGCTTCTGGCCGCTGCCGTTCTGGCGCTCGGCGACGACGAACTGGCCGACCGGCTGGACACCTGGCGTGAGGAGCAGAGCGCCTCTGTGGCCGAATATCCCGTGGACAAATAGGCCTTAATTTCATGACGATACACACTATCGGCATCATCGGCGGCGGACAACTTGGCCGCATGCTGGCAATGGCCGCAAGCCGTCTCAACTTCCGTACGGTGATCCTCGAGCCGCAGGCCGATTCGCCCGCGGCGCAGCTCGCCAACGAGCAGATCGTCGGCGCCTATGACGATCGCGCGTCACTGGAAAGGCTCGCATCCGTTAGCGACGTGATCACTTATGAGTTCGAAAACGTACCGGTCGAATCGGCCCGCTTTCTCGAAACGCTGAAGCCGGTCTATCCGCCGTCGCGGGCACTCGAAGTGGCGCAGGATCGTCTGGTCGAAAAGACCTTCCTCAACCAATGCGGCATTGCGACCGCCAGCTTCCGCGCCGTCGACAGTCAGGCCGATCTTGATGCCGCGCTCGCCGCATTCGGCGGCGCCGGCGTGCTCAAAACCCGCCGCATGGGCTATGACGGCAAGGGCCAGATCGTGTTCCGCGCCGGCGACAGCGCTTCCGGCGCCTATGACAGGCTCGGCGGTGTGCCGTTGATCCTCGAGAGCTTCATTCCCTTCGAGCGCGAGATCTCCATCATAGCCGCACGCGCAATCAACGGTCACGTCGAATGCTATGACGCTGCCGAAAACGTGCATCGCGATGGTATTCTGCACACGTCGATGCTTCCGGCCGAGATTTGGGAGGGCACGGCGGCCGATGCCCGCTCCGCCGCGATCAAGCTTCTCGATGCCCTCAGCTATGTTGGCGTGATCGGCATCGAGTTCTTCGCCGGCGCCGATAATTCGCTGATTGCCAACGAGATTGCGCCGCGCGTCCACAATTCCGGCCACTGGACGGAGGCGGCCTGCGTGATCTCGCAGTTCGAGCAGCATATCCGCGCCATATCGGGCCTGCCGCTCGGCGATCCCATCCGCCACAGCGATTGCGTCATGCAGAACCTGATCGGCGACGACATCAATGAGCTGCGTCAATGGGCGTCGCAAAAGGACGTCTTCATTCATCTCTATGGCAAGAACGAGCCGCGCCCGGGCCGCAAGATGGGTCACGTCACGCGTCTCACCAGGCGAGCCTGATCACGCAACGCTTGCCAACAGCGGGATTTTCATGTGAATTCCTGCCGCCACAAAAAAATCAGGGGAGACATATCATGACCTCGCGCCGTCAGTTTCTTATCGGCCTCACAATCGCCGCCCTCATGCCACTCGCGGCGCAAGCTGCTGACCTGCCCGATCTCGGCGGCAAGAAGGTCGTCGTCGTCACCGAAAATGCCTATCCGCCACTGCAATTCGTCGATCCCAAGACCAGCCAGGCGATCGGCTGGGAATATGACGCAATGAACGAGATCGCCAAGCGGCTGAATTTCAAGGTCGAATACCAGAACACATCCTGGGATGCGATGATCCAGTCGGTGTCCGACAACCAGTACAATATCGGCATGACCGGCATCACCATCAACGACGAGCGCAAGGCGAAGGTGGATTTCTCTGATCCCTATATGCGCTCCGAGCAGTTCATGCTGGTGCGCTCCGACGAGACGCGCTTCACCGATGCCGCGACCTTCAAGGCGCTCAATGATGGCCTTGTCGGTGCGCAGCCCGGCACGACGCCATTCTACACCGCCGTCTACAGCGTTCTCGACGGCAACGAGCAGAACCCGCGCATCAAGCTGTTCGAGACCTTTGGGGCGACCGTACAGGCGCTGAAGGCCGGCGATGTCGATGTCGTGCTGACCGACGGGACGGCGGGCAAGGGCTATGTCGATGCCTCGGACGGCGCGCTGAAGCTGATCGGCGGGCCGCTCGGTACAGAGGCTTTCGGCTTCATCTTCCCCAAGGGCTCCGATCTGGTGGCGCCCGTCAATGCGGCCATCGCCGCGATGAAGGCCGATGGCACGATCGACGGACTGAACAAGAAGTGGTTCCTCGACTACAAGATGGGTCAATAGTCGGATTGCCGTCCTGATGACGGCTCCCAACCACGGCCAGAATTCCAGCGAGGGCGACTTTCCCTATTGGCTTGTCGCCCTCGTCGTTCTCGGCGCTGTGATCGCCGCAGCCATTGTCGTCAGCGATCTCTATAGCCAGGTTTTCACAACCGTCGCCAAGGGACTCGGCATCACGGTGCTGGTGACCCTGATCGCGTTTACGCTAGCAACCGGCATGGGGCTGCTGATTGCACTTCTCGGACTGTCGGACTCCAGGGTGCTCCGGCAGTTCTCACGCTTTTATACCGAGCTGATCCGCGGTATCCCGGTGCTGGTGCTGCTCTTTTACATCGCCTTCGTCGGCGCGCCGGGCTTCGTCCAGGCGTGGAACTTCGTGATCTCGCCCCTGGTCGATGCAGGCCTGGTGGAGCCGCTTCTGGTGCGGGACGTGTCGTTGATGTGGCGGGCGATCATCGCGCTGACGATCGCCTATTCTGCCTTCATCGCCGAGATTTTTCGCGCCGGCATCCAGTCGATCGACAAGGGCCAGGTCGAGGCGGCCAAGGCGCTTGGCCTGTCGCGCTTCCAGCGCTTCCGATTCATTGTCTTTCCGCAGGCGCTGAAGGTGATCTTCCCACCGCTGTCGAACGATTTCGTGGCCATGGTCAAGGATTCTTCGCTGGTCTCGGTGCTCGGCGTGGCCGACATCACCCAGATGGCCAAGGTCTATGCCGCCGGATCGTTCCGCTTCTTCGAGACCTATTCGATCGTCGCCTATATCTATCTGGTGGTGACCATCGGCCTGTCGCTGGTGCTGAGGCAGGTGGAGCGTCGCATGCGCGAGGCGCAGCCCGGACGATAGACGCCAAGCCCGGTGCTGGAGGACACCGGGCTTGTCGTGAGGATGGGATCGGCATGTCCTGATTGTTGACATCGGGCCGCCGTTTTGCAGGGGGTCGGGCGGCCCTTGGGCGGATGCCTGGGCGGGAGGAGAACCGCAGGCATCCGGTATGATCGGATCAGGTTTGGCGATCAGGCGGTCGGATCAATCGCAGATGCGGACGCGCTTGATGTAGACATTGCCCCAGTCGTCGTAGCGCTTGATCTTCTTGACGAAGCAATAGTCGCCATAATAGCGGGGGGAGACGACGACGACGCCCCAATGATGGCGCTTGTGCCAGCCGTGATGATGGCCATGCTTGTGCTTCCAGCCGGCTTCGGCGGCGGAGGCGAGGGAAACGGTGGCGACGAGGGCGGCGAGCGAGCCGATGATGAAGGTCTTCATGGTGGTTCTCCTAAGGGTCAAATCGGGTTGAAGGGCGGATGCAGTCTTCTTCGTTTCTTTGTGGATGATGTCCCTCATCCGTTGATGATGTTTTCCCACATCCCCGCTCATGCCGCTGTTTCCACGGGAACAGGCCCACATGGCGCTGCGCCTGTGCTGAAAGCGCCAACTAATTTTCCCCTTGCGTCTTTCCTGTTTGTCATATAAAGATATCTTTATATCTTGATTGGTGAGGCGCGATCGTGAAGTCTGGTTTCTCGTTGAACAAACTGGTCGATATCCTTAAAGCTTCGGCCGAGCCGACCCGCATGCGTCTCCTCGTGCTTCTCTCCTCCGGTGACCTGACCGTCAGCGATTTGACGGACATCCTGAGCCAGTCGCAGCCCCGCATATCCCGCCATCTCAAGCTTCTCGCCGAGGCCGGCCTCATCGAGCGGTATCAGGAAGGTGCCTGGGCCTGGTTCCGCCTCAAGCGCGAAGGCGAGGCGGCGGGTCTGGCGCGCAGACTGGTGGAGGAGGCGTCGCACGCCGATGCCGTCATCACCCGCGACCAGAGCCGGCTTGCCCAGGTGCGTGCTGTGCGTGCTGAAAAGGCGATGGCTTATTTCAGCCGCAACGCCGTCGGTTGGGACAATATTCGCAAGCTCCATATCAGCGAGGAAAAGGTCGAGACGGCGCTTCGTGACATGGTCGGCGACCAGCCGGTGGATTCGCTGCTCGATCTCGGCACGGGCACTGGACGCCTTCTCCAATTGTTCGAGGGCATCTACCGTCATGGCATGGGCATCGATGCCAGCCGCGAAATGCTGGCAGTGGCGCGCGCCAACCTGGAGAAATCCGGCATCGCCAAAGCCTCGATCCGGCAGGGCGATATCTTCAACCTGCCGCTGGAAAATGGCGGCTATGACCTCGTTACCATCCACCAGGTTCTGCACTACCTCGAGGATCCGCATCTTGCCATAACGGAAGCCGCGCGCATGCTGCGGCCGGGCGGCAGGCTGGTCATCGTCGATTTCGCACCGCATGGCATTGAGTCGCTGCGCGGCGAACACCTGCATGCGCGGCTCGGTTTTTCACATCAAATGATGGCCGAGTGGCTCGAAAAGGCAGGGCTGGAGGTCGTCAAGACGCGCGATCTCGAACCGGAAAACGGGGCAGAGGCGCTGACCGTCACCATCTGGCTGGCACGGGATCGCCGCCTTGAGATGGCTGATCTGCAGCCCGTGCCGATGATTGCCAGCAGGAGGATCTGACATGCAGAGGCAAGACACCGAGGCAAGCCGTCCCCGGCTCTCGTTCGAGTTCTTCCCGCCCAAGAGCGAGGAGATGGAAGTTCAGCTTTGGAAGACCGTCGATGAGTTGAAGGTCTGGAATCCGGATTTCGTATCGGTGACCTATGGGGCAGGGGGCAGTACCCGCGATACCACGCTTGATGCCGTATCTCGAATGATCAACGAGGTGGGGTTGGTTGCGGCGTCGCATCTGACCTGTGTCGGGGCCACACGGGAAGCCGTGCATGAGACAGTGGCGGAGTTCCGTGCGGCAGGCGTCCGGCATTTCGTGGCACTGCGTGGCGATCCGCATGGCGGCATCGGCACGGCTTACGCGCCGTTTCCCGGCGGTTATGCCAATGGGGCTGAGCTTACGGCGGGTCTCAGCGCCCTGGGTGGTTTGGAAATTTCGGTGTCAGCTTATCCCGAAAAGCACCCTGAAAGCCGAGATACTGACGCCGACATCGACATGCTGAAGCGGAAGGCCGACAATGGCGCCACTAGAGCGCTCACGCAGTTCTTCTTCGACAACGATGATTTTGCCCGTTATCTGGATCGCGTGCGCGCCGCCGGCATCAGCATTCCAATCGTACCGGGCATATTGCCGATCCAGAATCTCGCCCAAGTCAAGCGCTTCGCCAGGCTGTGTGGTGCCACGGTGCCTGGTTTTGTCGACGACGCGCTCGCTGCTTTCGAAGAGCAGCCGGAAGAAAGGGCAAAACGCGCCGCCGAGCTTGCCGCTCGCCAGGTCGAGGGACTGAAAGACATGGGTGTCACCGAGTTCCATTTCTACACGATGAACCGCTCGCCGCTGGTCTCGTCCGTGTTGAAGCTTTCGGGCTTTTCCGGCCATGCGGCAAGGGTCGCCAGTCGGGCCGCCTGAACAACAGAAACCAAAAAGGGCGCCGGGAGTGGCCGGCGCCCTTTTCTTGAATTTGTTTTCCGGACGCTCGGCGGCTCCGGACCCTAACAGCCTCAGATGAATAACATCAGCGCCACAAAGGCGAAGGCTGCGCCAACCAACACGGCATTGAAGGAATTTGTAAGCCCCATAGCGGCCTCCTCGTTCGGTGTTGACGAGGGATATTAGGGACATTTCTTAACCAATGAAAAGCGGTTTCTATGTTGCGACGCAGCATGATTGTGGAGAAATGATGACATCTCGTAAGCCAATAGCATGAATTTTTTGCGTTTTTGCACGAAAGATGTTTTTTTACCACGAGGGCATCGTGGTTAACATTTTCATGCCTATCCAACATTATCCGGCCTGTATCGCGCCAACTTAGCATGCGATCATCTTCTGCCGCGTTCAGAGCGAGTCGAGAAGTGTGCGCGTCGCCCAGCCGTCGGCGGCGAGGCCCAACCTCTGCTGTTCCTTCTGGATCGCGACGCGCGTGCCGCCTCCCAGGATGCCATCGATCTTGCCGACGTCATGGCCGAGCGCCTGCAACTTCTCCTGCAGCACCTTCATTTCATCGGGAGAAAGGCCAATCTCGGGATTACCCTTCTGGTAGGGCGGTGCGCCGGCCAGGCGGGTGGCGAAGTAGGCGGCCGATGTCGTGTAGATAAAGGATTTGTTCCATTCAAGGTAGATGCCGAAATTCGGATAGGTCAGGAAGGCGGGGCCTTTGCGGCCCTGCGGCAGGGTAAGCGACGCCTTGAGATGGCCGAAACTGGTATTGCCATCCCGCGGAGCCACGCCGAGCGCAAACCATTCCGCCGCGGTGAGCGGGCCCCCCAAGCCGGTTTTCTCGAATGGCAGGCCGTCGGGGATCGTCACTTCCTGGAGCCATGGTTCGCCGCGATTGAAGCCTAGGCTCTGGATAAACCGGCCGGCGGTCAGGATCACGTCCTCTTCGCTGTCCTTGAGGTTCACGTGCCCGTCGCCATCGCCATCGGTGCCGAACTTGATGATGTCCTTGGGCTGCATCTGCACCTGCCCGATCTCACCGGCCCAAGCGCCAGCGCTGGACTGGGGATCGAGATCGCCGTGCTGCACCATTTCGATGAGTGCGATCAGCTGTGGCCGGAAGAGTTCGGGCCTGCGGCAATCATGGGCCAGCGTGACCAGCGCGTTGCGTGTGTTGAAATCGCCCTGTACGGCGCCGAAATCGGTTTCCATCGCCCAGAAGGCGGTGATCACCGGTGCCGGCACGCCATACTCTGCTTCTGCCCTCGCGAACGTATCCGCATACTGCTTGATCTTCTGCCTGCCGATATCAAGCCGCGCCTGGCTGACGGTGCGCTTGGAAAACTCGAGAAAAGTCTGGCGGAACACGCCCTGACCACGATCGCGGCTCAGGACCTTCTTGTCGATCTGGGCTCCCGCCAGCGCTTCGTCGACTGCGGACGCCGGAATGCCTTGCGCGAGAGCCTCAGCTTTGACGCCTTCCAGGAACGCGTCGAGGTCGCCGCCGCAGACGGGCTTCTCCGCCTCGTTTTGTGTCTGGGCATGGGCTGCGGGAGCGGTGAGGAGAGCAAGGGCGAACAGGGCGGTAGCGGCTGTCGAACGCAGCATGGAGGACCTTCCGGGATTGGCTTACGGGCGAGCAAGCTTTTCCAGAAGAATGCGGCAGATGCAAGTCACCGCCGCCTCTTTATACACGCGCGCGCGTGCCTTTGCTGCGTACTCAGCTGCCTGCGGCGGCCGACTTCACCCAGTTCTGCCAATTCTTGCGCGAACCGGCAAAGACATTGATGTCCGTGTCGCCCTTGATTCCCGGAATCTTGCCGGTCGAGGTGTATTGCCAGAAAGCCCAGCGGTCGCGCTCGTAGACTTTCGATGGATGCTGCGCCACGGCGCGCAGCCAGAAATGGTAATCGTTGAACTCGCCGACGAGGATATCGCGGTGGAAATCGACTGCCGTATAGATGATCGGACGCTTGCCGTAATGTTTTTCGATTCGGTCCATGAACTTCTTAAGTTCGTAGACGGCCGTGACCTTAGACGGACGATATTTGCAGGTCTTCGACGCGCCGTTCCATTCGACGTCGAGAACAGGGGGTAGGTAGACCGCGCTCCGTGGCACGTTCTGAATGAACCAGTCGGCCTGCTCGTCGGCTGTCGAGCAGAAATAATAGAAGTGATAGGGCGCATAGGGCATCTTGGCAGCCAGCGCGCCGCGCCAGTTTTCACCGAACTTGTTGTCCAGGCGGTCCTTGCCCTCGGTCGCCTTGATGAAGGCGAAGGAAACACCGGAATTGCGTGCAGCGACCCAATCGATATCGCCATTCCATTTGGACACGTCGATGCCGTGGACCGGATGATGGTGCGGAGTGATCTTGCCGAAATCCTGGGGATCGTCGTCATGAAATTTGGGGGAAATGGACGAGGTCTCGACCAGGTCATATTCCGTGCTCGAGCATGATGCCAACGCCAGAAGCAGAGGCAGGACAGCCAGTGCGATGAACCGCATTGTTCCCCCTGAAATACGCAACAAACATTGCCTCCTGAGCCCGCGCACTTGTCGCAATGCCTGTGTTCGGAAGCGTGAACTCCCATTCTTCCACATCATCGTAAAAAATGGGTTAGTTTCAAGCGGAATCTGACACAGAAGGCTTGTGCGATGCTTCCGGATAAGGATTTAGCGTCAATTTCGGCGGATAACCGCAAGCCAGGCATAGCCGCGCGCATGCCGCGAGAAGGTTAGCATGTAGGCTCCATGCTCGATCTGGCGGTGCAGAACCGATTCGAGCTCGGCGCGCGGAGTCACATGGAATTGCCGCAGCCAGGCGCGCAGCAACCTTCCGAACCATCGCGGCAGGCGCTCCTGCTGGCCGAAGTCGGCAATGTGCAGCGAGCCGCCGGGGTTGAGTGCTGCAAGCGAGGCAGCCACCGTCTTTTCCCAATCCGGGATCATCGAGAGAGCATAGGAAATCATGATGCGATCGAAGCCGCTTATACCGAGGTCGGCGGCTGTGAAATTCGTGGCATCGAGACGTTTCAGCACGGGCTCGACGGGCTGGGTGGAGAGATTCCTGCGCGCCGTCGCGAGCATTTCCGAGGAAATGTCGAGGCCGAAAAGCCGTGCATCGGGATAGTGGTTCGCGGCGACCACAAGATTCCTGCCGGTGCCGCAGCCCACTTCGAGCAGGCTCTGGCCATTTGAAAGGTCCAGGCCGAGGATCAGCCGGTCGCGGCCGAGAAGATAGTATTTTCGCGTGAGATCGTAGACATGACGCTGATGCCGGTAGATCCGATCCATCAGCCGCTCATGTCCGTTGCCGTCCAGAAGCGGGGCGTCGGTCATGGTGCCAGCTCATAGATATGGAAACCGCCATAGATCGCCGAACGGTCCATCCGGTTCAGCTCGACCGAAAGGTCGCGCAGATATTTCCAGCGCTGGTCGATGTCGGGCGCCAGCCGGCCGGCGATAATGCTCTTCTCGGCTGCCGTGCGGAAGATCGCGCGGGCACCTGGCCGTGCGGTGCGGGTGATTTCGCGCCAGAGGCCGTTCAGTTGCTCATCGGTCATCCAGTCCTGTGCGTCCAGCAGCACGTAGCGGTCCATCGATAGATCCGCCTTGGTGGCGAGCATGGCGGTGAAATCGGCATGGTGCATCGCAACGCGATCAAGGTTTTCCCGAATCGGTTTGTAGTTGGCGAGCGCCAGGTAGGGCGGAAGCTTGCCTTCATCCGGTGTCGGATAGCGGCGGGCGAAGGCCTGCCAGGCAAAATAGTTATCATTGAGCGGGAAGTGACAGGCGAGCTTCTCCACCCGTTCGCGCAGCACGCCAGCAAGTGTCTTTTCCTGGGTCAGGCTAGCGAGTTCGTCGAACTGGCGGGGCGGAATGCCCAGGCCGAAGAGCGAACTCTTGCGGGCGGTGATCCAGCGGACGACCTTGCGGTCGAATACCGGCGCGATCTTGCGGTCGAAGAACTCCCGCTGTTCGGCAAGCGTCCGGGCTTCCATGAGTTCCGTCAGGTCGATGCCGTAGAAGCGCGCCGCCATGTGGCTCGCGCCGATGAAGCGCCCGAGAAGTCCGGTACGGTAGAAATTGCCGTTGAACACGTCGATGCGCTTCTTGCCGTTCAGCCGGCGCTTTTCCCAATATTGGCGACTGGTAAAATCGAGATGCGGCGCGATGAACCTGAAATAGGCCTTACTGTTTGCCGGTTCATTGGCGATTCCGAAAAAACGCATGACGTCGGGATGGTTCGGCAGATGCGCGAAGGCCGCGATCTTCAGCCGGTTGAGGGCGATATGGCTGGCATTGAGATCGGCTACGTCGATCGAAGCTGGTCCCTCGGCCAGATAGGTCAGCATGTTGCACCCGCCCGAGGCGATGGTTGCCACCCGATGGTGGGGTTCCAGCCGCATGGCGGCGAGATCGACCTCGGGATCCTCCCAGATCTGGGGATAGACGAGGCCGGAAAACATCAGGCCGAACAAGCGCTCGGAAAGGCCGTCGAAGCTAAGCGGCTTGTGTTGCAGAAGCGCACCCTTGAGCCGCTCGTCCAGACCGAACATTCTCCTGCGCACTGTCTCAGCCATGCCTGCCCCCGAAAATTGCGTTCGAGCGGGCAATATTGTGATTCAACGAAGCTTTGATGACAGTCCCTGTGGAGTAACTGGATGTTCACCACATGATCCAGAATCGAACAAGGAAAAATTAAGGATTGGCGATTAGCGTGAAGTCATATCGCAGGAGCGGCTAACATGATGTTACGAGCTTTTGTGCCAGGAATCGCACAACGATATGCAATCGTTGGCCTGGCACTGGGAACTCTTTTGCCCATTTTCGGACTGCTGTCCGAAACCGTACTCGCGGACCGGAGTAAGCAGATCCAATTCCGCCTTGACGATTCCTTCCATGTGCTGTTGTTCGTGACGCCCCTTTTCGTGAGCATTGCATTTTATTGGTTCGGCCTCGTCAAGGCGGATCTCCTCGATAGGCTGAAGGTGCGCGAGAAGGTCGAGCGCCGCCTGCTGCATCTTTCGCTCCATGACAGGCTGACCGGTCTTCCAAACCGGATGGCGCTCGAGAAGGAGATTCTCGATTACGTCTCGGCCCGCACCAAAGGTCGTTTGCGGCCTGCCGTGATGCTGCTCGATCTCGACAAGTTCAAACATGTCAATGATACGCTTGGGCATGATGCCGGTGACGAGCTGCTTTGCATATTTTCGCAGCGTATCGTGAGCTCGCTGGGCCCCCTGGCGCGGCTGTTTCGTCTCGGCGGCGACGAATTCGTCATCAGCATCGCCGGTTCTCCCGATGAGGCTGACGTTGAAAGATTGTGCCGGCTGATTCACGCCGAGGTGAACGTTCCCTTCGAGCTGAAGTCGGGCAGGGCCATCATCGGGGTTTCGATTGGTATCGCGTTCATGGAGGACGGCGACGGTGCAATGGCCGACGTGATGAAGCGCGCCGACCTCGCACTCTATGCCGCCAAGGAAATTTCCGGGTCGTCTCATGTTTTCCACAGCGCCCCCATGGCGGAGGGTATGCTTGAGCGAATGCGCGTGGAACAGGAAATTGCCTGCGGCCTGATTCGCGGCGAATTCTTCCTTGAATACCAGCCGATCGTCAGCGCCTCTTCGCGAGAACTGCGATCCTTCGAGGCACTGGTCCGCTGGAATCATCCTGTGCGTGGCATCCTGACGCCCGAGGACTTCCTCTCGGTCGCCGAACGGTCAGGTCATATCATGGCGCTGGGCAAATTTGTCGTCGGGCGCGCCATCGAGGATGCGAGCCATTGGCCCGCGAGCATCGGCGTCGCGGTCAATGTTACCGGCGACGAATTCCGTGACCCGAATTTCACCGAGCATGTTCGTACGGCGCTGGAAATCCACGCCTTCGACCCCTCCCGGCTAACCGTCGAAATAACCGAGTCTATTTTCACGGTCGATATCGCCGTTGTCCGCAAGGGTCTTGCCGAACTGCACGACATTGGCGTGCTGGTGGCCATCGACGATTTCGGCGTCGGCTTCTCCTCGATTAATCATCTCAAGGAATTCCCCGTCGATCGTCTGAAGATCGACCGGTCCTTTACTCACGATGTGCTCAACGGTGGCCGCGAGACCGACCTGGTGGACATTATCCTCAAGCTCGGCCGCATCTTCAATGTCCGGACCACGATCGAGGGCATTGAAAATGAAGACCAACTCGAACTCGTCCGTGCGCTCGGCGCGGGCGAGGTCCAAGGGTACCTCATCTCCCGGCCGATTTCGGCCAAGACTGTGAATGCCATGGTCGCAAGGCCGGGTAACGACGACCTGAGCGGGCCCCTACGCATCAGTGCCTGATCCCAAATACCCCAAAGATCAGGGGAGGAAGCGCTTTTTGCACTTCCTCCTCGTCGCATTTCTGGCTGCCCTCGGCTAATAAAAATCAAAAACAAGAAAAACACGAAGGAACGGCGGCATGCGCATCATCGGCAGGATACTGAAGTGGCTGGGGCTTCTAGTCGGCGCCGCCGTGACCATTGCCCTGGGCTGGCTCTATTTCCTGCCGCCGGAACTGCTTCGCGTCGGCACCGCCTATGCAGCCAAGATTGTCTGCTCGAATGCCTTCATCGCCAGCCGTGATCCCGAGGAAGTGCTTGCCGACGATGTGCAAGCGCCTGGTCATCCGCTGCTCAAGTATGTTTCCGTGGCACGCCAGGACGATCATGTCACGGCGAAGCTCTTCGGCTTCGTTGCCGAACAGACTGCGGTCAGCCGTCCGGGCCTCGGCTGTGCGGTGGTGTCGGATGGCGACATCGAGGCTGCGCGAACGGTTTCGCTGGCCGAGGTTCCGCCGGCGGACTCATCCGATCTTGAATGGCCGCTCGGCGACCAGGTGAGCCGGCCGACGAGCGGCCCTGTAAAGTCCGTGCTTGCGGACGACGCTCTCGCCGGACCAGGCATGCGGGCGGTCGTCGTGGTCAAGGACGGTCGGATCATTGCCGAGCGCTATGGGGAGGGCTTCGACGCCGACACACCGCTGATGGGATGGTCGATGACCAAGACCGTGACCGCCGCGCTGGTCGCTTCCCGCGTTGCGGATGGTAAGCTCGGCTACGACCAGGACAAGCTATTTGCCGGATGGACCGACGACCGGGCGAAGATCAAGGTGAGCGACCTGCTATCCATGCAGAGCGGACTCGATCTCGAAGAGGCGTATGGCGACGTCAACGACGTGACGCGGATGCTGTTTCTCGAACCCGACCAGGCGAGATTCGTCGGAACCAAGCCGCTTGAAGCGCAGCCGGGCATGAAATTTGAATATACGACCGGATCGGCCGTGCTGCTCACGCGTCTCTGGATGAACACGTTTGACGACCAGAAGGAGGCGCTCGCTTACCCGCGCAAGGCGCTGTTCACGCCGATCGGCATGACGAGCGCGATCATGGAAGCGGATGAGGCCGGAACGTTTTCCGGCGGCTCGCTGATGTATGCGACCGCGCGCGACTGGGCACGGTTCGGCCTGTTGCTCGTCAACAAGGGTGATTGGAACGGCCAACAGGTGCTGCCCGCCGAATTCTCGGAGCGCGTCGCTACGGCGACACAGGTCTCCGATGGCGTCTATACCGGCGGTTTAGCCTGGAAACTCGCCTCGGGTGATCGGAAGGGCGAGCCGACCGCCAACATTCCCGCTGATACCTATTGGGCAATCGGCCATGATGGCCAGTCCATGGCCATAGTGCCGTCGGAGAATCTGGTGGTGGTGCGGCTGGGCTTGACGCCGTCCAATCTCAAATACCGGCCACAGGCGCTTCTGGAAAAGATCGTGGAGGCCGCGCGAATCCCGGTGCCGGACCCGGAGCCTGATCCAGGCGTCATTCCGCAATAAGGGAAGAGAGGTGCTACCGCAGGCCGGCTTCCTCAAGGAGACCCTTGGCCTTGGCCTGATAATAATAGCCGGTGCGATAGAGCCAGTCGGCTTTTTTGGCGTCCCTATCGGCGACGAGCCAGGCGCCGCGCAGGTATTTCACAGCGTATTTCAGGTTCGTTTCCGCGTCCAGCAGGCCGTTCGGCGTGCCATCGTAGCCCATGCCCTTGGCCGTGTTGTAACGGATCTGCATCAGACCCCAATTGCCGCGATGGACGGCCGTGGGATTGTAGTTGCTCTCGCGGCGCACGACATGATGGACGAGATGTTCCGGCACCTCATAAAGCGCCGCGTATTTGGTAATCAGCTGATTGAGATTGGCATTCTTGGTCGAGGTCACGAAGGGATCGAGGCTGCGCGTCTTGGGCTGCACTTCGACCATGGCCGTGGTGGTGGAATTGAGGACTGCCGGTTCCTGGGCGACGGGCTGCATCTGCAGGAGCGCCGGATCGGCCGAGGCAAGCTCGATGCTTCGTGTTTTCGGCTTGTCGGACTGTTCCACAGCAGCGACGTTGTTTTCGATCGCCGCAGCGGCGTCATTGGCGATCAGCGGCTTCTGCTGGGGAATCGCATAAGCCATGGCGACCGAGCGATCGGTTGCCATATCGGACGACTGGAGCTGAAGAGGGGCGTTCTCCGCACTGGCGAGGGCAGTCGTATCGGTCGCCTGCAATTGCGTCAGCATGGCAATTTCTTCTTGCGAAGGCTTGGACGTGGGAACGACGGAATAAACCGGAGCGGTACTACAGGAGGCGACCAAAATCATGGCTCCGGTGATCAGACCTACCCGCGTAGCCAGCTTCAGTTTGTCCCGCATTTTTCCGTCCGTGTTTGCCTGTCGATCCGCCAATCGCACAGGTATGTCTTCACAAATCGTTACGCCCTGATACCTCATTAACTTTTGTGCGGCAACCCGTAAAAAGTCATTTTACAACTTGCGATAGTCAATAAATGTGGCATTGCGAGGCTGGGTATCTGCGGTATGGCGACCGCGAATAGTTTAAACTTTATGAATACAGTTGGTTAACGAAAGCTTACCGGAAGCTGTACTCCGGCAAGAATCCGTTGGAAATGCGGCATTCCCAGGCGATCGAACGGTTTTCAGAGTGGTTTCCAGCCCTGTCCCACATTGGCCATAACTTCGCCGAACCATGCTACCGAGGTGTCGAAATGCTTGCCGCCGGCAATGCGTTCGAACTCTATCGTCCGAAGTCGATCCCCCTTGTCCACGTCATGGCCGGTGACGCCCGAGACGCGGTTCAGGGCGCTTTCGACCGCCAGATCGACCATGCCCTGGATGAGTCTGAGATCATCGGCATTGGCTGGCGCCGAGCGGGCATAGTAGCCCGACTTTTGTACCATGGCGCGTTCGGCGCCAATCAGCCCGCCGAGATTCTTCGAGAACCAGTTGCCGACATTGATCGTATCGATCTTCACATGGCCGAAGGCGTCGCGCTTGACCTGTTCGCCTGAGGCTTCGCGTTCGGCGACAATAGCATCTAGGCCCGCGCCTTCCGACACGAAGACAGTGACGAAACTGTGGTCCTTCATCACCTTCTTCAATCGCTCACCTTCTTCCTCGAAATCGAAGGCGATCTCGGGGAGGTAGATGCCGTCTATATTCTTGAGTTGGGTGTTCATCATAAGGCCTTCGACATATTGGTTGTCGCGGGTCTTCTCCATATAGGCCTTGGCTGTAGCTGCCGTCAGCCAGCCGCAATGACGGCCCATGACCTCATGCACAACGAGCGTTTTCGGCGCAGCACTCTGTTCGTTCGAGACATTGTCGAAGAAATGCGCGCCGACTTCCGCTGCGGTCCAGGCGCCGAGCGATTGCTTGATCGGTACGACGTCGTTGTCCACCGTCTTGGGCAGACCGACGACGGTGAGGGTATAACCGTTGGCGCCGAGATAGGCGGCCAGATCGGCTGCTGTCGTGTTGGTATCATCGCCGCCGATCGTGTGGAGGATGGTGACACCATCCCTGGTCAACTGCTCGGCGGCCACCCGCAGCGGGTTCTGGCCTTCCTTGACCAGTCCGCGCTTGATGCAGTCGGCGACATTTGTCAGTTTCACCCGGCTGTTGCCGATGGGCGAACCGCCGTGCTTGTGGAGCAGATGGGCCTTTTCACGCATGTCGGCGGTTATGGCGATGGAGTCGCCGAGCAAAACACCCTGATAGCCCGATCGGTATGCGATCATCTCCACATCCGGAGCGATGTCGCTGTATCGACCGATCAGTCCGCCGACGGCGGAAGAAAGGCAGGGGGCAAGGCCCCCGGCGGTCAACAGGGCGGCTTTTTGTTTTGCCATGATCGAAATTCCTCCAGGCGCTGTGAACCCATTCGCGGGCGAATGGATGAAATAGCCGATCGGATTAGTAAAGTGAAGAAATCATGAAACCGCCGCTTTCCACCGAGGTTCAAAGAGAGAACTGGACCGAGGCCAACTGCAGCAGGGCGATGGTTAACCGTTTGTTAACCGGATCAGGTCTAGGGGATTCGTAACGCTTGCACTTCGGTCGGCGTTTTTCTATGAGCAGAGACGGGAGATTCGTTTTTGAGGGAACCTTTCGACCGGCAAATTTGTTTTGCGTTCGGACACCCCTATGGGCCAAATGCCCAATTCAGGAGATATAGATGAAAAAGACGATTATTGCCGTCGCCGTAGCCTGTGCAGCTACATTCTCTTTCGGACCGGCATCGGCAGACAGCCTTAAGATCGTTGTGAAGCCGCGGGTCCCCGTAGTCAAGAAAGTGATCGTCCGTCAGCCTTGCTATTACAAGACCGTCAAGGTTTACAAGGCCAACAAAACCGTGATCACCAAGAAGCGTATCTGCCCCTAAATCAGGATGCGTGCCTGAATTTGTGTAGGGCCCGGAAGCCGATGCTTCCGGGCCCTGACGCGTTGCGGGTCCTGCCACTCCAGGGAAACAGTTGCTCCCGAAGACCCGCATTACGAAAATTTCATGCTCGCCTCGCCTTGCATTTGCCGGTAATGTTGGTCAACCTCATACCGTTCCGGTCCTTGAAACCGGAATGATACGAAAGCCGGTCCATATGTCCTTCTGGGAAAAACTGCTCAATGCCGTGACCGCGACCACCACGAATGCCCTTTCCGGTCTGGTCGAGGCTATCCGAACCGTATTCGAAGGTGATCCGGAAACCCGCCGCAAGGTGGCATTCTCGGTGGCAATCATCGCACTCTCCGCCAAGATGGCGAAGGCCGACGGTATCGTGTCCGAACACGAGATCGACGCCTTCCGCGAAATCTTCCGCTTTCCCGAAACGGAGGCCCGCAACGTCGCGCGGCTCTATAACCTGGCCAAGCAGGATGTCGCGGGCTACCAGGCTTATGCCGAAAAGCTCTCCGGCCTTTGCAGCATGGGGGGGGAGAATTGCCCCATGCTGGAAAACGTGCTCGACGGCCTGTTTCATATCGCCAAGGCCGATGGTGCAATCCACGAGAACGAGATGATCTTCCTCGCAGAGATCGCATCGATCTTCCGGGTTTCGGAGGAGCATTTCGAGCGCATCACTGCGCGCCACGTCCATATTGGAGGCCGCGACCCCTATAAGGTCCTCGGCGTTTCGAGACAGGATGATTTTCCGACAATCCGTAAACACTATATCAGCCTGGTGCGGGAGCATCACCCCGACAGGCTTGTGGCGCGGGGCCTGCCTGCTGGCTTCCACGTGATTGCCAACGACCGCATGGCGCGCTTCAACGATGCTTATGCCGCGATCGAAAGAGAGCTGCGCGCCGCATGAGCGCATTTGCTGCCGATCATCCCGGCGCCGAGGTGATCGCCTCGCCGAACCATGGCGAGCGCAAGGACAGGCGCCAGCCCGACCTGCTGCTGCTCCACTATACCGGCATGGAAACGGCGCTGGGCGCGCTCGATTGGCTCACCCGGGAAGAGAGCCAAGTCTCTTCGCATTATTTTGTCTTCGAAAATGGCCGCATCGTGCAACTCGTACCGGAGGTCAGGCGCGCCTGGCATGCCGGTAACAGCTTTTGGAAGGGCGAGACGGATATCAACTCCGCCTCCATCGGCATCGAGATCGCCAATGCCGGACATCCCGGTGGATTACCAGACTATCCCGATGCACAGATCGAAGCCGTGACGCGGCTCTGTCGCGATATCGCCGAGCGCTGGAGCATCCGGCCGGAGCGCGTTCTGGGCCATTCCGATGTCGCGCCGGTGCGCAAGGTCGATCCGGGCGAGAAATTTCCATGGGACAGGTTGGCTTCTGATGGCGTGGGTCACTGGGTGGAGCCCGCAGCCGTGACCGGCGGCCGGTTCTTCCAGCGCGGCGACAGCGGCCCCCCGGTCGAGGCGTTGCAGGCCATGTTGGCGCTTTACGGCTACAATACGCCCGTGAGCGGCGCCTTCTGCGACCGGACACGCTGTGACGTCGAAGCGTTCCAGCGGCATTTCCGCCCTGAACGGGTGGACGGCATCGCCGATTTTTCGACGATCGATACGCTACACCGTTTGCTGAATGCGCTGCCGGCAACGCGCTAAGAAACGCGCACCAACCATGTTGCCCACAGGTCGTGGCTGGTGTGACGCATTGGGCTCTTTATTTCCCGTATCGGGTGCCGCTATTGCTTTGGCCTGCCGATTCGATTTTCGCCCGGAGCATTCATGACGCCTGAATTTCAATATGCCATTGTCGGCCGCGGCCTGACCGGATCCGCGGCCGCGCGACATCTCGCAGAGCAGGTGCCGGGCGTGGTGCTGATCGGACCCGACGAGCCAGCCGTCAAGGCGACCCATCCCGGAGCCTTCGGCAGTCACTACGACGAGGGGCGGATCACTCGCACTATCGATCCCGATGAGAACTGGGCGCGCTTCGCCAACCGCTCCATCGCGCGCTACCGGGATATCGAGTCACGCAGCGGCATCAGCTTCTTCAGCGAGAGGGGTTGCCTGATCTCCGGCCTATCGACCGGACGCAGCCAGCAGTATATGTCTGATATCCGCGACAATGCATCCAAGCTCGGGCTAAATGTGAAGCGCCTTGACGATGGCGCCCTGCAGGAGAGATTTGCCTATTTTCGTTTTCCCGAGGGTTCCGATGCGGTGCTCGAGGCACATGGGGCGGGGCATGTCAGCCCGCGCAATCTGGTCGCGGCGCAGACCCGTCTCACGGAACTCGCCGGCGGGCGCGTGATCCGCCAGGAAGTGGCCGCGATCCGCCAGCGGGAAGATTTTGCCGAGATCGTGACCGTGGGCGGTGAGACCGTCGCCGCAGCCAAGGTGCTCGTCGCAGCGGGCGGCTTTACTAACAAGCCCGGTCTGCTGCCCGAAGCTCTCGACCTGAAGGTCTATGGTCGGACCATCACCTTCTTCGAGGTGGATGATGCCGAGGCCGCACGATTGGCGGATATGCCGTCGATGATCTACGAGCCGGAGGACGTGATGCTTGGCATCTACATGCTGCCGCCGATCCTCTACCCCAACGGCAAGTTCTACCTCAAGATCGGCGGCGATACTGTCGATATTCCGCTGCATGAGGAGAGTGACGTGCGTGCCTGGTTCAGGACGCAGGGCGATGCCGATGCGCGCGAGCATCTGATGCGCAACATGGGCGATCTCGTGCCGGGCCTCAAGGTAATGGCGGTGCACACGGAGGCCTGCGTTACCTCCTACACGCCGACCGGCTATCCGGCGATCGGCTGGACCTCGCAACCATCGATCGCTGTCATGGCGGGCGGCTGCGGCGCGGCAGCCAAGAGTTCGGACGAGATCGGACGGTTGGGCGCGGAATTGCTCCTGCATGGCAGGATCATCGATCAGTCCTATCGCGCCGATTTCACGCCGCAGTTCCTTTGATCGGTTATTTTACCGCTTCGGCTTCCCTTCCACGTCGGGCTGCTCTAAAGCAGCCCTGCCAGTTGGCTGGGCAGCCGCGCTTCATAAATGCCGAAAGGCTATGAGGTGAGGAAAGTCCGGGCTCCACGGAAATACGGCGCCGGATAACATCCGGCGGGGGCAACCCCAGGGAAAGTGCCACAGAAAATATTCCACCCGGCTCGCCGGGTAAGGGTGAAAAGGTGGGGTAAGAGCCCACCGCGGATCTGGCAACAGAGACGGCATGGTAAACCCCGCCGGGAGCAAGACCGAATAGGGATGACACGTGCGCGCAAGCGCCAGGGCCGTTTCCGGCCTCGTCATCCGGGTGGGTTGCGTGAGGCGGCGCGCAAGCGCCGTCCCAGATGAATGGCTGCCACGTTCCGGGCGACCGGAGCCATACAGAACCCGGCTTATAGGCCAACTGGCAATTCTCTCCTGATAAATGTCAATATTTGTCGCGCGCGTCCTGAACTGGCGCCGTCGATCGTGAACCTTTCGTTAAACTTAACAGCTTATGAATATTCGCGAGGTCCGCCTGTGAATTGAGCTTTCTCCCATTGACGCCCAAAATTGCCCATGTTATCCCAAACACGTACTGTTCAAGGGCAATGTAAAGCCCGCTTCCCACTAGGTGAACGCCGGTCCGAGCGACTGGCCGGACCCCATGCAATCGCATGGGGAAGCGCGGCGTATTTTGGTGTTTTCAAATGCGTAGCGATCCCGTGTGTCGGGGTCGTCGTCTCGGAAGCGGAAGTCTCGCGTCATGTCCCGGTTCCTTTCGAGTGCTACGAACAGGATCGATGCGAAGGGCAGGGTGTCTGTGCCCGCATCTTTCCGCACCGTTCTGGCCTCCCTGGGTATCGAGGAGGTGTACTGCTTCCAGGACTTTCACTTTCCGGCGATCAATGTCGGCGGCCCGGATTTGCTGATGCGCTTCGAGCGGCAGCTCGAAAATCTGGACCCGTTCTCGCTGGAGGCAAACAGGATCTCGCTGGTCGTTCACGGTGGCGGGGTCTTCATGCGGCTCGACTCGGAGGGCCGGCTATCGGTGACGGATTTCATCCGGGGCCATACGGGGATAGCCGGAGAAGTGACCTTCGCAGGACGGTCGGATTATTTTCAGTTGTGGCGGCCGGAAGATTTCTCGGCGGCTCAAATGGCGGCAAGGGAAGAGTTGAGGAAACGAGGCCTCAACGCTTCATAATGCGGGGTAGCGGCGATATGGCGGATCATGGCAGCGAAAGCGATGCCATTGGCGGATCGATCCGGCATATTCCGGTCATGCTGGCCGAGGTGCTTGAGCACCTCGCGCCTGCACCCGGAAAGAAGATCCTTGATGGAACTTTCGGCGCCGGCGGCTATACCCGGGCGATCCTGGAGAGGGGTGCCGATGTCATCGCTCTCGACCGCGATCCGAATGCGATCGCTGCCGGTCAGGCCATGGTCGCGGAATTCGCGCCGAGATTCTCGCTCCATCACACGAATTTTGGCCGGCTCGACAGTTTCGCGCCCGAGGGCGGACTAGATGGTGTCGTGCTCGATATCGGTGTCTCTTCGATGCAGATCGATGAGGCCGAACGGGGTTTTTCCTTTCAGCGCAACGGCCCGCTCGACATGCGGATGTCGTCGGATGGCGTGAGTGCCGCCGACGTCGTCAATCGCGCCCGCGTCAATGATCTCATCCGCATTTTCGGCCTGCTTGGCGAGGAGCGCCACGCCGGCCGCATCGCGCGCGCTATCGAAAAGCGCCGGGCCGACAGGAAGTTCTCCACCACACGCGATCTTGTGAGCGTGATCGAGAAGGTCAATCCGCGCCGCGCTACCGACAAGATCCATCCGGCGACACGCGTCTTCCAGGCGCTGCGCATCTATGTGAACAACGAACTCGGCGAACTGGTCGATGCGCTGTTTGCCGCCGAACGGGCATTGAAGCCTGGCGGGCGGCTGGTGATCGTTGCCTTCCATTCCCTGGAGGACAGGATCGTCAAGCGCTTCTTCGCCGACCGCGCCGGCCGCGCTTCCGGTTCGCGGCATCTGCCCGAAGTCAGCCAGGCGCCGCAGATATTCGAGCTCGTCACCCGTCAGGCGGTGTCCGCGACGGAAGCTGAAGCCGAACTCAATCCCCGCGCCCGCTCCGCCAAGCTGCGCGCTGGTATCCGCACCGCGGCCAAGCCGGGCAAGGCGGACCAGACGATATTCGAACTGCCGCAACTGGCTGATATTGAAAGAATGGGTGGCTGAATGCTGCGTACGCTCGACATCATACTCATCGTCATCATGACCGCGGTAGCCGCGGTCACCTATACGATCAAGCATCAGGCGGAGCTGAAGCTCGAAGAGGTCAGGAAGCTGGAGGCGGAGATCAAGCTTGAGCGCGACACGATCGACCTGCTCAAGGCTGATTGGGCGCTTCTCACACAGCCGGCGCGACTCCAGAAGCTGACCGCCCTCTATGAGGGCGAGTTGCAGTTGGTGCCGACCGAATCCACCCAGCTCACCCAAGTGTCGGAATTGCCGATGCTGAAGGCGGACCTGCCGGTCTTCGATCCGGCCGACAAGGACAAGGACGGCAAGGTCTCCGACAAGGAAGCCAAGGCCTATGCCAAGCAGATCGTTGCCGACATTGATGATGTTGCTGACAAAATCAAGACGGGATCGGTGAAACCAGAATGAGCTTTCTTTCCCGCATCATGGTCTTGAAGAGCAAGGCCCATTTCAACACCGGCGCCGGCGGGCGGCTGCCGGGCGCCCCTGATCCGATGATTTTCGAGGGCACGCGCAAGGCCACCGGCGGCCAGGCCCGCAACCGCATCGCCATCATGATCGGAGCGTTTACGGTCGTCTATTGCATCATTGGCGGCCGGCTCGTGCAATATGGCATGACGGCGCCGCAGACCGTCGCGTCGATCATGCGGGCCGACAACACCGTCGCCTCCCGGCCCGATCTTCTCGACCGCAACGGAGAAATCCTTGCAACCGACGTCAGGACGGTCTCGCTGTTCGCCGAGCCGCATAAGGTCGTCGATCCCGACGAGGCGGTGGAACTTCTCTCGACCGTGCTGCCCGATATCGACACGAAGGATATCTATCGGAAGCTCACGCACAAATCGCATTTCCAGTGGCTCCGCCGGCAGCTGACGCCGAAACAGCAGAGCGAAATCCTGGCGCTCGGCATTCCCGGCATCGGCTTTCGCCCCGCAAAGCGCCGTTTCTATCCAAGTGGCCAGGTCGCGGCGCATCTCGTCGGCTATGTCAATATCGACAACCGCGGCGTTGCCGGCATGGAGCGTTATCTCGACATGCAGGGGCTCGCCGATCTGGCCGAACTCGGCATGACGACCGCCAATGCCAAGCTTGAGCCTGTGAAGCTCTCGATCGATCTGCGTGTGCAGAACATCGTGCACGACGTGCTGGTGACCGGCATGAGCAGCTACAAGGCGATCGCTGCCGGCGCCGTGGTGCTCGATGTCAATACGGGCGAAGTCCTCGGCCTTGGCTCAATGCCGGATTTCGATCCCAACAATCCCGCCGAAACGATCGACCGTGCAACCAAGAGCGACATGAACCGGGTCTCGGGCGGCCTGTTCGAAATGGGGTCCACCTTCAAGGCCTTCACCAGTGCCATGGCGCTCGATTCCGGCAAGGTGTCGATGAATGACACGTTCGATGCCCGCCGGCCGCTCTATATTGGCGGCTTCACCATCCACGATTTTCATGCGACGAGGCGTGTCCTCTCCGTCACGGACGTCTTCGTGCATTCCTCGAACATTGGATCCGCGAAGATGGCTGACGTCGTCGGTATCGCAGGCCACCAGGAATTTCTCACCCGGCTCGGCCTTTTGAGCCGGCTGCAAACCGAGCTGCCGGAGGTTGCCACCCCGTCTCAGCCCAAGGTCTGGAAAAAGATCACGTCCATGACTGTTGCATTCGGCCATGGCGTATCGACCACCCCGCTGCAGACGGCGATGGCGGCGGCGGCCCTGATGAACGGGGGCAAGCTGATCCAGCCGACATTCCTGCCGCGCACGGCGGAGGTGGCTGACGAAAACGCCGTCATGGTGCTGAAGCCCCAGACAGTGGAGGACATGCGCACGCTCTTCCGTGCGAATGTCGTCGATGGTTCGGGTCGTCGCGCCGATACGCCGGGCCTGCTGGTGGGCGGCAAGACCGGAACCGCCGAAAAGGTGGTGAACGGACGGTATTCGAATTCTGTCCGCTTCAACGCCTTCATTGCCGCTTTTCCCATCAACGATCCCAAATATGTGGTGATGGTGGTGATCGACGAGCCCAAGGTCCCTCATCAGGGCTGCGGCGTGACGGCGGGCTGCAATGCCGGTGTGATGGCTGGCGAGATCATCCGCCGTTCCGCAGCCCTGCTGGGGATCAAGCCACGCTTCGGTGCGGACGGAACCGCCTTGCTTGAGTCTTATTGACGGTTAAAAACGAAATCCTGATTCGAACAGGACGAGGGGCAAGCACGCATGAAGCTCGGGGACGTGATAGGCGGAGCTTACGCCGGCGTCGTAGCGCAGGTTGA
>Ga0164290_1001666_pt1 | contig 26878 bp, 21 predicted proteins | sample Micstemetagenome_FD_108782 | JGI IMG/M metagenome (GOLD analysis project Ga0164290, IMG submission 108782) | Contaminated culture microbial community from soil near Moab, Utah, USA - Microcoleus steenstrupii SON62 (Illumina Assembly) | ecosystem: Environmental > Terrestrial > Soil > Soil crust...
CTTGCCGAGCAGGTTCTGGCGGAAGCGGCCCTGCTTGCCCTTCAGCATGTCGGACAGCGACTTCAGCGGACGCTTGTTGGCGCCGGTGATGACGCGGCCGCGGCGGCCGTTGTCGAACAGCGCGTCGACGGCCTCCTGCAGCATGCGCTTCTCGTTGCGGATGATGATGCCCGGTGCGCGCAGCTCGATCAGCCGCTTCAGGCGGTTGTTGCGGTTGATGACGCGGCGATAGAGATCGTTCAGGTCCGAGGTGGCGAAGCGGCCGCCGTCGAGCGGGACGAGCGGGCGCAGGTCCGGCGGGATGACCGGGACGATCTTCATGATCATCCACTCCGGCCGGTTGCCCGACTCCATGAAGTTCTCGACCACCTTGAGGCGCTTCAAGAGCTTCTTCTGCTTGAGCTCGGAGGTGGTGCTGGCGAGCTCGGAGCGCAGCTCGCCAGCGATCTTCTCCAGCTCCATGCCGGCCAGAAGGTCGTGGATCGCCTCGGCGCCGATCATGGCGGTGAAGGCGTCCTCGCCGAAGCTGTCGACAGCCATCATGTATTCCTCTTCCGAGAGAAGCTGATGCAGCTTCATGTCGGTGAGGCCGGGCTCGGTCACGATGTAGTTCTCGAAGTAGAGGACGCGCTCGATGTCCTTCAAGGTCATGTCGAGCAGCGTGCCGATGCGCGAGGGCAGCGACTTCAGGAACCAGATGTGGGCGACGGGTGCGGCGAGCTCGATATGGCCCATGCGCTCGCGGCGCACGCGCGACAGGGTGACCTCGACGCCGCACTTCTCGCAGATGACGCCCTTGTACTTCATGCGCTTGTATTTGCCGCACAGGCACTCGTAGTCCTTGATCGGACCGAAGATGCGCGCGCAGAAGAGACCGTCACGCTCGGGCTTGAACGTGCGGTAGTTGATCGTCTCCGGCTTCTTGATCTCGCCGAAGGACCAGGACAGAATCTTTTCCGGGCTGGCCAGCGAGATGCGGATGGAATCGAACACCTGCACCGGCACCTGGGGGTTGAAGAGATTCATGACCTCTTGGTTCATGCCATTCTCCTTTTAGGGGCGCCAAAGGCCCCTTTCCTTTCAGCGGGCGTCGTCACGCCCTTCAGTTGCAACCGATCGACACCCTTGCCTCGCGGCGCGACCGGCCTGCGGCCGGACGGCCGCTCGAATTGCGAGGCTGCGGGACCAAGCGCCCCGCAGCCGTTTCCAGCTCTATTCGGCCGCGTCGGGCAGCCGGGCCGGGGTCTCCTCGACCTTGGTGTTCTCGAGCTCGACGTTGAGGCCGAGCGAGCGCATCTCCTTGACCAGAACGTTGAAGCTCTCCGGGATGCCGGCCTCGAACGTGTCGTCGCCGCGCACGATCGCCTCGTACACCTTGGTGCGGCCGGCGACGTCGTCGGACTTCACCGTCAGCATCTCCTGCAAGGTGTAGGCGGCGCCGTAGGCTTCGAGCGCCCAGACCTCCATCTCGCCGAAGCGCTGGCCGCCGAACTGCGCCTTGCCGCCCAGCGGCTGCTGGGTGACTAGGCTGTACGGGCCGATCGAGCGCGCGTGGATCTTGTCGTCCACGAGGTGGTGGAGCTTCAGCATGTAGATGTAGCCCACCGTCACCTTGCGATCGAACTCCTCGCCGGTGCGGCCGTCGAACAGCGTCGACTGACCGCTCGACTGCAGGCCCGCATCCTCCAGCATCTGGTTGATGTTGGCCTCATGCGCGCCGTCGAAGACGGGCGTCGCGATCGAAACGCCACGGCGAAGCTGCTCGGAGAGCCGCACCACCGAATCGTCGTCGTACTGGCGCACCGGCTCGTTGCGATCGTCGTCGGGAATGAGCTTCTCGATCGTCGTGCGCAGCTGCTTGATGTTGCCGCCGGCCTTGTAGGCGTCGATCAGGTCGCCGATCTTCCTGCCCATGCCGGCGCAGGCCCAGCCGAGATGCGTCTCCAGGATCTGGCCGACATTCATGCGGCTCGGCACACCCAGCGGGTTGAGCACGATGTCCACATGCGTGCCGTCCTCCAGGAACGGCATGTCCTCGACCGGAACGATCTTGGACACGACGCCCTTGTTGCCGTGACGGCCGGCCATCTTGTCGCCCGGCTGCATCTTGCGCTTCACGGCCACGAAGACCTTGACCATCTTCATGACGCCCGGAGGCATCTCGTCGCCGCGCTGCACCTTCTCGACCTTGTCCATGAAGCGCTGCTCGAGCGCCTTCTTGGAATCGTCGTACTGGCCGCGCAGCGCCTCGAGCTGGCCCTGCAGCTTCTCGTTCTCGACGGCGAACTGCCACCACTGCGAACGCGGATACTCGTCCAGCAGGTCGCGGCTGAGCTTGGTGCCCTTCTTGAAGCCCTTCGGCCCGGCAATCGCCTCCTTGCCCGCCAGCATGTCGGACAGGCGCGAATAGACGTTGCGGTCGAGGATCGCCTGCTCGTCGTCGCGGTCCTTGGCGAGGCGTTCGATCTCCTCGCGCTCGATCGCCATGGCGCGCTCGTCCTTCTCCACGCCGTGGCGGTTGAAGACGCGCACCTCGACGACGGTGCCGAAGGTGCCGGGCGGCATGCGCATGGAGGTGTCGCGCACATCCGACGCCTTCTCGCCGAAGATGGCGCGCAGCAGCTTCTCCTCCGGCGTCATCGGGCTCTCGCCCTTCGGCGTGATCTTGCCGACCAGGATGTCGCCCGGCTGCACTTCCGCGCCGATATAGACGATGCCGGCCTCGTCGAGGTTCTTCAGCGCCTCTTCCGAGACGTTCGGAATGTCGCGCGTGATCTCCTCCGGCCCGAGCTTGGTGTCGCGCGCCATGACCTCGAACTCCTCGATGTGGATCGAGGTGAAGACGTCGTCGGCGACGATGCGCTCGGAAAGCAGGATGGAGTCCTCGTAGTTGTAGCCGTTCCACGGCATGAACGCGACGAGCACGTTGCGGCCGAGCGCCAGATCGCCGAGATCGGTCGACGGACCGTCGGCAATGATGTCGCCGCGCTCGATCCGGTCGCCGACATTCACCAGCGGGCGCTGGTTGATGCAGGTGTTCTGGTTCGAGCGCTGGAACTTCATCAGCCGGTAGATGTCGACGCCCGACTTGCCGGCCTCGAGATCCTCGGTGGCGCGGATGACGATACGGGTCGCGTCCACCTGGTCGACGACGCCGGTGCGGCGGGCGGCGATGGCAGCACCGGAGTCACGCGCGACCACCGGCTCCATGCCGGTGCCCACGAACGGGGCCTCGGCACGCACCAGCGGCACGGCCTGACGCTGCATGTTGGAGCCCATCAGCGCGCGGTTGGCGTCGTCGTTCTCGAGGAACGGGATCAGTGCCGCGGCGACCGAAACCATCTGCTTCGGCGACACGTCCATCAGGTCGACGTTCTCGCGCGGCGCCATCATCACCTCGCCGGCGTGGCGGCAGATGACGAACTCGTCGACGAAGGAGCCCTTCTTGTCGAGCTCGGCATTGGCCTGCGCAACGTAGTGCTTGGCCTCCTCCATCGCCGACAGATAGACGACGTCCTCGGTCACCTTGCCGTTCACGATCTTGCGGTACGGGCTCTCGATGAAGCCGTACTTGTTGACGCGCGCGAAGGTGGCGAGCGAGTTGATGAGGCCGATGTTCGGACCTTCCGGCGTCTCGATCGGGCAGATGCGGCCGTAATGGGTGACGTGCACGTCGCGCACCTCGAAGCCGGCGCGCTCGCGCGTCAGGCCGCCCGGTCCAAGTGCCGAGAGGCGGCGCTTGTGGGTGATCTCCGACAGCGGGTTGGTCTGGTCCATGAACTGCGAGAGCTGCGAGGAACCGAAGAACTCGCGCACGGCGGCAGCCGCCGGCTTGGCGTTGATCAGGTCCTGCGGCATGACCGTGTCGATCTCGATCGAGGACATACGCTCCTTGATCGCGCGCTCCATGCGCAGCAGGCCGAGACGGTACTGGTTCTCCATCAGCTCGCCGACCGAACGCACGCGGCGGTTGCCGAGATTGTCGATGTCGTCGATCTCGCCCTTGCCGTCGCGCAGCTCGACCAGCGTCTTCACGACCGCCAGGATATCCTCCTTGCGGAGCACGCGGACGCTGTCCTCGGCATCGAGCTCGAGGCGCATGTTCATCTTGACGCGGCCGACGGCCGAGAGGTCGTAACGCTCCGGATCGAAGAACAGCGACTTGAACATCGCCTCCGCCGTCTCGAGCGTCGGCGGCTCGCCGGGACGCATGACGCGGTAGATGTCGAACAGCGCGTCCTGGCGGCCCTCGTTCTTGTCGACGGCAAGCGTGTTGCGGATGTAGGCGCCGACATTGACGTGGTCGATGTCGAGGATCTGGATCTCCTGCTCGCCGGTCTCGAGCAGCACCTTCAGCGTCTTGTCGTCGATCTCGTCGCCGGCCTCGAGATAGATCTCGCCGGTGGCGTAGTTGACGATGTCCTCGGCGAGGTAGCTGCCATGCAGCTCCTCATCCGTCGCCTTGATCGCCTTCAGCCCCTTGTCGCCGAGCTGCTTGGCCTGGCGGGCGGTGATCTTCTTGCCCTGCTCGACCACGACCTCGCCGGTGTCGGCGTCGATCAGGTCGTTGACGGCCTTCAGGCCGCGGAAACGCTCCACGGTGAAGGGGATGCGCCAATGGTCGCCGGCTCGCTTGTAGGTGAGCTGGTTGTAGAAGGTCGAAAGGATCTCCTCGCCATCCATGCCGAGCGCCATCAGCAGGCTCGTCACCGGGATCTTGCGGCGGCGGTCGATGCGGGCGTGCACGATGTCCTTGGAGTCGAACTCGATGTCGAGCCAGGAGCCGCGATAGGGGATCACGCGCGCGGCAAACAGAAGCTTGCCCGACGAGTGCGACTTGCCCTTGTCGTGGTCGAAGAAGACGCCGGGCGAGCGGTGCATCTGGGAGACGATGACGCGCTCGGTGCCGTTGATGATGAAGGTGCCGTTGTTGGTCATCAACGGCATGTCGCCCATGTAGACGTCCTGCTCCTTGATGTCCTTGATGGACTTCGCGCCGGTGTCGGGATCGACATCGAACACGATCAGGCGCAGCGTCACCTTGAGCGGCGCGGCGTAGGTCAGGTCGCGCTGACGGCACTCGTCAACGTCGAACTTCGGCGCCTCGAACTCGTACTTGACGAATTCGAGCATCGAAGCCCCGGAAAAATCGGAGATCGGGAAGACCGACTTGAAGACGGCCTGCAGGCCCTCGTCCAGGCGGCCGCCTTCCGGCTCCTCGACCATCAGGAACTGGTCGTAGGATGCCTTCTGAACCTCGATGAGGTTCGGCATCTCCGCCACTTCCGGAATCTTGCCAAAAAATTTGCGGACCCGCCTGCGGCCGTTGAAGGACACAGTGTGGGATGCTGCTTGCTTAGCCATTCTGGCTTCCATCCTTTCGTGCGGGCCACGCCCGTGGCCGCCCAAAATGGACCGCCCAATCATCGCGACGGTCCGTTGACATGCGGCCGCTTGTGGGCGGCCTGGTCTAAAACGGGAGAAAACCCGTTTCCTGAAAGCCCGCTCGCGGCCTTCAGGAAAGAGGTTCTCCCCAACTTCCCCCAATCACGCGGGGGCCGGCGGGCGGCTAGTTTTCCAGGCGCAAATCCGGACGGAAAACCGGTTTCCGCTTTTCCTGGATTTGCTCTAGCCGCCCGCCGGGACCCACAACGCTTACTTCAGGTCGACCTTGGCGCCAGCCTTCTCGAGCTGGGCCTTGATCTTCTCGGCGTCAGCCTTGCTGACCGCTTCCTTGACCGGCTTCGGAGCGCCCTCGACCAGGTCCTTGGCTTCCTTCAAGCCCAGGCCGGTGATGGCGCGCACTTCCTTGATGACCTCGATCTTCTTGTCGCCGGCGGACGACAGGATGACGTCGAACTCGGTCTTCTCCTCGACCGGAGCAGCAGCAGCGCCACCAGCGCCACCGGCCGGGCCGGCAACGGCGACGGCAGCAGCGGCGGAAACGCCCCACTTCTCTTCGAGCAGCTTCGACAGCTCGGCCGCCTCGAGGACGGTCAGGCTCGACAGGTCTTCAACGATCTTTGCCAGATCAGCCATTTTCGTTTTCCTTCAATCAGTTCGAACAGTGTTTGTTGATTTGGGGCGGGGAGAACCCACCCTAGGCGAGGAACGGCGTCACGCCGCCTCGTCCTTCCGGGCGTAGGCGCCAACGACGCGGGCAAGCTTGCTTGCCGGTGCGTTGACGACTTGGGCGATCCGGGTTGCCGGCGTCTTGATCATGCCGACGATCTTGGCGCGCAGCTCATCGAGCGACGGGAGCGTGGCGAGAGCCTTCACTCCGTCGGCGTTGAGCGTGGTCGCTCCCATGGCGCCGCCGAGAATGATGAGCTTCTCATTCCCCTTGGCGAAATCGGATGCGACCTTCGGCGCCGCGACCGGATCCTTCGAGAAAGCGATCAGCGTCTGACCCTTGAACAGGTCTGTGATGCCTTCCGATCCAGTGCCCTGAAGAGCGATCTTGGCGAGACGGTTCTTCGCGACCTTGACGGTGCCGCCGGCAGAACGCATCTTCCCACGAAGATCGTTCATCTGCGCAACGGTGATACCGGCATAGTGGGCCACGACCACCGAACCGGCGCCCTTGATGGCGTCGTTCAGGCTCGTGACTGTTTCGCGCTTTTCCGCTCTGTCCACTGCCTATCTCCAGTTGACTTAGCCCCCTCTCGGGGACGTCAGTCGGGTTGCCTTTTGCCGCCCGGGCAGTCCGGTATCCGGATCACCCGAACGACGCTCGAGGATCCTGTCCCCTTCCCGTCGGCGCCCCGTTCGGGGCACCGCGCAAAAGGCCACACGGTTCGAACCTTCTCTTGGGAGCCTTCGCTCCCGCAATCCGGTCTTCACCCGTCTCATGCAGGCCCATTCGAATTAAGGCTTTGGGCCGCCTGCAATCTCGGACAGGATGTCCGGAAGTCTCCTTCCGGTATCCGGGCCCGTGAGCCCGGAATTCTTTTTGAGGATCAACGCCTTGCAGCGCGATCCTAATTCATTGTCAGGCCTGCGGGCTCAGGCTCGAAATGTCGAGCTTCAAACCGGGGCCCATGGTCGAGGTCAGCGACACCTTCTTGACGAAGTTGCCCTTGGCACCGGCCGGCTTGGCCTTGGTGACTGCATCGGCGAAAGCGCGCACATTCTCCTCGATCGCCTGCGCGGCGAAGGATGCCTTGCCGACGCCGGCATGCACGATGCCCGCCTTCTCGACGCGGAACTCGACCGCGCCGCCCTTGGAGGCCTTCACGGCCGCGGCGACATCCATGGTCACGGTGCCGACCTTCGGGTTCGGCATCATGCCGCGCGGCCCGAGCACCTTGCCGAGGCGGCCGACCAAGCCCATCATGTCGGGCGTGGCGATGCAGCGATCGAAATCGATCTGACCGCCCTGGACGATCTGCACCAGATCCTCGGCGCCGACGATGTCGGCCCCGGCGGCCTTGGCCTCATCGGCCTTGGCGCCCTTGGCGAACACGGCGACGCGAACCGAGCGGCCGGTGCCGTTCGGCAGATTGACGACGCCGCGCACCATCTGGTCGGCATGGCGCGGATCGACGCCGAGATTCATCGAGATCTCGATGGTCTCGTCGAACTTGGCGGTCGCCCGGCTCTTCAGAAGCTCCACAGCTTCGGCGAGCTTGTAGGCCTTGTTGCGGTCGAGGCCCTCGCGGGCCTTGGCAACGCGTTTTGCAATCTTCGCCATGATCAGCCCACCACTTCCAGGCCCATCGAGCGGGCGGAGCCCTCGACCATGCGCATGGCCGCCTCGACGTCGTTGGCGTTCAGGTCCTTCATCTTCTTCTCGGCGATCTCGCGCACCTTGTCGCGGGCGATCGTGCCGGCCTTCACCTTGCCCGGCTCCTTCGAGCCCGACTTCAGGTTCGCAGCCTTCTTGAGGAAGTAGCTCACCGGCGGGGTCTTCATCTGGAAGGTGAACGACTTGTCCTGGTAGTAGGTGATCACGACCGGGATGGGCGAGCCCTTCTCCATTTCCTGCGACTGGGCGTTGAACGCCTTGCAGAATTCCATGATGTTGATGCCGCGCTGACCAAGTGCCGGACCGATCGGGGGCGACGGCGTCGCCGAGCCCGCGGGTACCTGCAGCTTGAGCTGGCCTGCAACTTTCTTAGCCATCTCTTTCCTGCCTCTTCATCGTGCCGGCATTTGCCGGCGGTTTAGAGTTCGGTGGTGCGGTCCGTACGACCCGGCTTCAGATCGCCTCGCCTCCCACCAGTTTGAGCGGCATAACCGCCCTGCCCTTCCCGGCGAACCGGATCGGGCTTTACGATCAGCCCTTTTCGACCTGACCGAATTCCAGATCGACCGGCACGGCGCGGCCGAAGATCGAAACCTCGACCTTGAGGCGCGAACGCTCCTCGTCGACTTCCTGCACGTAGCCGTTGAACGAGGCGAACGGCCCGTCCGACACACGCACCTGCTCGCCGATCTCGAACGTGATCGACGGTTTTGGCCGCTCGACACCCTCCTGCACCTGGTTGAGGATGCGCTGCGCTTCGGCCTCGGTGATCGGCACCGGCTTGGAATCGCCGAGGAAACCCGTGACCTTCGGCGTGTTCTTCACCAGCGAGAACACGGCGTCGGTCAGATTGGCCTTGAGCAGCACGTAGCCGGGGAAAAACTTATGCTCGATCTCGCGCTTCTGGCCGCGGCGCACTTCCAGGCGCTTTTCGGTCGGCACGACGATCTGCTCGATCTCGCCGGCGAGACCCTTCTGCCTGGCCTTGCTCTGAATGTCGTCCGCGACCTTCTTTTCGAAATTCGAATAGGCGTGGACGATGTACCACCTGGCGGTCATCAACAGCTCTCCGTCGTGGAACCGACTATCGGCCGAGGTCGAGAATGAACCCGATGCCGTAGGCCATGACCTGATCGGCGGCGAAGAAGAAGATCGAGGCGATGATGGCGAAGACCACGACCATGATGGTCGAGATCATCGTCTCGCGCCGGGACGGCCAGGTAACCTTCGCCGTCTCCGCCCTGACCTGCTGGAGAAAGGTGAAGGGATTGGTGAGTTTCGATGCCATCTGCCGCTCTGTCTTAGAAGACCCGTGCTTCGCGGGCTTCCTGGATGTTTCCGGACCGTAAAATCCGTCGCGGGGCCGATATTTTCACGCGGTAAGCCGCGCCGTCCGCCCACGCAATTCGGACGCGTAAAGCCGATCTCGCAGCCTCACGCGTCGCGTGCCTGTTCCCGTTACATAAAGCCGATTCCTCTGCCGCGCAAGGGCGAACAACCTGCTTTATCCCACACGCCGGCGTCGGACCATCCAGTCGTCCGTTCCCGGCTATAGAGAGTTCCATGCCTGAAAAATCGCCTCCGGGCAAGGGTGCAATGGGCAGTAGGGCTCGTATCCGCGTTTGCGGACGGTATTGGTTCTCCCTTGGACGTCCGGGCGATGACGTTCTCGACCGAGTGCCGACGGACGCCGCTATTGGGACGCGACGGCTTCGATAAGGGCGTCACGGAACCGACCCCACACCGGAACCGAGATGTTGAAGGTGCCGTGGTCGTCGTAATCGTTGCCCTCCACGATGGTCCCATCCGCCAAAGCTGTCTGCGCTACATTGATGGCACCTATCTCTTTCTTTTCGAGTGCTGCAGCCAGTCCCCGCGTCCCATAGTTCAATTGAGCCGATCCCGAAGTCCCAGGACCGCTGTCGCAATCCGTTGCAAGAGCGACGTTTGCCGAGGGATAGCGCAATCTGACACTGCAGACTTCAAGCGTCGGCAACCCCAGCGCCCCGCCTTCGAAATTGGAGGAAACCGCCGCTATCATGACGATCTCGGCGTCGGCATTGGTCCTGGGAGGCGGCAGCCGCAAAGGTTCCACATTCTCGACGGGAGACTGAAGACGAACAACGGCCCAGTCGTCTATCGCGCCGGAGATGCCGGGGTTGCAACCGCCCAGCCGAATGCTGTCAGGCACAATCTTGTACTTCTTCGATGGGTTGTGCGAGGTGAAAAAAGAGCAGTTGTTCGTGAGCTCGGGACCGTAGCGCTCACACGTGTCGGTGTTCATGAAAATGTGGGCGGCGGTCGACAGAACATGCTGAGCTCCTGTTACCTGGGCGGTCGCCTGGCCCCCACCGCAATCAATAATTCCCGTGACCTCAGCTGCCTTTCGCACCAACTCAAGCGGCAAGCCGTTGGCCTCGGCAAATGCGGCTTCCCGCTTGCGATCCTCTTCGCCGATGATGATCGACACATGCATGCTGTCGACGCCCATCGGCGGCTCGGCAAACGCATCCGATCCAGCCCTGGCTATCGGCCAACAAGCCAAGACCGCGCAACCGCCGAGAGCACAAACGTAGCGCACAAGGCGCGCCTGATCCCTCTTCAGCCTCATTCTCATCGCCGCACCACCTTAGTCCGAGGCCGCTGTCGCGGCTGGAGCGTCGCATGAAAGCGGATTCACGCGACACGCTCCAGATTGTTGGCCCGCGCATGTCCTTTATCCCGAAACCGCGCACACTTTCGGGAAACATGCTTTTAATGTGTCCAACCCCGCGTCGGGACGCAAGGCACATGTATCCCGTCGCCAGCATCCAGCCAGGTTCGGGCATCATTCACTCACGCGCCGCATTCCCATCCGGCATGCGCCCCGTTCCTGCGATGCCCAGCACCGCGTCGCGGAAGCGCCCATGGAACATGATCGCCGAGGTGTAGCTTCCCGTTGACAGGTCATATTCCTGGCCATCCAGCTCACGCTTGCCGCCGCTCGTGATGATCCCGAGCGCACGCAATTCTCCATCGAAGCGCCCAAGAACGATGCTTCCCGACGCAACAGGCTCGGTATCGCAATCGGTGAGCAGCATGAAACTGCCGACGGGCTCCGCATCGAACCACCTGACATCCCGGATCTTGCACGCCTGGATGAGCGGAACCTGAGGATCGGGGTTGAGGCTGGCGGCATATGAGGTGACTGCGAGCACGTCCATGCCAATCAGCGAACGCGGCTCGACCTCGTGCAGCAAGTAAGGCTTGGCCATCTCGACCTGCGCTTCGAGACGCGCAACGGAGAAGTCCCGCGGATCGGATGCCCCCATGCGGCTCCTGGCGCCCAGATACAGCCCAGCGGCGCCGGAGAGCTTCTGCTGGACGAAAGCTTGTGCCTGATTGCGGAAGTGACACTCCTCGAGCGGCGTCCGCAGCCGGCCGTCCTGGTCAGCAAAGGCATGTGCGGTCCCCGCACCAACATCCAGCCGTTCTACGAGCGCGAACGAATTCACCATGGTGTTGCCGTGATCGGTTCCGGGGCAAACGATGTAGCCGGTGGCGCCTCGCGCCTGTTTTATTTCCTCCTCCGACAAACCGAGCTCGCGACCCGCGCTGGTGATCGGCCTGCGTCCATCCTCGTCCCCGATGATGTTGGCCCACCCGCTGTCGGACCAAAGCAGCAAAGGAAGCAGCCAGCTCGACACCCGCCTCGTCAGGTCCACACGGTCCACCATGGCAGGTCTACTCTGAAGCCGTCGTAAGGGCGTTGTCGGCCGGCATCTCGCCTTTTCCGGCCATGCCGTTCACCGCATCGAGGTATTGACCCGAGAGCAGCAACACCGCGGTGTAACTGTCGTCCGCGTAGTTGAACGGACGACCATCCTTGTCGGTGTTGCCGGTCGACAGCACAGTGCCAATCGCCAGCAATGCCCCGTTGAAACGACCGAGCAGAATCCCCCCTGAAGCAATCTTCTCCGCATCGCAGTCTGTCAGCAGGACGGCGACGTCCATCGCCTGGGCTGCAGGAAGATCGTTCCAGTAGTGAGCACTCATATAAGTCTTCACCATGCATGCCTGGACGAGCGGTATCTGGGGATCGCTCTGCAGGTTTCTGGCGTATGCGGTGACCAGGATGGCTTCGTGTCCGATGAGTTCGTCCGGCGTGCCCTCGTAGAGAGGGAAAGGTTCGGCGCCGCGGACTGGCGATTTCAGGTGGGCAACGGCAAAGTCGCGGGGGTAAGCCGGCGGCGGGGCCTCGATCATGCCCAGGTACAAACTTCGCTCGACCGGCTCTGCAAGGACGGATTTTTGCGGGTCAACGGCCTGGTTGCGAAATGTGCATTCGGCGAGGGGAGCGCGCAATTGACCTTGCTCATCGACGAACTGATGTGCCGTGGCCACCGCAACCTGAGTGCTCATCAACAGCGCCCCGGACCCGATGCTTTGATTGCCCTTTTCGGAGCCGGGGCAAAATACGTAACCGGTCGTGCTTCGGATGCGCACAATCTCGGCGGCAGACAACCCCAGCTCGGCACCAGCGGCCGTGATGGGGCGGCGCCCGTCCTCACTGCCGACGACGTTGGCCGTGGCGATGCTCGGGATGACGAGTGCGATTGCACCGTAAAGGATTCGCTGCGGACCACGCACCTTAGACAATCACCCGCACCAGTTGCAAAAGGCTATCGATCCACGCGTGCCGCCGCAACGAATTCCTCAACGTCACAGGAAACACATCATCGAGACGTTAGGCATCCATTTCGAGCTGAGCAAGAGCCGGCCTTCGACGTTAGCTGCTCTGGTCGTTGGGCTTGTTCAGTCACGCCCCATCAACCTGTCGCATCTTGCCGCGCATCTGTGTGGCTGAACCTGGCCTGCATCGAAGTATCGGCGTCTGCAGCGCTTCTTCCAGCTTGTTCGGCTCGACCAGGAGGTGGCGGCGCGTCTGGTGCCGTTGACGGCAGACAGCCTGCAGAACCGCCGACCTCATCGCATGACCGTGATCTTCTTGCGGCGGATCAGCTCGTGGTCGATCTCGACGCCGAGCCCGGGCGCGGACGGGACGTGCACGTAGCCGTCACCGTCGATCTCGATGTCGTTGACGAGACCGTATTTTATGATCGCCTCGGGAAGCATGTATTCGAAGTAGTCGCAATTCCTGATCGCGGCGGACACGTGCAGGTTTGCGACGTTGTTCAGAGAGTTGCTTCCGTGATGGACCTCGTAGTTCATGTCGAACGCTTCGGCCAGGTGCGCGGTCTTCAGCATGTTGGTGATGCCGCCCTTGAACGCGACGTCGCCGCGCAGATAGTCGGTGGCCTGGTTGAACAGCCACGGGGCGTAGGCGTCGAACCCGGCAAAGGGCAGCTCGGTCGCCATCAGCGGGATGTCGAGCTTTTGCCTGAGCTTCACGTAGTTCGGGATCGACCATTCGCCGAGCGGGTCCTCGTACCAGAGGTAGCCGAGATCCTCGATCGCGCGGCCGACTTTCAGCGCGTCCGGGTAATTATACGCCCAGCCCGCATCCAGCATGAGCACGTAGTCGTCGCCGACCGCCTTGCGCACGGCCGTGCAGAGCGCGATGTCGATCCTGGCTTCGCCCGGCACATGCAGCTTGTAGGCGCGGGCGCCGCGCGCCTTCCAGGCCAGCGCTTCTTCGCAATAGAGCTCGGCGGAGGCGTGCACCGGCGAGGAGAGATAGGCGAGCAGGCTTGTGCGATAGGAACCGATGAGCTGGTGGATCGGAATGCCGGCCGTGCGTGCGGCAAGGTCCCAGAGCGCGACGTCGATGGCGCCGACCGCCCGCACGGACGCCCCGCGTGCGCGAAGCATGAGCGCCTTGTGCAGGCGCTCGCGCTCGAGCGGATTCTGGCCCATCACCGCCGGCTTCAGAACCTTGATGAGCCGTTCGGCGTCGACATCCGCGCCGGGGCCGGAGGCGCCGAGGAAGGAGTGTCCGACAGCACCGTCATCGGTCCGGATTTCCAGCAGCGCGATCGAGCTCGATCCGCCCGGCTGACGCACCGTCGGGCCATACACGACCGGCGGGATGTCGTCCCAGGCGAAGACCGTGAGCGAGAGATCGTCGATCTTCATGCCGGCACCCGGCCGTCGGCCGCAGCCCGGTGCGGATGCGGCAGCATCGATGCCTTCGCCCGGATGCGGTCTTCCATGGAGTCGGTGGAGTCGTTGCGGCCGCCCAGATAGGCGTCGCGCACCGTCTCATTGTCGAGCAGATCGCTGGCGCGCCCCGAGAGCGGGATGTTGCCTGTCTCGACCACGTAAGCCCGATCCGAGACGCTCAGTGCCAGCCGCGCATTCTGCTCGACCAGAAGCAGCGTGCAGCCGCCGGCGCGCAGCTTCACGATCTGCTCCATGATCTGGTCCACGATCAGCGGGGCCAGCCCCAGCGACGGCTCGTCGAGCAGGAGCAGGCGCGGTTTCGCCATCAGCGCACGCGCGATCGCCGTCATCTGCTGCTCGCCGCCGCTCATCGACTGGGCGAGCTGGCGCCGCCGCTCGCGCAGTTTCGGGAAAAGCTCGAACACTTCCTCCATGTTGTCGCGCAGCGTCCGGTTGGTCGGACGGTCCGGACGGGCGTAGGCGCCGATCATCAGATTCTCTTCGACCGACATCGAGCCGAAGAGCTGCCGGCGCTCGGGCACCACGGCCAGGCCCATCCTCACGATGTCGCGCGTCGGGCGCGAGCTGATCGGCGTGTTCTCGTAGCTGATCCGGCCCGACCAGGTCGGCACGATGCCTGTGATGGTGTTGAGCAAGGTGCTCTTGCCGGCGCCGTTGGCGCCGACAAGTGCGACGATCTCGCCTTGCCCGACCTCCAGCGAGACGGAATGGAGAACCTCCATCTGCTTGTAGCCGCAGCACAGATTCTCGACGAGGAGGAGTGCGCTCATGTCACCTGGCTCCGATGTAGGCGCTGATGACCGCGGCGTCCTGGCGAACCGCCTTCGGATGGCCTTCGGCAATGCGCACGCCGTGGTTCATGACGACGACGTGGTCGGATATGCCCATCACCAGCCGCAGATCGTGCTCGATGAGCAGGATCGTCGTTCCGAGCGACCGGATGCGGACGAGCAGATAGGCAAGCTGCTCCGTCTCGGTGTCGTTCAAGCCCGAGGCCGGTTCGTCCATCAGCAGGATGCGCGGCCTGAGCGCCAGCGCCCGGGCGATCTCCACCAATCGCTGCTGGCCGAAAGACAGCATGCCCGGCAAATGATCCCGGTATTCGCTCATGCCGACGAAGGCCAGCCACTGCTCGGCCTCGCGCACCGACTCCCGCTCGCGCCGCGCCACGCCGGGCAGCAGCGCAATCGTCGAAAGCAGCTGGCTCGACGTGTGCCGGTGCGTGCCGGCCATGACGTTCTCCAGCACCGTCAGCGTGTCGAAGAGCTGCAGGTTCTGAAAACTGCGGGCCATGCCGAGATTGGCGATGGCATGCGGCTGGAGGGTTTCGATGCGATGCCCGTCGAGAATGATCCTGCCCTCGTCGACCACCTGCAGGCCGCAGATCATGTCGAACATCGTGGTCTTGCCGGCGCCATTCGAGCCGATCAGCGAGGTGATCGAACCCTCCTTGACGGCAAAGCTCACGCCATTGACCGCCTTCAAACTGCCGAACGAGCGGGAAGCGCCCTCGACCGTAAGGATGTCGCCTCCAGGCTTGGCGTCGACCGCCTGCCCGTCGAGCCGCAGCCCGGCGAGATCGACATCGGCGACCAAAGCGGGCGCGGCCGCGGATGTCTTTGCCTTGCGGCGCAAGAACCGCTCGCTCAGGAACTCGTAGGCACCGACGACGCCGCGCGGGAATGCGATCAGCACGACGACCGTCAGCGCGCCCATGATGATGCCTTCCAGCTCGGGCAGGTCGGTCGTGCGCAAAACCTCGCGCAGGCCGATGACGACCGACGCGCCGACGACGCCGCCGGCCACGGCGTTGAGCCCGCCCGCGACCACGGCCGTGATCATGCTGAGGCTGTAGTGGAAGCCGAAAACTTCAGGCGAGATGATGCGCAGATAGTGGGCGGTGAGACTGCCGGTGACGCTGGCCATTCCGGCGCTGAGCACGAACATCTGCAACTTGTAACGGGCGATGTTCATGCCGACGGATGTCGAAGCCCGTTCGCTCGAAGCGATGGCCTTGAGCGATCGTCCGATTGCCGAGCCGTCGATCACCAGGCCGATGGCGATGGCAATCGCGACGCAGAACCAGATGAAATAGAAATAGGACAGGTCGGTCGACAGTTCGTAGCCTGCGAGCGCGAATTTGGGGATGCCCCAGACGCCGGCAGCTCCCCCGGTGAAGGACTGCCATTGCGTGACCGTGAAGCCCAGGATCAGCTGGAACGAGAGCGACGCCATCGCCAGCGCATAACCGCGCAGTCTCAGGATCGGGAACCCGATCACATAGGCGACGGCCATGGAGATCACGGCCGCGACCACCATCGCCAACAGCGGGTCCATGCCCGCGCTCGTGCACAGGATGGCGCTTCCATAAGCGCCGACCATGCAGAACGCGGCCTGACCCACGGCCAACTGCCGGGCATAACCGACGAGCAGGATGAAGCCGACCGTCGCCACCGACATCAGGCCGACGAGGATGCCCGTGCCGACCATGTAGTTGGACGGGAAGAGCAGCGGGTAGAGAACGACGGCGGCAATCAGGTAGGTGAAGATCGCCCAGCGCGAGAGAATCTTGAACGGCATGGCGATCTCAATGGTGCTCCTGGTTGGCCTCGAGCGGCCGACGGCCGAGGGTGAAAACGCCTCCGCGCACCATCAGGTACAGCAGCAGAGCGCCATAGGTGACGATGTCCTTGCTGCCGGATGAGATGTAGGCGGCGGCAAGCGATTCGACGATGCCGATCGCCAGCGCGATCGCTGCCGCGCGGCCGGGCGATTTCAGCCCGCCGATGATTGCCGCGGTGAAACCCTTCACGCTGTATTCGAGCCCGATGTCCCAGGAGACGGTCGTGATCGGTGCGATCACGACGCCGGCCAGCCCGCCCATGGCGCCGCCGATGGCGAACACCAGCAGGCTGACGAGGCCGGTGCTGACGCCCATCAGGCGGGCAGCCTGCGGATTGACCGATACCGCCCGAACCGCGCGGCCGAGCCGCGTGCCGTTGAGGAAAACGAACGTGGCGACGATCGCGACGGCCGTCGTGATCCAGACCCAGATGGCCTGGGTCGGGACATAGGCGTCACCGATCTGGATGACGTCGTCGCTGGTGAAGCCGGGCATGCCCAGCGGATCCTTGCCCCAGATGAGCAATGCCGCTCCGCGCACGCAGACGGCCACACCGAGCGTCACGGTGATCTGCATGAAGGCTGCCGCGCCGCGAATGGGTGCGATGGTCAGGCGCTCCTGGATGGCCGCCAGCAGGGCGCCGGCGACCATGGCGATGATGACGATGAGCGGGGTCGGTATGCCCGCAACGGCACAGGTTGCCCCGACGAGCCCCCCCAGCATGACGAACTCGCCCTGGGCGAAATTGATCACGTTGGTGGCGCTGGCGCACAGCACGATGCCGATGGCGACGAGCGCGTAGACGCATCCCGTCGTCCCTCCGGACAGCACGAATTGTTCGAGATCCGAAAGAATCATCGGGGCAACCTTTGGTCTGTTCGATCTGCCGTTACTGCGCCTCGATGAAGGCGCCGTTCACGAGGTGGCCGACCGCGATGCTGCGCTCGCCTTTCCCGTGACGGCTGTCCGGGCCGTACGATACAAAACCGCCGATGACCGGCAAGTCCGTCGTCGCCTCGAGCGCGGCCTGGATGCCGTCGCGCGTGCCGTCGGAATTGTTGACGGCGTGCATCAGGACGATGCCGGTGTCGAAACCGGCGGTGTTGAGGTTGGTCGCCGGATGCCCGAGATGCTTCGTGGCAATGGCATAGAGCTCGCCTGAAATGCCGGTGGCCTGCGCCGCCAGGGCGCCGCGCTCGATCGGAGTGTACACGCCCTCGGCCTTATCCTTGCCGCCGATGCCCGTGTAGAAGGCCTCGTTGAAAGCCGAGGAGTGCAGCGCCAGCGGCATCTGCAGGTTCAACTGCTTGATCTGCTTGAACACCAGGACCGACGGACCGCCGATGACGCCGGCGTACAGGAACTCCGGATTGAAGTTCCTGATGTTGACGAGCTGCGCGGTGAAGTTGGTGTCCGTGTTCAGATAGGTTTCGGTCGTCAGCTCGATGCCGGCCTCGTCGGCCAGGCGCTTGAGCTCGGCGGCTTCGAGCTGGCCGGTCACGTCGCTCGAATTGAGGGACGCGATCTTCTTAAAACCCTTCGCCTTCACCCACCCCATCAAGCCCGCCATGTAGGCGTTCGTGCTGGGCAGCGTCTTGAAGAAAAATTTGGCCGGCGGCTCCGCCAGCGCGTGCGCCGTGGCCGATCCAAGGGTCGGCGTCTTCAGCTCATCGACGATCGCCTTGATCGCGATCAGCGACGAGGACGGCGAAGCCCCGACCACCACGTTCACCTGCGGATCGTCGGTCAGCCGGCGATAGACCGTCACGGCCGTCGGCGGCTGGGATTCGTCGTCGTAGAGGCGGAACTCGACCTTGCGGCCCTTGTATCCGCCGAGCTCGTTCCAATAGGCGATCGCGGCCTTGACGCCGTCGACCACCGCGATGTCGAACGATGCGGCCGGCCCGGTCATCGAGCCGACACCACCGACGACGAAGTCTTCCGCTTTGGCGAGGCCCGCGGCCACGACCGTACCCACGACGACGGACGCTGCCAAAGTCAGGCGTCGTGCCAGCGCAAATGCTCTCATTGTCTCCTCCAACCCTCTTTTGCGTTTCTCTTGAACCCGATCATGACTTGGCGGGGTGGGCCCTGACCCCTTCTTCGTTGACCTCGAACCCCCAACCAAGCTCATCGGTCAGCACGATCTCGCCATTTTCGACGAGGAGCGGCTTCGTCACGAAATCGTGGCGCCATGGGGCGTCGTCGACTTCGAATTCCATGATGCGCAGGTTTGGAACCGCGGCCGCGAAATGCGCGCTGATCGCCGAACCCAGATCGCCATAAAAATTGTGCGGGGCAACAGTGACGTCATGCGCGTCCGCCAGTGCCGCGATACGCACCGCTTCCAGCAGGCCGTTCCAGACGACGTCGACGATGGCGACGTCCGCCGCGGCGTTGTGCAGGAACGGCCGGTAGGCGCCGGCGCCGTAGATCGACTCCAGCGAAGCGATGGGAACGCTCAAGGCCGCGCGGATGTCGGCGAGCGCGGCCGCATCGGCCTGATCCACCTCGAGCCATTCCAGCCCGAACCGCTCGAGCGCGCGTCCGACGGCAATGCATCCGGCCGGCCGCATGGAGAAGTTGAGGTCGAGCATCAGCCCGACCTCGTCTCCGGCGCCATCGCGAAAGGCCTCGAGCAGATCGCAGACCGAACGGACAAGGTCCCTGGGGACACCCCGCTCCACTGCCGACAGGTCCGGCAGGAAGCCGGGGTTGAAACCGGTCGCGCCCGATTTCGAGAAGCGCATCGGATTTGTCTTGAGCGCGCGAAATCCGTCCTTCGCCACCTTCGCGCCCAGTGCTTTCATGTCGTCCAGGCTGCGCACCTTGCCGAAACCCAGCGTCTCCTCGAAAAGTTTTGGGCGAAGCGCGCGGAAATATCCGCAATGCGTCCAGTAGAGCGGTATGCGCGTCCTGTAGGGGCCGCCGAAAAGCGCGTAGACCGGGATTCCAAGCGCCTTCGCCTTGATGTCGAGACACGCATTCTCGATCGCGCCGATCGCCTGATGGACCACACCGCCGGGGGTGAGCCGCGACATCGCATGCAACAGGCCGCTGAGCGCGCCGACGCTCCGCGGATCCTTGCCGGTCACCTGCGGGCGGAACTGCTCGATGAGCTGCGCGGCGCCGCCGACCCCGAAGCCGTCATAGAATTCGGACCAGCCGACGAGCCCTGCGTCGGTGGAAAGTTTCAGAAACGAAATCGTCCGCCAGCCGGCGTCGGCATGCAGCAGCGTCAGATCCGTTATCCGCATCGATCGCTCCGGCGCCGGCTCAGGACCGCCGCACCCCATCCTTGTTTCTCGTTGCCGGCATGATGTCGGCGCGTGTGAAGTGACGGATCTCGCCAAACTGGCCGGCCCGTATCTTGCTCACCCACTCCGGGTCGCCAATGCTGGCGCGACCGATGGAGATCAGGTCGAACTCGTGGTTGTCGAACCGCCGCATCAGCTCGCGGATACCGTCTTCGCCGGTCTGGGTAGCCTCGCGGACGAGGAAGTTGTCCATGATGTCGGTGTCGAGACCGACACTTCCGACGGCGATCACCGGCAGCGTCGTGAACTGCTTGCACCAGCCGGCAAGGCCCAGATCGGAACCCGGCCATTCGGGAACGAAGAAGCGGCGGGTCGATGCGTGGATCACGTCCGCGCCGGCGCGCTCGACCGCCTGCATCAGCAGCTTCAGCTCCTCCGGCGTCTTGGCAATCTTGGCCTCGTAGTCCGCCTGCTTCCACTGCGAGAAGCGGAACGACACGACCGTGTCCGGCCCGACCGCATCACGCACGGCGGCCACCACCTCGGTCGGAAAGCGGATGCGCGCGGCGAAGTCGGGGCCGCCATAACCGTCGTCACGGATGTTGGTCACCTCCCAGAGGAACTGATCCAGCAGGTAGCCGTGACAGGAATGGACTTCGACGCCGCGCGCGCCGGCCTGCCGCGCCAGCCGAGCGCTGCGCGCGAAAGCCTCGCGAACGTCGACGAGCTCGCCCGACGTCAGCGCCCTGCCCTGCGGCCGCCCCGCCGAACGGATTCCGGAAGGACTGACGGTCGGCTCGCCGGCCAGGGGTCCAGTGCCGCCCTCGCGCCGCACCGCGCCCTCGTGCCAGAGCTGAATGAAGAGCTCGGCGCCAGCCTCGCGGACGCGTGCGATGCAGTCCGCCCAGGCATCGACGGTCGCCTGCGTCATCCAGGCATAGCTCGGCTCCTGGGTGGCCGACGGATGGTCGACCGAGCAGGATTCGGTGATGATCAGCGGAACGCCACCCCGCGCCCGCGCGCAATAATATTCGATGAGCCGCTCCGTCGGCTTGCCGTCGACGCACCACTGCCGCTGCATTCCCGGCATCACGATGCGGTTGGAAAGCCGCAAGGCGTTGATATCGATCGGCTGGAACAGGGCAGACGTATCAACCGCAGGCGTCGGTTGTGCTCCGGTATCGTCGACCATGATCCTACTCCGGCACGTTTTTCAGATTTCGGATGCTGGCGGCCGGCGCATCGCGCCGACCGTGACGGTTGCTGTTTGTGCGCAGCAGGCCCCGAGGGCCGATCGCCCGGCCCCCAATGCAGACGGAAAAATCATTCAACTGGCGGACCGCGTGGTCAGCCGGCCGGCGCTATTTCCAGGCCAGCGGCTCCAGCCCGGCGACCATCTCCTCACGGCGGTGCTCGAACCAGGGGGGGAAGACCAGGGTCTGGCCGTGCTGCCCGACCGGCTCGTCGATGGCCCAGCCCTTTGCGACCGACCAGGTCATCTCGAAGAGCGCGCCGCCCGGCGAGCGGACGTAGCAGGACTTGAAGTAGTTCCGGTCCTTCACGTCCGAGACATCGGTGAAGCCGATACCCTCCAGATGCGCCTTCAGCTTGAGCTGGTTGGTCTCGTCGCCCGTGTCGAAAGCCATGTGGTGGATGGTGCCGCCGGCGAGCGTCCAGGTTCCCTGAGAGCCGTTCGGCTCGTGCAGCACCTCGACCGATCCGATCGGCCCCTTGCCCGGCACCTTGTATGCCTTGCCGTCGCCGCTGTCCGCCACCTTGCTGAAGCTCATGCCCACGGTGAGGAAATCGTCCATCGACGAGCGGTCGTAGACGGCCACGGCAACGCCGTAGATGCCCTTGATGCCGTTCTCCGCGCTGATGCCGTCGGCGACGATCGAGGCACGGTCGTCCCTGTCGGCGGCCACCAGCTCGAGCTCGATGCCGCAGGGATGGGCAAAGGCCACACGCTTCAGGCCGAAGCGCTCGATCTGCCTGGCCTTCGTGCCGGCGGCGTTCAGCCTGTCTTCCCAGAAGTTCAGGCTGCGGGCCGGCACCGTGAGCTGGATCACCTTGGACTGGTTCGTGCCGCGGCGTCCGTACACGCCGGGCTTGCGGAACGGGAAGGTGGTGACCAGCGTCGATGCCTCGCCGGCATCGTTGCCATAATAAAGGTGGTAGACGGGGATGACGCCGTCGAACAGCACGGTTTTCTTGACCGACTTCATCCCGAGCGTCTTGGTGAAGAAATCGAAGTCTTCCTGAGCGCCGTCGACGCTCAAGGTCAGATGGTGGAAGCCGTTGATGAGCTCCATCGGAAATCCTCCTCCCCGTATTTCAGCGCGCCGCGCCCGCTGAAGCGCGACGACAGGTCTCTTCGCGGAGATCGGGCCAGCGGAAGTGCTGGACTTGCGTCGACCCGCCCTCTCATGCCCCTCCCAGGGCACGCCTAACCTGCTACGGCACGCGGAAAAGAGTATGCAAACTGCGCGAGCTAACATATCAATTCGTTATGAAGATCGATGAGCGCCATCTCGTTCACATCGCCGCGGTCGTCCAGGCCGGTGGCGTCACCGAAGCCGCCGAGCATCTCGGGCTTTCACAACCCGCGCTCTCGCGAACGATCGCCTTCGTGGAGAAACGCATCGGTGAGCCGCTGTTCGTGAAGGGCAAGCGACCGCTCACGCCAACACCGCTCGGGAAGACGCTCGCCGAGCACGGCGCAGCCATCCAGGACGCCGCGCGGCGCGCGTCGGAGGCGGTCGGGGGTTTTCGTGTGGGCGCCGCCGGGGTCGTGCGTGTCGGCGGCGTGCCGTACTTCATGGACGCGATCGTCTCCGGCATGATCGCGGAATTTCAGAACCGGTTCCCGGAGATCAAGGTCGTTTTGACCTATGGGTATTTTGCGCAGCTGGCCGCGCAGATCCGCGGGCTCGATATCGACATTGCGATCACACCGATCGATACGCTGAACGAAGACGCCGGGCTCACCTTCACGGAGATATTGCCGGCCCGGAACGTTGTGGCGTGCAGCATCACGCACCCGCTGCTGCTCAAGCGCAAAGTCCAGATGAACGAATTGCTGAACTACGCGTGGGTAGCGCCGCCGCGAGGCAGCCCACTGGATGCGGACCTCAATCGCCTGCTCGATTCGCTCGGAGCCGACCAGGTCCAGACCCGCTACTCCGGCTGCTCGCTCGGCAACGTCGTCAACTATCTCAGGGCATCGGACTGCCTGGCGCTGCTGCCGCACAGCGTCGTCCACGCGCTGCGCAACGACCGTAAGATTTGCGCCCTGCCGATCAGGATCGACTACCTCAACCGCGTCCTCGGGATTCTGCAGCTCGCCGACGCGCCGCAATCATCGGCGGTCGTCCGTCTGGCCGAACATATCCGGACGAGCTTCCAGGCCCTGCGCATGCCGATCAGCCACGACGAGCAATTGCTGCACGCTTAAGCGTTCTGCTTTCTGGCGGGCGCGGCGCTCTACGTTGCCGCCTCTGTCCTGCCGGACATCTCCCCAAAGGGGGAGATCGGACGGCCGCTATGATTTCGCCAATTTGCGACGTTGCCTCGCAGCGAATTGACAAGCCGGACACCGCTTCATATTCATGACCCGAATTGGATCGCCAGGGGCGCAAAACGCTGATGCGCACCCGGGCACCGAAGCCAACGCGGTTTCCGACCGTTCGCGTCCGTAGCGAGCAGTCGGCGTTCCAGTTCAAAACCTCCTCCCAGAGCAAGGCCGGCTGCCCGATGCGATCGGGTGTTTCAGGCGACTGACCAGGTCCGGCCGTCGGTCATCGACGCGCATTTGCGCCGCGAGGGAGTGCTTTTGAAATGAAGACCTATGACTGCGATGTCCTGGTGATCGGCTCGGGCGCCGGCGGACTGGCCACTGCCTTGAGTGCCGCCATCTTCAGGCAGAAGGTGCTGGTGGCGGAGAAGGAGCCGCTCTACGGCGGCACCACCGCGCGCTCGGGTGGCTGGCTCTGGGTTCCCGGAAACTCGCTCGCCCGCCAGCAAGGCATCGAGGACAGCGCCGCCAAGGCGCGCATCTATCTCCAGCACGAGACGGGCGACAAGTTCAACGCCGCCCGCGTCGACGCCTTCCTGAACAACGCGGCGAAGGTGGTAGACTTCCTGGAAGAGAACAGCGCGGTCAAGTTCAACCTCGGACCGACCGTCGCCGACTACCATCCCGACGTCGAGGGCGGCATGCCCGGGGGACGTTCGATCCAGGCACGCCCCTACGATGCGCGCGCGCTCGGCAAGGAAGTGCATCGGCTGCGCCCGCCGCTGCGCGAGATCACGCTCTTCGGCATCATGATCGGCGCCGGCAAGGAGCTGCAGCACTTCTTCACCGTGATGCGCTCGCCGGTTTCCATGTTCGTCGTCGGCAGGCTGGTCCTGCGCTTCATGCGCGACAAGCTTTTTTACGGGCGCTCGATGCGGGTGGCCAACGGCAATGCGCTGATCGCACGGCTCGCCAAATCCTGCTTCGACCGGAACGTCGAGCTGTGGACGGACTCTCCGGCAAAGGCGCTTCTCACCGATGCCGCCGGCCGCGTGACCGGAGCTGAGCTCGACACTGCCAAGGGACGCATCACCGTGCGTGCGAGCAAGGGCGTCGTGCTCGCCGCGGGCGGGTTCCCGCAGGATCCGGTGCGCCGAAAGCGCCTCTTCCCGCACGATCCGAACGGCTACGATCACGCCTCTCCAGCGCCCTTCGGCAACACCGGGGACGGGCTCAGGCTGGCCGAATCGATCGGCGGCAGCGTCGATGAATCGCTGCCGCATGCGGCGGCGTGGCTGCTCGTCTCGCGCACCCGCTGGCCGGACGGCTCGCAAGGCGTGTTCCCGCATTTCATCGACAAATCCAAACCCGGCGTGATCGCCGTCACGCGATCGGGGAAACGGTTCTGCAACGAGTCGAACTCGTATCACGATGTCTGCCAGGCGCTTTATGCCCGGTGCGTGGCCGAGAATTCGGAAGTCTGCGGCTTCCTGATCGCGGACCGCAAGGCGTTTCGCAAATACGGCCTCGGCTTTGCGCGGCCTGCACCCATACCATACGGACACCACATCCGTTCGGGCTACCTTTTCGAGGGCCGCACGCTGAGCGAGCTGGCCGAGAAGATTGGCGTGGATCCCGACCAACTGACAAGGACCGTTGCCGCCTACAACGGGCCCGCGCGAGCCGGCGAGGATCCCGAATTCAGGAAAGGCTCCAATGCCTACAACCGCTCGCTGGGCGATCCCCTGCACAAGCCGAACCCATGCGTCGGCCCGCTGGACAAGGCCCCGTTCTACGCCGTGAAGGTGGTGATCGGGGACCTCGGCACTTTCGCGGGCATACGTTGCGACGAGAACGCGCGCGTGCTGCGGGAGGATGGCACGCCCATCCCCGGCCTCTATGCGACCGGCAACGACGCCGCCAGCATCATGGGCGGCAACTATCCGGGCGGCGGCATCACGCTCGGCCCGGCCGTGACGTTCGGCTACATAGCCGCCAAGCACGCCTCCGGAACCAACCTTTGATCAGCGGACCAGCAACCATGCTCAAATTCTATTTCAACGGCGCCCCCAACCCGACCAAGGTTTCGCTGCTCCTGGAAGAGCTCGCCATCCCTTACGAGCCGGTGCCGATCGACAACCGCAAGGGCGAGCAATTCAGCCCCGAGTTCAAGAAGATCAATCCGAACTCCAAGCTGCCGGCCATCGTCGATGACGGCGTGGCAATCTTCGACAGCAACGCCATCCTTTTGTACCTCGCCGAGAAGCACCGGAAATTCCTGCCGCAGGATCCCGCCAGGCGCGGCCCGTTGCTGTCCTGGCTGATGTTCGTCGCCAGCGGCGTCGGGCCTTATTCCGGACAATCCGTGCATTTTCGCAACAGCGCGCCGGAACGTATCCCCTATGCGGTGAACCGCTACGAATTCGAAGCCGAACGCCACTTTCGCATTCTCGACGAAAGGCTCGCCGCCAGCCCCTACATGCTCGGCGACGAATATACGATCGTGGACATGGCGGTATGGGGCTGGGCGCGCGTCATGTCGTCCCCGCTGGGTGAGGAGATTGCGTCGACGATGGTGCATGTGCGCCGGCTGGTGGACGAGATCAATGCCCGTCCGGCGGCTAGCCAAGCTCTCGCGCTGAAGGATCGGTTCGTCTTCAAGACCGAGATGGACGAGGAAGCCAAGCGCTTCATGTTCCCGCAGAATTACGCGCAGCGGGGCCGCTGACGCCGGCGTGTAAAGCGCAGACGGCTGGAAGCGGTCGCGCGAGGCGCCCCCCTCTGTCCTGCCGGACATCTCCCCCACATGGGGGGAGATTGGACGGCCGCTATGATTTCGCCAACCTGCAGCGTGGCGATTGGCGAAATCACAGCGCCCGCCGGAAAGCAGAACGCTTAAAGCGTGTCGCGAGAAAAGGCGCTGAAGCCGCGCTCACTTTCGGGAGACATGCCGTAGCTTTGTTGAGGCCTGGCAGGGGCAGCAGGGCTCGAACCCGCGACCTGCGGTTTTGGAGACCGCCGCTCTACCAACTGAGCTATACCCCTATCGGCTGCGCCTTCTTTCACAAGCGAACGGCTTTTTCAAGCCGGCCATGCTTGTGCACGTTCAATCGGCGAGCTCAACCGGCTCTTTTGCGGTTTTCGGCGGATCAGCCAGCGCGCATTCGCGATTGGCTCCCGTCCCCGGAGCATTCTCGAAGACGCACAGCTCGTGCGGGTAAGGCCCGCAGATGCGTTCCAGATTGCGGAAGCCGACGCACTTGCCGTCGGGGCCGCGATAGCCGGGGCCGCCCTTGCAGCCGCACCCATGGCAGGCCGGACGTTCGGGGCAATTCGCCCCGAACGCCGGAGCTTCGAAGCCGAGCGCAAAAGCAATCGCGAGGAGGACCGCCAGGCGCGTTCGGCTTCTCCGTCCTTATTCCTTGATCGACGATACGATGCCGGAGCCGACCGTCTTGCCGCCTTCGCGGATGGCGAAGCGCAGCTTCTCTTCCATCGCGATCGGCACGATCAGCTGCACGTCGACCGACAGATTGTCGCCCGGCATCACCATCTCGGTGCCTTCCGGCAGCGTCACGATGCCGGTCACGTCCGTCGTGCGGAAATAGAACTGC
>Ga0164290_1001667_pt1 | contig 26839 bp, 21 predicted proteins | sample Micstemetagenome_FD_108782 | JGI IMG/M metagenome (GOLD analysis project Ga0164290, IMG submission 108782) | Contaminated culture microbial community from soil near Moab, Utah, USA - Microcoleus steenstrupii SON62 (Illumina Assembly) | ecosystem: Environmental > Terrestrial > Soil > Soil crust...
CAGCACTTCGTTGCCATGCTGGCTGAGCTCGATGCGCAGCGTGCCGACAGGGTCCTTGCCGGCGGCGGTGCGCGCCTCGGGCGTCTCGATGCCGTGCGCGACGCTGTTGCGCAGCAGGTGCTCGAAGGCCCCGGCCGTGCGCTCCAGCACCGAGCGGTCCAATTCGGTCTGACCGCCGACGATTTCCAGCTTGACCTGCTTGCCGCTGTCGCGGGCGGCCTGGCGCACAACGCGGTGCATGCGCTCGCCGATGCTGTCGAAGTCGACCAGGCGGGTCCGCAGCAGATCGTCCTGCAGCTCACGCGTCAGCCGCGACTGGGCGGCCAGCTCGTCTTCGCCGGTCTGCACGTTGCGGCCCAGCGAGCGCTGCAGCGTGGCCACGTCGCCGACCGACTCGGCCAGCATGCGCGTCAGCTCCTGGAAGCGGGTGTAGCGGTCGAACTCCAGCGGGTCGAACTCGCGGCCGCCCTGCTGCGCCATCTCCTGCTGGATGTGCATCTGGGCTTCCGCCTGCAGCTCCAGCTCGCGCAACTGGGCGCGGATGCGGTCGAGGTTGTCGTCCAGGTCGTGCAGGGCGCCCTTCATCTGCACCAGCTCGGACTCCATCCGCGCGCGGCGGATGCTGACCTCACCGGCCTGGGTGGCCATGCGCTCCAGCAGGCTGCCGCGCACGCGCACCAGGGCCTGGCCGAGGGCGAGGTTGTCGCCACCGGCCGCCACTTCGGCGGTGTCGGTGAAGCGGCTCCAGTCGATCTCGCGGGCCGGCTCGGCCGGCCTGTCGGCCTGGATTCCGGCAGCCTCGGCAGCCGGCTCGACCGGTGCCACCGGCGCGCTGACCGGAGCGGCGGGCTCGGCCACCGCACGGGCGGCCGGCGCGGGCGGCGGCGGGGCGACGACGCTTGGCGCCGCCGGCGCGGCCATCAGGCTGCGGCCGAGTTCCTCGAAGGCATGCTCCAGCGCATCGCCTTCATGCTGCAGGGCCTCGACCTGGGCGTAGTCGGCACTGCCGGCACGCAACAGGGCCTCGATGGCCGACTCCAGGTGGTGGGCCTGCTCGCCCAGGCGCATGGCGCCGGCCAGGCGGGCGCCGCCCTTGAAGGTGTGCAGGGCGCGCATGCAGGCGTCGGAGCGGCCCAGCTCGGCCGGATGGGCCAGCCAGTCGCGCAGGGCGCCATGCAGCTGTTGCAGCAGGTCGCGGCCTTCCTCTTCGAAGATGGGATAGAGGTCGGGCTCGATGTGATCGGGCAGGCCCGGTTCGGGCTCGGGCTCGGCATCCACGGCGGCCGCCACGACCGGCGCGGGGACCGGCTCGGGCTCGACGACGGGTTCGGCCTCGGGCTCGGGCTCGATGACCGGCTCGGGCTCGGGCTCGGGTTGGGGCTCGGGCGCGGGTTCGGGTTCGGGTTGGGGCTCGGGCAGGGGCTCGAGGGCGGCGACAGGCTCGGACAGCACCGGCACGGCGAAGGCCGCCTCGATCAGGCTGCCCGGCTGTGTGAGCGACAGATCGAGCTCGGCGGCGACGGTGTCGTCATGGCCCTGCGGCTGCAGCTCATCCAGGCCGGCGGCAGCGGTGAAGGACTCCTCCTGCGGTTCGTAGGCGTGCAGGCGCGCCACGACCTCGGGATCGTGCGGCTTCAGGAAGCCGGCGGCGAACTGGTGCAGCAGGCGGCGGATGTCCTCGGCGGCATGCACGAAGAGGTCGGCATCGGCCACCTCGTAGCTCACGGCGCGCTGGGCGCGGCCCAGCGCATGTTCGAGCTCGCGCGCCAGGGCGGACAGATCGTCGTAGCCCACCGTCGCCGCATTGCCGGCCAGCGCATGGGCCTGGGCCTCGCAGCTGGCGGGCACCGGATGGCTCATCTCGGCCGCCCATTCGGCCAGGCCGATGGACAACTTGCGCGACAGCTCGTCGGCCTCGTTGAGGAAGATGTTGAACAGCGCGATGCTGATGCGCAGCGGACCAATGACCTTGAAGCCCTCGTCGGGGTCGACGTGCTCGGGTTCCGGTTCGGCTTCCGGCGGGACCGCCTCGTTGTCGACGACCAGGCGCGGCAGGGCCAGCGTGGACTCTTCCGGACGGACCGGCGCCTCCAGCTCCGCCTCGGTGGGCATGACGACGACTTCGGGCTCGTCGAAGTTCAGTTCGACGGCGAAGTTGGCCAGCGTGGCCTCTTCGTCGGGCAGCGAGGCGGGCTCGGTAGGCGGATGGAAGTCCTCCGCGGCCTCGGCGGGCAGCTCGGTCGGCGCGAAGTCCAGGCTGACGTCGGGCAGCTCCATTTCGACCACGGACTCGGCTGCAGGCGCCGCGGCATCGAGCTCGAGGACGAAGTCGGGCGCCAGCGGCGGCGTCTCCTCCATCTCGGCCGGCAGGGCGGCCACGAGGGGTTCCGGAGCCGGCTCGGCCAGGGCCTCGGGCTCGCGCTCCGTGACCTCGGGCAGGGCCGCCGCCTCCAGCGGCATCTCGATGACTTCGGCCAAGTCCGGCTCGGCCTCGGCCTGCAGCGGCAGCAGTTCGCCGTGCAGGCGCAGCGCATCGGCGCTGCGGCGCAGCGGCTCGGGCTGGCTGTGGCCCGGCTCGTTGCCGGCGATCTGCTCGCGCCAGCGCGCGAAATAGTCCAGCGCCTCGGTCGTGAAGCTCAGCAGGGCCGCATCGGCCTGCGGCGTGGCTTCGGCCAGACGGGCGTTGTAGAGCTGTTCGCAGGCCCAGGCGCCCTCGCCGAAATCGTTCAGGCCCACCATGCGGGCGCTGCCCTTGAGGGTGTGGAAGGCGCGGCGGACGATGGTCAGCTGGGCATGGTCGGTGGGCTGCTCGCGCAGTTCGGCCAGCGCGTCGCGCGCATTGCCGATGACCTCCTCGGCTTCCTCCAGGAAGATCTCCCGCATCTCCGGGTCGTCGGCAACGCTGGGCGCCGGAGCCGGAGCCGGCGCGGCGACGACGGTCGCCGGTGCCGGTGCGGCCGGCTGCGACACGTCGACATCGGGCAGGCTGAGGTCGGGCAGGTCCAGGCTGCCGAAGTCCACGTGCAGGGGCTGGGTGGCCTCGTGCGACAGCGGCGCCGGAGCCGGCTCGGCCTCCAGGTCGACATGGAAGCCGCTGGCCTCGAAGTCGGGCAGTTCGACGGCGCCTTCGCGGCGGCCCATGACGGCGTCCAGGCGGCCGCTGGCCTCGTCGAAGCGGAACATGCGCTTGGCCAGGGCCGGCTGCACGCTCAACATGTCGATGAGGAAGCCGAGGGCGCCCAGGTTGGTGGCCAGGCGCTCGAAGACGTCGCGCGCGCCGGGGCGGTCGAAGTCGATCTCGGTATTGGCCAGGCCGTCGACCTCGTCGCGCATCCGCACCGTCGCCAGGGCGGCCTGGTCCAGGCCGAGCACACTGAGCACGCCGCGCATGGCCTGCAGCTGGCCGGGCACGGGAATCAACAGCTCACGGCGCGTCGGATCGCGGAAGTACTCGTCGCACTGCTTCTCCACCTCGGACAGGCTGGCGCGCAACTCGTGCACGACGCTGCCCAGGGTCTGGCGGTCGGAGACCCGGCGGTAGAGGTCCTCCATCCAGTCTTCCAGCGGCTCGGCAGGCTGGCCATGGGCGACGGCCTCGACGCGACGTGCCAGGCGGCGCACGCGGTCGGCTTGCTCGGGCTGGTCGAAAGCGGCATCTTCCAGCGCCGCTTCCACGTACAGCAGGCTGGTGGCGACTTCCATGGCCAGGGCCGGCGGCGGCGTGCTGCGCGAACGCAGGGTCGCGACGACGGCGCGCTGCAGGGTCTGTGCCAGCACCTCCCCGGCGGGGAAGAGGCGGTTCAGGGAATCGGCCAGAGCGGCGAACTGCTCGTCCAGGCCGGTCAGGCGGTGCTGGTCGCCCTCGGCGGCGCTGGACCAGCTTTCCTTGGCGGCCAGCACACGGCGCTTGGCCTGGGCGACCCAGGCGGGGTCGATGCGGCCCAGGCTGGCGTCTTCATAGTCGCCGGCCTGCTCATCGGTCAGACGGTAGGCCTCGCGGACGGCCGCCAGGCGCGGACCGGCGCCTTGGGCGCGGCACTGGGCGCAGAAGAACAGCAGGTCCTGGGCCAGGCGTTCGCGGCCCGGGTCGCCGGCCTGCTCGCCCTGGCCGACGATGCGCAATTCATGCAGCAGCTTGGAGCCCAGGCGCTTGGTGTAGGCGTCGCTGCCGAGCAGTTTCAGGGCCTGGCCCTCGAACACCGCGGCGGCGAGCTGCCACAGCGTGCGTGCCGTGCCGGCCGGCAGGGCTGCCGCCAGGCCGGCGCACAGGCCCGACAGGTTGGCTGCGTGGGCCGGGCTGGGCTCGCGCATATGGCGCAGCAGGGCTGCCTCGAAGGGCGCGCGAACGCTCTCGGGCGACCGCGGCGGCACGTCGGCCTCGGGCGCGATGCTGCGCCAGGACCAGTCGAACTGCCACAGGTCGGCGGGGTGGATGCGCTCGGCGCCGTTGAGCTTCTGCAGGCCGAGATAGCCCGGGTAGAGGGCCAGCGACGAGGTCTTGTTGCCGGCGAGCAGGCGGGCGACGTAGGCCAGCAGCGCGAAGTCGGCGCGCTCGATGGTGTCGACGGTGGCGGCATCGACCTCCAGCGGCCGCTCGGCCAGGCGGGCGACGGCCGTCTCCGCGGCACGCAGCACGCTGGCGCCGGCGGGCAGCCCGACCAGGGACAGCACGCCGCTGACCTGGTGCAGCTGGGCCGCGGCCTGCTGCAGCGGCACGCTGGGCTGGGCGTCACCGCCGAAGGCGGCCAGGCGGTTGTCGCCGCCGTCGCGCACATGGCGTCGCAAGGTCTTGTGCACCGTCTCCAGGGAGCGGCGAAGTTCCTCCTGAACCCAGGCCAGCGGGCTGAGGTCGGCCGGGAGTTCGGAGTCGCGCAGGGAGCTGTCCATGCGTTGAGGCTTTCTCGCTCGGTGCGGTGTGCTTGGGTCAGGCGACCTTGAATCGGGACACGGACGTGCGCAGCGCCTCGGCGGAGCGGGACAGCTCATGCACCATCTGGGCGGTGGAGCGCGTGCCCTCCGACGTCTGCTCGGTCACCGCGAAGATGTGCTGGATGTTGGACGCCACCTCGTTGGCATGCTCGGCTTCCTGCTGGGCCTGCGAGGAGATGCGCACGATCAGCTCGTCCAGCTGGCGGGACACCTTGTCGATGTCTTCCAGCGCCTTGCCGGCCGCGTCGGACAGCTGGGTACCTTCCACCACACCGCGCGTCGAACGCTCCATGGCGGCCACGGCGTCGTGGGTGTCGGTCTGAATGGTCTTGACCAGGGCGGCAATCCGGCGCGTCGCGTCGCCGGAGCGTTCGGCCAGTCGCTGCACTTCTTCCGCCACCACGGAGAAGCCGCGACCGGCTTCGCCGGCGGAGGCGGCCTGGATGGCGGCGTTCAGGGCCAGCACGTTGGTCTGTTCGGTAATGTCCGAGATCAGCTCCGTGATCTCGCCGATCTCCTGAGACGACTCGCCCAGGCGCTTGATGCGCTTGGAGGTCTCCTGGATGGAGTCGCGGATGGCGTTCATACCGGCGATGTTGTTCTGCATCGCGGACAGGCCCTGCTCGGCGGCTTCACGGCTCTTGCGCGCCACCTCAGCCGTCGTCTGCGCCTGCGCCGACACCTCCGTGATTCGACCCGCCATGCCGAGCACGGCCTCGCCGGTGGCGCGGATCTCGTGCAGCTGTTCCTTGGAAGCCGCCAGCAGGTCGGTGGACGTCTGGTCCACCGCGCCGGTCGTGTCCGTCACGCGGGCCGCCGTGGCCTGCACCTGGCCGACCAGATTGCGCAGCTCCTCCACCGTGTAGTTCACGGAGTCGGCGATGGCGCCGGTGATGTCTTCCGTCACCGTGGCCTGCTGCGTCAGGTCGCCTTCAGCGACGCTGGCCAGCTCGTTCATCAGCCGCAGAATGGCCGCCTGGTTGGCGTCGTTGACGCGCTTGGCTTCCTGCTCCTGGGCCTCGGCCTCGCGGCGCTGGGCTTCGGCCAGTTCGGCGCGGCTGGCCTGGTCGGCCAGGTAAAGGCGCAGGAAACCGACCGCGCCGACCACCAGCGCGATCAGCGAGACGATCAGCAGGATGATCAGACCGGCACCGGCGCCGCCGGACTTCTCCAGCTCGGCAGCGGTCTGCTCCAGGCCTTTGCGCAGCGGCTCCGAGTCGTTGAGGATGGCGGTCTGCGCTTCACGCGCGGCCACCAGGCCTTGCAGGTTGCCCAGAATGGCCGAGGCCTGGGTGCGGGTCTGCTCGTACTGCTTCAGCAGCGTCTGCAGGCGCTCCTTCAGCTGCGGGTCGCGCGCGGCGTTCAGGCGCAGCTCGGGGCTGCCGCTGATCAGCGCCTCGGTGATGAGCTTGAAGGAGTTCAGGTCCTTGCCCAGCAGGAACACCGCCTCGGGGCTGACGCCTTCCTGGGTCAGGAATTCGTTGGCGCTCTTGCCGATACGCTGGGTCAGCATGACGAGCTGGCCGACCGCAGACACCTCACCGGCGGACGAACCGATCTGCAGGGCCTGGGACGACACGGCCTCGGCGCTTTCCAGCAGGTCGCTGGACTGGCGGTTGATGGCGCGCAGGGCGGAGCCGACCTGGGTCAGGATCTTTTCCTGGGCCTGCACCACCTTGCCGTTCTTCTCCGCACGCTCGACCAGCGGCTTGAGCGACTCCAGCGTCGGCTGCACGGCCTCCGGCGCCTTGGCCAGCTCGCCTTCGCCGGTGCGCAGGTTGTTGACGACGGTGCTCAGCGTGCCGACCGATTCGCGCAGTTCGGCGAAGGCGGCCGGATTGCCCACCAGGGCCGCGGACACGGATTTGGCCATGCGCTGCGAATGCATCAGCGCCTGACCGGAAGCGCGCACCTGGGCGGCGCCGCGGTTGGAGCTGGTCACGACGGCCACCACGGACGCCGCGGTGCCGAGGAAGCCCAGGGCCACCAGGGCCGTCAGCACGCGCTGGCGGTGGCGGCCGAACAGGTCGCCGAGCTTCTCGGCGCCGGTGGCGGCCGGCGGCGGCAGCATGGTGGGGTCGGCGGCCTGCGTCGTCGGCGCGAAGCTCATCGTGCTGCTGGGCGGGAACTCACTGTTGGGGCCCGGCTCGGTCGGCACGGCCTGCGAGATGATGGACGGCGCCTCGGTGCGCGGGAAGGCCTCGGTGCGCACGGGCAGGTCGATCCCGGCGAGCGTGGAGTCGGCATTGCGCGTGGCGTCGAAAGCGCCGCCACTGCTCGAGTCGATGGTCGTGTCGACGCCTTCGGGTGCTGCAGGCGGCAGCTCGTCGGCTTCGGACTTTCCCCTGATTTTGTCCAGCAGGCTCATCTCACCCTCGTCCTTCAGTGTTTGTGATGTCCGCGCTCGGCGCGGCTCGGGAGCTCTTGGAAATGGTGTTGCGCATCAGGCGACGATGTGCAGGAAGTTCTCCTGCCTCGACAACGCCTCGAGATTGATCTCTTGCCAGCTGCGTCCGGCCTCGTCGCGGCGCAGGGCGCCCGCAAAACGCGGCAGCGGCCCGGCCGGCTGCTCGGCAGCCAACGGCAGTTGCTCGTCGCTGCGCAGGCCCGCCAGGCGGTCGACCAGCAGGGCGCAATTCAGATTCAGGTCGCTGCCCAGCGAGACCAGCCGGCTTTGCGCCGACAGCGGGCGGCCGGGCGCCGGATCGCGTAGCCCCAGGTAGACGGCCAGGTCGACGACGGTGAACAGACCGCCGCGCAGATTGGCCACGCCGGCCAGCCAGGGCTTGGCATAGGGCACGGGCTTGATGGGCACCGGCGCGAAGATCTCGCTGGCCTGCTTGAGCGAAAACAGCAGGCCGACGCCCGCGCACTCCACGGCCAGCCAGTTCGCGATCAGCGTCTGCTCGCGCGCCGCCTGCATGCGCTCGGCCAGGCGCTGCTGCAACTCGCGGAGGGCGGTCTTGTTCGCCATGTTCAGCCGAGGGCTTTGATCTTGGCCAGCAGCTCTTCGGCCTTGACGGGCTTGACGACATAGTCGCTGGCGCCCTGCCGCATGCCCCAGACCTTGTCGGTCTCCTGGCCCTTGCTGGTACACATGATGACCGGCACGCCGGCATAGCGCTCGTCGCGGGTGATGGCGCGGGTCAGCTGGAAGCCGTTCTGGCCGGGCATGACGACGTCCATCAGGATGAGGTCGGGCTTGGCTTCGGCCAGGCGCTTCATCGCTTCTTCGGCGTTCTCCGCCGTGCGCACGCTGAAGCCGCGCTTGACCAGCATCTCGGACAGCGCGTGCAGTTCCGTCTTGGAATCGTCAACCAGCAGGATGTTCTGAATGGTCATGGCAATGCTCTCTCAATAAATGCCTGTCAGGGCCGGTGCTGGAGCACGGCCTGAAGCAGCTGGTCCTTGGTGAAGGGCTTGGTCAGGTAGTCCTGCGAGCCGACCATGCGCCCGCGGGCCTTGTCGAAGAGGCCGTCCTTCGAGGACAGCATGATCACCGGCACTCCCGAGAACTGCGGGTTGCGCTTGATGATGGCGCAGGTCTGGTAGCCATCCAGGCGCGGCATCAGGATGTCGCAGAACACGAGATCGGGATGGAAGTCGCCCAGCTTGGCCAGCGCGTCGAAGCCGTCCTCGGCCAGGGCCACCTCGTGGCCGCCCTGCTTGAGGAAGATCTCCGCGCTGCGACGGATGGTGTTGCTGTCGTCGATGACCAGGATGCGGGTCGGCCCCGCGCCGGAACTTTGTTCGCTCAAACCTCGTCTCCTCTGAACTTCAGCTCGGGGCCGGGCCCGTTCGACCCGCGGCAAGGCCGAGTCAGATGCGCACCATCTCGAAATCTTCCTTGCGCGCGCCGCAGTCCGGGCAAGTCCAATTCATGTCCACGTCGGCCCAGGCCGTGCCTGGTGCGATGCCATGCTCTGGATCGCCCGTCGCTTCGTCATAGATCCATCCACAGATCAGGCACATCCAGGTACTGGGTTCGCTCACGGTGCTTAGAGTTTGCTCACTACAATCAAATCATTCTAGCCAGGGCCCGAGAGCGCAATGCTGAGGGCAAACGCCTGTGCCCAGGGCCTAGCAAGCGCCCTTTTAGCGGCAGACTCCACGCTTTTCGGCAGCTCTTCGGCCGCGACACCGTCAGATCCCCATGAGCCCAACATCCCTTCCCGCCGACCCCGAGGTCGATGACCTGCAAGACGAGCAGGAAAGCCCGCCGCCGGCCTGCGTGCTCTGCTTCAATGCCAGCGACGCCTCCGGCGCCGGCGGCTTGGCCGGTGACGTCTCGACCATCGCCGCCATGGGCGCGCACTGCCTCCCCGTCGTCACGGCCGTCGTGCTGCGCGACACCGCCGAGGTCTTCGAGCATGAGAACCTCGATGCGGACACCGTCGCCGAGCAAGCGCGCCACATCCTCGAGGACGTGCCCATCACGGCCTGGAAGGTCGGCTTCCTCGGCAATGCCGAGGCGGTCAGCGCCGTTGCCGAGGTGTTGAGCGACTATCCCGACGTACCTTTGGTTACCTATTTGCCCTCGGTCGCCTGGATCGACGAGGACGAGCAGCAGAGCTATCTGGATGCGTTGCGCGAGCTGGTGCTGCCGCAGACGGCCGTGCTGGTCGGCAACCACAAGACCATGACCGACTTCCTGCTGCCCGACTGGGACAACGAGCGCTCGCCTTCTGCCCGCGAACTGGCCGTGGCGGCCGCCCAGGCCGGCGCCCAGCATGTGCTGGTGACCGGCATCCAGCTGCCCAACCAGTACGTGGACAACGTGCTGGCCAACGCCCAGGGCCCCATCACCGGCGAGAAGTTCGAGCGCTTCGAGACCGCCTTCGTCGGCGCCGGCGACACGCTGTCGGCCGCCCTGGCCGCCCTGCTGTCGGTGGGCGCCGAGCTGCACTCGGCCGTCAGCGAGGCCCTGTCCTTCCTGGACCAGTCGCTGGACGCGGGGTTCCGCCCCGGCATGGGCAACGTCATCCCCGACCGCTTCTTCTGGGCCCTGCCTGCGGCGGACGAGGAAGGCGGCGAGCCGCCCGACTTCGAACCGGACCCCGAACCCGAGCAGCCGCCCAAGACGCCGCGCCGGATGCATTGACTTCCTGAGTTTTCCCATGGCCAGCAACACCGAGCTCTTCGAGCGCGCCGCCCGCGTCATTCCCGGCGGCGTGAACTCTCCCGTGCGTGCCTTCCGCGCCGTCGGCGGCACGCCGCGCTTCATTGCCCGCGGCGAAGGCGCCTATATCTATGACGCCGAAGGCAAGCGTTATGTCGACTACATCGGCTCCTGGGGGCCGATGATCCTCGGCCATGGTCATCCGGCCGTGCTGGAAGCGGTGCAGAAGGCCGCGGTCGAAGGCTTCTCCTTCGGCGCGCCGACCGAGCGCGAGATCGAGCTGGCCGAGGAGATCCTCAAGCTCGTGCCCAGCATGGACCAGGTGCGCCTGGTCAGCTCCGGCACCGAGGCCACCATGAGCGCCATCCGCCTGGCGCGCGGCGCCACCGGCCGGCCCAAGTTCATCAAGTTCGAGGGCTGCTACCACGGCCACACCGACGCCCTGCTGGTCAAGGCCGGTTCGGGCCTCGCGACCTTCGGCCATCCGACCAGTGCCGGCGTCACGTCGGGCGCGGCGGCCGACACGGTTGTTCTGGAATACAACAACGTCGAGCAGCTGGAAGCGGCCTTCGCCCAGCATGGCGCCGAGCTGGCCTGCGTCATCGTCGAGCCCATCGCCGGCAACATGAACTTCGTCCGCGCGTCGGTGGCCTTCATCGGCGCCATGCGCCGCCTGTGCACCCAGCATGGCGCCCTGCTGGTGCTGGACGAGGTCATGACGGGCTTCCGCGTCGGCCTCGGTTCGGCGCAGGCCCACTATGCCAAGCTGATTCCCGGCTTCGCACCCGACATCTCGGTGTTCGGCAAGGTCATCGGCGGCGGCATGCCGCTGGCGGCCTTCGGCGCGAGGCGCGAGGTCATGCAGCATCTGGCGCCCCTGGGCGGCGTCTACCAGGCCGGCACCCTGTCCGGGAACCCGGTGGCCACGGCCTGCGGCCTGGCGACGCTGCGCGAGATCCAGAAGCCCGGCTTCTTCGATGCCCTGTCTGCCAAGACGCGACTGCTGGTCGATGGTCTGAAGACCGTCGCCGCAGAGAACGGCGTGCCTTTCAGTGCCGACTGCGAAGGCGGCATGTTCGGCTTCTTCCTGTTGCCCGAACTGCCTCAGAACTACACGACCGTCATGACAACCGACAAGGAGCGCTTCAACCGCTTCTTCCATGCCATGCTGGACGCCGGCATCTATCTCGCTCCGGCCCTGTACGAGGCGGGCTTCGTGTCGGCCGCCCACAGCCAGGCAGACATCGACGCCACGCTCGCGGCGGCGCGCACCGCCCTGCGCTGATCTAGAGAGCGCCTGCCGGCGCCACTGCCATGCATCTCCACATCCTCGGCATCTGCGGCACCTTCATGGGCGGCCTGGCGGCCCTCGCGCGCGAGGCCGGCCACAAGGTCACCGGCTGCGATGCCAATGTCTACCCGCCGATGAGCACCCAGCTCGAGGCCCTCGGCATCGAGCTCATCACCGGCTTCGGCACCGAGCAGCTCGAACTCAAGCCCGACGTCTTCGTCATCGGCAATGTCGTCACGCGTGGCGAGCGCTTCCCGCTGATGGAAGCCATCCTCGACGCGGGCCTGCCCTATGTCTCCGGCCCGCAATGGCTGGCTGAACACGTGCTGCAGGGCCGCCATGTGCTGGCGGTGGCCGGCACGCACGGCAAGACGACGACGACGTCCATGCTGGCGTGGATCCTGGAGCATGCAGGGCTGAAGCCCGGCTTCCTGGTCGGCGGCGTGCCGCAGAACTTCGGCGTCTCGGCGCGTCTGGGTGAGAGTTCGGCCTTTGTCATCGAGGCGGACGAGTACGACACCGCCTTCTTCGACAAGCGCAGCAAATTCGTCCACTACCGGCCGCGCACGGCCATCCTGAACAACCTCGAGCACGACCACGCCGACATCTTCCCGGACTTGGGCGCCATTGAGACCCAGTTCCATCACCTGGTGCGCACGGTGCCGGCGAGCGGGCGCCTCGTCGTCAATGCCCGCGAGGAGTCGCTGCAACGCGTCATCGCGCGCGGCTGCTGGAGCGAGGTGCAGCGCTTCGGCGCCAAGAAGGAAGAGGCCGGCATGCTGCGCGCCCGTGGCGAGCCGCAGGCCTTTGACGTGCTGCGCGGCAGCCTGAAGGTGGCGCGGGTGGAGTGGGGCCTGATCGGCGAGCACAACCAGCTCAATGCGCTGGCGGCGATCGCCGCGGCCGAGCATGTCGGCGTGACGCCCGAGCAGTCAGCCGCCGCCCTGGCGGAGTTCCAGAACGTGCGTCGCCGCATGGAGTTGCGCGGTGAGGCCCGCGGCGTCAAGGTGTACGACGACTTCGCCCACCACCCGACGGCGATCCGCACCACCATCAACGGCCTGCGCCGGCGCATCGCGCCGGCCGACCGCATCCTCGCCATCTTCGAGCCGCGCTCCAACACGATGAAGCTGGGCACGATGAAAGCGCAGCTGCCCTGGGCGCTGGAGGAAGCCGACCTGGCCTTCTGCAATCAGCATGGCTTGAGCTGGGATGCCAAGGAGGCGCTGGCGCCGATGGGGTCCCAGGCCGTGGTCGGCGCCGACGTGGACGAATTGGTCCAGGCCGTCGTCAAGGCAGCGAAGCCGGGCGACCATCTGCTGTGCATGAGCAACGGCGGCTTCAACGGCATCCACGAGAAGCTGCTCGCCGCGCTCGCGAAGTAGTCACTTCCCGTACAGCACCATCTGCGTGCACCTGAACAAGGCCAGCGTCTTGCCGCTGTCCTTGCTCGTCACGACCGCATCCCAGATCTGCGTCGTGCGCCCCAGGTGCACCGGCCGCGCCACGCAGGCGATGACGCCATCGCGCGCCGTGCCGAGGTGGTTGGACTTTAGTTCGATGGTCGTGAAGCCCACCGCGCCCGGCGGCAGGTTGGCGATGCAGCCATAGCCCGCGCAGCTGTCCGCCAGCGTGACGATGCTGCCGGCATGCAGGAAGCCATTCGGTGCCATCAGTTCTTCCCGGACGACCAGCTCGGCCCGGATCTCCGCCGGATCGCTGTGGGTGAAGACGATGCCCAGATGGCCCGGCAGGTTGCGGGCGCCGAATTGGTTGAGTTGCTCCGGTGTCGACATGGCAGGTCCTTGAAGTCGCGGCGATGCTAAGACCAAAAAAAGGCCGGCATGAAGCCGGCCTTGCGAGCAAGCGCGAAGCCGATCAGCTGCGCGTCAGCGTCGCCTTCAGCATGCTGTTCAGCATGTCCTGGCTCTCGGCCAGATGAGCGCGGGTCTCGACCGACAGGCCGGGCTTGGCCGCCGCGGCACGCAGTTCGTTGGACAGCTGGGTGGCATGCCAGCGCGCCATCGAGAAGGCATCGGCGTACACGGTCGCACCATTGGTCGAACGGTTCAGCTGGGCCTGCAGGCGCTTCAGGTATTCGCGCTGCAGGCTGCGGCGCATGCGGTCGATCTCGCCACCGGTCTTCAGCTCGCTGAAGATGGCGCCCTGCAGCGTGCCATAGACCTCGCTGAGCGTCACCGCGCCCTTGCGCTGCGCCTCGGGCAGGTAGCTGCCCTGCTCGATGAGGCGGCGCGCCGTGTTGGGCGACATCAGACGGTCCAGCACACGCCCCTGCAGGGCGGCGACGCTGTCGGGAATGGACATAGGCAGGCCACGGTCCCACTCGTTGTAGTCCAGGGTCTGCATGGCCAGGAACTCGGGCTTGAACTTGAACGAGTCGCTGGACAGCAGGCCGCCGGCGATGAAGCGCAGGGCCTCGCGCTGCTGGGCGTTGTCGACCGGCTTGAAGGCCTGGCCCGGCGTGACGCCCGGCACGATGCGCTCGGCATGCATGCCGCCCACATACTTGCTGACGTTGTTGGCCGTCATGGCCAGCTGGCGGAAGGACTCGAACACCGAGCGGCGGGCCCGCAGCGGGTCTTCGCCGGCCTCGGGCTTGCGCGTCTGCACGCGCTCCCACAGCTCCTGGCTGAGCTTGAGGCGCTTCTTGGCATAGGCCAGCGGGTCGTCGCCGAGGTCGCGCTGGTTGGTGCGCGGATCGAAGCCGTCGTAGGGGCCACCGACACCCTGGTCGAAGTCGTCACCATAGGCCAGCTGCGGCTCGGTCGAGCGCGCCGCGATGCGCGCCAGTTCGGCGGCTTCCTGCTCGGCCGGGATGGGCTTGTAGGCGTACTCGACGGCCCAGTAGTCGTAGGCGCCCAGCGTGGTGTTGGTCAGGCTGGAACGCGGCTCGCCCTTGAGCGGAAGGTTGTAGGCGTTGTAGTCCATCACCGAGTTCGAGATGCCATTGGCCTCGGTGAATGCCTTGTCCTTCAGCTGAGCCTGGGTGATGGTCGTCGACGACTTGAAGTTGTGCTTGAAGCCCAGCGTGTGGCCGACCTCATGCATGATGACGTCCTTCATGACGGCCTGGGCCAGGGCCTCGGCCTCGGGGCCGTTCATGTCCATGCCGTCGCGCAGGGCCAGCAGGTCCATGGCGAAGCCGAACTCGGTGGCCTGGTCGACCATGTAGGTGCATTGCTGTTCGGCCAGGGCGCGGCTGCGCTCCCCCATCCAGCTGGCGGCGTGGCCATGCCCATGGGCGTGGCCGTGCTCATGGCCATGGAAGCCGACCACATCGTCCGTGGCCAGCCGGCGCGAGCCGCGGCCGAAGACGTCGCTCATGCCGATGTCGGCGTCGAGGATTTCGCCGGTGCGCGGGTCCTTGTTGCTCGGGCCGATGGCAAACCCGACGTCGGCGCCGGTGAACCAGCGGATGGACGCATGCGTCGAGTCCATGTTGTCCCAGTCGGCATCGTCGGGCTGCTGCTTGGCCTGGATGGCGTCCTTGAAGCCGATCTTCTCGAAGGCCTTGTTCCACTCCAGGATGCCGGCCTTGACCGACTCGCGGTACTTGGCGGGAATGTTCTTGTCCATCCAGTAGACGATCGGCTGGACGGGCTCGGACAGCGCCGCGCTCGGGTCCTTCTTCTCCAGGCGCCAGCGGGCGATCATGTGCACGCGCGGATTGGCCTTGAGGTCGTCGCCGAGGTTGCTGTAGCTCTCCATGAAATGACCCAGGCGCGGGTCGGCACGGCGGATGGCGGCCGGCTGCTCGGGCAGGGCGCGGAAGCTGTAGACGAAGCTGAAGAACATCGAGCGCGGGTCCGGCGTCGCCTGGGGCGGCGTCGGCACGGGCACCGGCGCCGGCACCAGCGACGGCGCCGGAATGCGCGGCGTGGCGAAGTGCACGCGCGAGGTCAGCGTCGTGACCCGGGCGTCGGCGCGCGTGGCCTCGATGTAGGAGTTGGCACGGTCCGGCGCGAAGGGCAGGCGGTAGGCCATCTCCAGGCGCGTCGAGTAGCCCGGGATGTCACCCAGCAGCAGATTGCTGGCATCCACCAGCACCGACTTGCGGTCCGGATGCTCGGCGCTGGCGACGGCGGCGCCGGCGATCAGGCTGGGCGAGAAGGACTGCTCGATGGCCAGCTTGCTGCTGGCGTTGTCCGAGCGGAACTTGGTGTTCAGCGCGATCAGCTGGATCTGGTTGCCGATGCGACGCCACTCGGCCATCTCATCGCCCAGCATCTGGCTGGCGTAGAGGCCGCGCTCGCCGATGGAGTTGGCGACGTTGGCGCTGAACAGGAAGGGCTTGTTGAACTGCTCCTTCGGAATCTCGATCCAGACCTTCTCGTCCTTGCGCCAGATCGGGAACAGGCCGGGTTGCTCCTTGGCGCCCTTGATGACGTCGGCAAAGGGCTTGGGGGCGCTCGGATCGACGGGCGGACGGGCCGCGGGCGCGGCGGCGGCAGCGGGTGCCGAGGCGGCGCCGTTGGGCGCGGGCGGCGTCTGGGCGTGGGCGACGGCAGCCAGGGCCAGCAGCGCGGCGGTGGCGAGGACGGTACGGGGCGTCGGGATCATGGATGACGGTCCGGGGATTGCGAAAAGGCTGGCACTGTGGCTGGCAGCGACACTCGCGTCAATCCGATTCCTCCCGCGTCGCGGGGGCACAAAACTTCACATCAAAACTTCCGTCATGGATCTCACACATCTGCTTTATTTGCACGGTTTCCGCTCCTCGCCCGCCTCGGCCAAGGCCCGCCGCATGGCGACCTGGGCGGCCGGTCGGCCGGGCATGACTTTCGTCGCACCGCAACTGCCGCCCTCGCCGCTTGAAGCGATGGAACTGGTGGCCGGCCTCGTCAAGGACTGGCCCCAGAACGGCGCGGCCGTCATCGGCAGCTCGTTGGGGGGCTTCTATGCCACCTTCATCGCCGAGCAGCCGACCCACCGCGCCTGGCGCGTCGCCGTGCTGAACCCGGCCGTCAACCCGGCGCGCGACCTGGCCCGCCACATCGGCGAGCAGACGGCCTGGCACGACCCGACGCTGAAGTTCGACTTCACGGCCCAGCATGTGGCCGAACTGGCGGCCTTGACGCCGCCAGCGCGGCTGACGAACCCGGCGCGCTACTACGCGTTGATCGCCAAGGGCGACGAATTGCTGGACTGGCGCGAGATGCTGGCCCGCTATGCGGGATGCGACGGCGAGGTGCTGGAGGGCAGCGACCATGGCCTCACTGATTTCGACGACTATCTGCAACCCCTGACGGATTTCCTGACGACATGACGACGAAGAAGCTCCAGAACAAGGTCTGCATCATCACCGGCGCGGCCCAGGGCATCGGCCTGGCCACGGCGATCAAGTTCGCCCAGGAGGGCGCCACCGTCATCGCCTGTGACCTGCGGCCCGAGGGCGTGCAGGCCGCCGTGCAGGCCTGCCAGAAGCTGGGCGCGACCGCCCAGGGCCATACCGTCGACGTCGCCGACCGCGTCTCCGTCGACCTGATGGTGGCGGCCGTGCTGGCCGATTTCGGCCGCATCGACGTGCTCGTCAACAACGCCGGCATCACCAAGGACGCCCGCCTGCAGAAGATGACCCTGGCCCAGTTCGACGCCGTCATCGACGTCAACCTGCGGGGTGTCTTCCACTGCGCCCAGGCCGTGGCCGACGCCATGGTGGCCCAAGGCTCGGGCGTCATCCTGAACGCCTCGTCGGTGGTCGGCATCTACGGCAACTTCGGCCAGACCAACTACGCCGCCGCAAAGTTCGGTGTCATCGGCTTCACCAAGACCTGGAGCCGCGAGCTCGGCCCCAAGGGCATCCGCGTCAACGCGGTCGCGCCCGGCTTCATCGACACGCCCATCCTCGGCACCATCCCTGACAAGGTGCTGGAGGAGATGCGCGCCCATGTGCCGCTGAAGCGCCTGGGCAAGCCGGAGGAGATTGCCAATGTCTACGCCTTCCTGGCCAGCGACGAGGCCAGCTATGTCAACGGCGCCGTCATCGAGGTCTCCGGCGGCATGACGGTATGAGGCGACAATCCCGCCCCTATGTTTGCGCTGTTTGATGACGCCGGGAAGTTCCTCGCCGGCCGGGTGATGTCGGAGGCCGATGCCTCGCTGCAGGTCGAGATGGACTCGGGCAAGCGGGTCAAGGTCAAGTCCGCCAACGTGCTGTTGAAGTTCGAGCAGCCGGCGCCCGCCGCGCTGCTGGCCGAGGCGCGCAAGCTGGCCGACGAGATCGACCTCGACCTGGCCTGGGAGTTCGCCCCCGAGGGCGAGTTCGGCTTTGCCGACCTGGCCCGCGACTATTTCGATGCCAAGGCCGGCGTCGTGCAGCAGGCCGCAGCCCTCTTCCGCTTGTATGACGCGCCGCACTACTTCCGGCGTGCCGGCAAGGGCCAGTTCAAGAAGGCGCCCGAGGAAACGGTCAAGGCCGCCCTGCTCGGCATCGAGCGCAAGCGCCAGCAGCAGTTGCAGATCGAGGCCTGGGCCGAGGAGCTGGTGAAGGGCGCGTGCCCCCAGCCCATCCAGGACCAGATCTACAAGATCCTCTTCAAGCCCGACAAGAACGGCCCCGAGTACAAGGCCGTCGTCGAGGCCAGCAGGCGCTCCCACAAGGCGCCGCTGGACCTGCTGCAGGCGGCCGGCGCCATCACCAGCGCCTACCAGTTCCACTGGAAGCGCTTCCTGTTCGAGAACTTCCCCAAGGGCACCGGCTTCCCGGCGCTGACGGCGCCGGAAATCAAGGACGAGCTGCCGCTGTCGCCGGTGCAGGCCTTCTCCATCGACGACTCGCAGACCACCGAGATCGACGACGCGCTGTCGGTGCAGGGGCTGGGCACGGGCACGGTGACCTTCGGCGTGCACATCGCCGCGCCCGGCCTGGCCATCACGCCGGACTCCGCCGTCGACAAGGTCGCGCGCGAGCGCCTGTCCACCGTCTACATGCCCGGCTGGAAGCTGACCATGCTGCCCGACGAGGTCGTGCAGGCCTACACGCTGATCGAGGGCCGCGACTGCCCGGCCGTGTCCGTCTACTTCACGATGGACGAGGCGACGTTCGAGATCAAGGCCAAGGAAACCAAGCTGGAGCGCGTGCACATCGCGGCCAACCTGCGCCACGACAAGCTGGACGGCATCGTCACCGACGCCACGCTGTCGGGCGAGGCGCCGGCCGGCTACCCCTTCGCCCCGGAACTGGCCTTTGCCTGGCGTCTTGCCAAGCATCTGAAGGCGCAGCGCGAGGTGGTTCGCGGCAAGCCCGAGAACTTCAACCGGCCCGACTACAACTTCCGCCTCGCCGGCGAGCGCTCCGAGGCGCCCAACGGCACGGAGTCCGTCGAGATCACGGTGCGCGCCCGCGGCAGCTCGCTGGACCTCATCGTGGCCGAGGCCATGATCCTGGCCAACTCCGCCTGGGGCGGCTGGCTGGCCGAGCTGGGCCTGCCCGGCATCTACCGCAGCCAGGCCAGCCTGGCCCCTGGCATCAAGGTGCGCATGGGCGTCAAGGCCCTGCCCCACGCCGGCATGGGCGTGGCGCAGTACACCTGGGCCACCTCGCCGCTGCGCCGCTATGTCGACCTGGTCAACCAGTGGCAGATCATTGCCTGCGCCCGCCACGGCCGCACGGCGGCGCTGGCGGCGCCCTTCAAGCCCAAGGACGCCCAGCTCTTCTCCATCATCTCGGGTTTCGAATCGGCCTATGCCGCCTACAACGGCTTCCAGAACGGCATCGAGCGCTTCTGGACGCTGCGCTGGCTGCAGCAGAACGGCACGACCGAGCTGACCGCGTCGGTGATGAAGGAGGGGCTGGTGCGCGCCGACGACCTGCCCCTGGTCTTCAAGGCCCTGGGCTGTGAGAGCCTGCCGCGCGGCAGCCATGTGAAGGTGCGCATCACCGGCCTGGACGAGATGACGCTGGACGTGCATGCCACGCTGATCGAACGCCTGGACGAGGCGGCGCCGGCCGAGCAGTCCGAAGGCGACGACGAGGACCTGGAAGCCGCGGCGGCACCGCTGACGCTGGCCATCGACGTCAACGAAGCCGAGCCGGCCGAGGCCGCGTCATCCTCCTGAAGATGCCCAAGTTCAGCACGCTGCAGATCGCGCTCGCGGTGTCGCTGGGCGTGCATGCCAGCCTGCTGAGCCTGCGCATCGCCGCACCCGAGGCCTTCAACCGCATCTTCCAGGACACGCCGCTGGAAGTGGTGCTGGTCAACACCCGCTCCAACGAGGCGCCGGTCAAGGCCCAGGCCCTGGCGCAGGCGAACCTGGCAGGCGGCGGCAACCTGGAGAGCGGCCGCGCCACCTCGCCGCTGCCGCCGGCGCGCCACAGCGAGGTCGGCAATGCCGCCGAGGCCCAGAGTTCGCAGATCGCCCAGCTGCAGCACCAGCAGCAGCAACTGCTGGCCCAGGTGCGGCGCGAGCTGGCCCTGCTGCCGCCGCCCGACCCGCGGCGCGAGAAGAGCGACGCCACCGAACGCGCCCAGGCCGAGAAGCGTCGCCAGCTCGTCGACCTCCTCGCCGAGATCGAGAAGCGCGTCAACGAGGAGAGCGCCCGGCCGCGCAAGCGCTATGTGAGTCCGGCGACACGCGAGGTCGTCTACGCTCAGTACTACGACGGCCTGCGCCGCCGCATCGAGGAGCGTGGCACCCGCGACTTCCCCGAGTACCGCGGCAAGAAGCTCTATGGCGAGCTGACGATGAACATCCACATCGACCACAAGGGCCGTGTCATCGAGACCGAGATCGTCGCCTCCAGCGGCAATGCCACGCTGGACCGCCGCGCCATCGCCATCGTGCAGGCCGCCTCGCCCTTCGGCAACTTCAGCGCCGACATGCTGCGCGGCGCCGAGGTGCTGGTCATCACCTCGCGCTTCCGCTTCACGCGCGACGAGGGGCTGGCAACGACTTTGCAAGGACAACCGCAATGACGGATCGCTATGCCGTGGTCGGCAACCCCGTGGAGCACAGCCGCTCGCCGGCCATCCACGCGATGTTTGCCGAGCAGATGGGCCAGACGCTGAGCTACGAGCGCCTGCTGGCGCCGCTGGACGGCTTCGAGGCCACGCTGCGCGACTTCGCGAACGCCGGTGCCAAGGGCTGCAACATCACGGTTCCCTTCAAGTTCGACGCCTTCAAGCTGGCCACCGAGCACACCGAGCGCGCCGCCCGTGCCTGCGCCGTCAACACCCTGCGCTTCGACGAGGGCGGCTGGGTGGGCGACAACACCGACGGCGCCGGCCTCGTCAACGACATCCAGCGCAATGCGCGCCGGCCCCTCGAAGGCCTGGAGGTTTTGCTCGTCGGCGCGGGCGGTGCAGCCGCCGGCGTGCTGGGCAGCCTGATCGCGGCCAAGCCCGCGCGCATCACCGTCGTCAACCGCACGGTCGACAAGGCTCAGGCCCTGGTCGACAGCCATGCCGACCTGGGCGTGCCGCTCGCCGCGACGACGCTGGCCGATGCGCCGGCGGCCCAGGACATCGTCATCAACGCAACCAGCACCAGCCTGGCCGGCGCCGCCTCGCCGGTGGACGCCCGCGTGCTCAAGCCCGGTGCGCTGGCACTGGACATGATGTACGGGCCCAAGGCGCAAGGCTTCCTCGACTGGGCCGCAGCCCACGGCGCCGAGCCGCGCGACGGCCTGGGCATGCTGGTCGAGCAGGCGGCCGAAGCCTTCCACTTCTGGCGCGGCCTGCGGCCCGACACCGCGCCGGTGCTCAAGGCGCTGAGGGCGACGCTGTGATGCGACACCTCGGCCGTCTCGTCGCCGTCCTCGCCCTGGCGGTACTCTGCCTGCAGCTCTGGTTTGCCGGCCGCATCCTCGTCATGCGCGTCATCGCGCCGCAGTCCACCAGCTTCCAGCGCAGCGAGGCCCTGCGACTGCTGAAGGAGAGGCAGCAGGTCGCCTGGGCCCAGCAATGGCTGGACGACGCCCAGTTGCCGGCGACGCTGAAGCGCGCCGTCATCGCCAGCGAGGACGACGGCTTCGCCGAGCATGGCGGCGTCGACTGGGACGCGCTCAAGGGTGCCTGGAAGAAGAACGAGAAGGCGCAGGCCCGCGCCGAGGCGCGCGGCAAGCCGACGGCCAAGGTCGTCGGCGGCTCCACCATCACCCAGCAGCTGGCCAAGAACCTCTTCCTGTCCGGCGAGCGCACCCTGCTGCGCAAGGGGCAGGAGCTCATCCTCGCCTTGATGCTGGAAGGCCTGCTGGACAAGCGGCGCATTCTGGAGATCTATCTGAACAGCGTCGAATGGGGCGAAGGCCTGTTCGGCGCCCAGGCCGCGGCCCGCCACTATTTCCGCATGGACGCGGCCCGCCTCGGCAATTTCGAGGCGGCCCGCCTGGCCGTCATGCTGCCAGCACCCAAGCGCTTCGAACGCCAGCCGGCCTCGCCCTATGTACTGGGCCGGGCCGGCGTCATCAGCGGGCGCATGAACAGCGCACAACTGCCCTGAATGTTTGCCCCCACGCCCACTTCGCAAGCTGCCCCCCGAGGGGGCGCGTCAGTGGCTCCGGGCGGCCAGGCGCCACTGCCATGAGTGATTCCGAAGAGATTGCCGCCGCCGCCGCCCGCCTCATCGTCGACGAGGGCATGGACTGGGGCGCCGCCAAGCAGCGCGCCGCCCGCGACCTGGGCGTTCCGCGTGCGGCCCTGCCGGGTAACGATGAGGTGGAAGACGCCGTGCGCGAGCACATCGCCATCTTCCATGCCGAGACCCAGCCCGGCGAGCTGCGAGCCCTGCGCGAGCTGGCCGCCGTCTGGATGGAGCGCCTGGCCGAGTTCCGCCCCCATCTGACCGGCGCCGTCTGGCGAGGCACGGCCACCCACCTGTCCAACCTCCATCTGCAGCTCTATTGCGACGACAGCAAGGCGGCCGAGATCGCCCTGATCGACCGCGGCCTGGACTTCGACGTGGCCGAGACGACGGCCGGCCGGGGCCGGACGGTGGACATGCTCATCCTCGACGTGCCCTGCCCGCCCCTGCAGGAGCGGGTGACGCTGTGCCTGACCATCCTGGACTTCGACGACCTGCGCGGCGCGCTCAAGCCCGACGCCCGCGGCCGCACCGAGCGCGGCGACCTCGCCGCCCTGCAACAGCTGCTGGAAGCCCCCGACACATGAACCCTCCGTCCCGCCGCCTCGTCCTCGCCGGCGCCGGCATTGCTGCTGCCGCCCTCGGCGCCGGCATCGCCTGGCGCCAGACGCAGCCCCCCGCCACCTCCGCCGTCGCCCAGGCCTTCTGGGCGCGCCGCTTTCCCGGCCTGGACGGCGCGGAGGTTCGCGTGGCCGGCTGGCGCGGCAAGCCCTTGCTGGTCAACTTCTGGGCCACCTGGTGCCCGCCCTGCGTCAAGGAGCTCCCCGAGATCAATCAGTTCTATCAGGAGGCCCGGGGCAAGGGCTGGCAGGTGCTGGGTCTGGCCGTCGACCAACTCGATCCAGTCAAGGCCTTCCTGCGCAAGACGCCGCTGGACTTCCCCGTTGCACTGGCCGGCGCCGAAGGGCTGGGCTTGGTCCGCGAACTCGGCAACCCGGCTGGCGGCCTGCCCTTCTCGCTCGTGTTCGACGAAACAGGCGAGATCGCCTGGCGTCGCCTGGGCGTCACCCACCTGGAAGAACTGCGTCAGCTGACCAACAGCTAGCCATACCGAGAATTTCCCTATCCGGCGGGAAATCGGCGACAAAACGCGTAAAGTTCGCCCTTCCTCAATTTAGTGGCACTTCTCTAGACCCTCGGGGCCTGGCCTGCGCCACCTGTTTGATGCAAGTTCTCGTCCTGCATGGCCCCAACCTCAACCTGCTCGGCACCCGCGAGCCCGAGGTTTACGGCGCGCAGACCTTGACCGAGATCGACGCGGAACTCAGCGCGATCGCGAAAGAAGCCGGCGCGAACCTGGTGAGTTTCCAGAGCAACCATGAGGGCGCCCTGGTGGACCGCATCCAGGCCGCGCGGATGGACGGCACGCGCTTCATCCTCATCAACCCGGCCGCCTACACCCACACCAGCATCGCGATCCGCGACGCGCTGGCGGCCGTGGCCCTCCCTTTCATCGAAATCCACTTGTCCAACATCCACCGCCGCGAGGCCTTCCGCCATCACAGCCATGTGAGCGACCTGGCGGTGGGCGTCATCTGCGGCCTGGGCGCCAACGGCTACCGCCTTGCCCTGCGCCACGCCCTCGATTCGTTGGGAGGCGCCGGCGCCTGAAACGCTGCCGGCCTCCTTCACTTCCGCACAACAACTACACAGCCTGGAGCCACGATGGACCTGCGCAAGCTCAAAACCCTGATCGACCTGGTCTCGGAATCCAACATCTCTGAACTGGAAATCACCGAGGCCGACGGCAAGGTCCGCATCGTCAAGTCAGACCCGGCCGCCGCCGCCGCGGTGCAGCCGGTCTATGCCGCCGCCCCGGCAGCGCCTGTCGTCCATGCCGCCGCGCCGGTCGCCGCGCCGGTGGCCGCCACGGCTGCCGCGCCGGCCGCTGCGGCGCCGGCCGAGACCGGCCATGTCGTGAAGTCGCCCATGGTCGGTACCTTCTATCGCGCCTCCAGCCCCAACGCCAAGCCCTTCGCGGAAGTCGGTCAGCAGGTCAAAGAAGGCGAGGCCATCTGCATCATCGAGGCCATGAAGATCATGAACGAGATCGAGGCCGACAAGAGCGGCACGATCACCAAGATCCTGTGCGAGAACGGCCAGGCGGTCGAGTTCGGTCAGCCGCTGTTCGTCATCGAGTAAGCAGGGGCTCCGATGTTCAAGAAAGTCCTGATCGCCAACCGAGGCGAGATCGCGCTGCGCATCCAGCGGGCGTGCCGCGAACTCGGCATCAAGTCCGTCGTCGTCTACTCCGAGGCCGACCGCGACGCCAAGTACGTGCGCCTGGCCGACGAGGCCGTCTGCATCGGCCCGCCGCCTTCGGCCCAGAGCTACCTCAGCATGCCGGCCATCATCGCCACGGCCGAGGTCACCGATGCCGAGGCCATCCACCCCGGCTACGGCTTTCTGTCCGAGAACGCGGACTTCGCCGAACGCGTCGAGCGCTCGGGCTTCACCTTCATCGGCCCGACGCCCGAATCCATCCGCCTGATGGGCGACAAGGTCTCGGCCAAGCAGGCCATGATCCGCGCCGGCGTGCCCTGCGTGCCGGGCTCCGAAGGCGCCCTGCCCGAGGACCCCAAGGAGATCATCCGCATTGCCCGCTCGGTGGGCTATCCGGTCATCATCAAGGCGGCCGGCGGCGGTGGCGGACGTGGCATGCGCGTCGTGCACACCGAGGCGGCCCTGGTGCATGCCGTGCAGACGACGCGCGCTGAAGCGGGCGCAGCTTTCGGCAACCCGGAGGTCTACATGGAGAAGTTCCTGGAGAACCCACGCCATGTGGAGATCCAGGTGCTGGCCGACACCTACAAGAACGCCGTCTGGCTGGGCGAGCGCGACTGCTCCATGCAGCGCCGCCACCAGAAGATCATCGAGGAGGCGCCGGCCCCGGGCATTCCCCGCCGCATCATCGAGAAGGTCGGCGACCGCTGCGCCGCCGCCTGCAAGAAGATGGGTTACCGTGGCGCGGGCACCTTCGAGTTCCTGTACGAGAACGGCGAGTTCTATTTCATCGAGATGAACACCCGCGTGCAGGTGGAGCATCCGGTCACCGAGCTGGTCACCGGCATCGACATCGTGCAGCAGCAGATCAAGATCGCGGCCGGCGAGAAGCTGCCCTTCACGCAGCGCCAGATCGAGATGCGCGGCCATGCCATCGAGTGCCGCATCAATGCGGAAGACCCGGTCAAGTTCGTGCCCTCGCCTGGCCGCATCACTATGTGGCATGCGCCCGGCGGCCCCGGCGTGCGCGTGGACTCGCATGCCTACACCAACTATTTCGTGCCACCCAACTACGACAGCATGATCGGCAAGATCATCGTCCACGGCGACACCCGCGAGCAGGCGCTGGCGCGCATGCGGATTGCCCTCAGCGAGACCGTCGTCGAAGGCATCCAGACCAACATTCCGCTGCACCGTGAGCTGATGGCCGATGCCAAGTTCATCGAGGGCGGCACGTCCATCCACTACCTCGAAGGCTGGATGGCCGCCCACAAGCGCTGATGAGCAACCTGTTTGAACTGGCCCTGGTCTGCCGCGAGGCGGATGTCGAGATCGTCAGCGATGCGCTGATGGAGATCGACGCCCTCGCCGTGTCGGTGGAGGACGCCGATGCCGACACCGATGCCGAGCGGGCCCTGTTCGGCGAGCCCGGCATGCCGGCACCCAAGGCCGGCTGGGAGCGCTCGGTCGTCAAGGCGCTGTTCCCCGCCGAGCCTGAGGCCACCGAGGCGGCGACGCTGATTCTGGCCCAGGACTGGGCCGCCGACGTACATGTGCAGGCCATCCAGGCCGTGCCCGAGCAGGACTGGGTGCGCCTCACGCAAAGCCAGTTCGCACCGGTCGAGATCACGCCCGAGTTCTGGATCGTGCCGAGCTGGCACGAGGCGCCACCGCAGGCCCGGCGCGTCATGCGCCTGGACCCGGGCCTGGCCTTCGGCACCGGCACGCATCCGACGACGCGCATGTGCCTGCGCTGGATCGCGACGCACGCACGGCGGTGGCCTCGCGTGCTGGACTACGGCTGCGGATCCGGCATCCTCGCCATCGGCGCGGCCCTGCACGGCGCGCGGGACATCGACGCCGTCGACATCGATCCGGCGGCCATCACCTCCTCGCGCGATAACGCCGCGGCCAACGGTGTCACGCTGAACACCGGCCTGCCGGAGCTCGCCAGTGGCGAGTACCCGCTCGTCATCGCCAACATCCTGGCCTCGCCGCTGAAGCTGCTTGCGCCCCTGCTGTGCGCCCATGTGACCGCCGGCGGCGATCTCATCCTCGCCGGCATCCTGAGCCGCCAGGCAGACGAACTGAAGGCGGCCTACGCGCCCTGGCTGGCCCTGGAAGTCAGCGACGAAAAGGACGGCTGGATTCTCATGACGGCCCAACGCAACGCATGAGCCTCGCGACGCGCTGCACCGCCTGCGGCACGATCTTCCGGATCGTCGAGGACCAGCTGCGCGTCTCCGACGGCTGGGTGCGCTGCGGCCGCTGTGCCGAGATCTTCGATGCACGGGAGCTGCTGTTCGATATCGAGCAGGAAGCCCCGCCGCCTTGGCCAGCGCAGTTCTCACCGGCGGCGGCGCCCGAGCCGCTACCACCGCCACCGCCGCCCCCACCGCCCCCGGCTTTCGAGCCGGAGCCCTGGATGCCCCCGCCCGAGCCGGAGCCTCGCATCGACGCCCTGCCGACCGGCTGGCCCGCGGAAGCGGCCCGGCAGGAGCCGCGCTGGGTCGACGAGGAGCCTGCCGCCGCGCCGCCGCTGCCAACGCCGCCTGCCCCGCCGGTCCCGGCTACGGTGCGCGAGGAAGCCGAGGCGGCGGCCGCCGCCATTGCAGCCGAGCCCGACGCCGCGCCAGCTGTCATGCCGGAGTTCATGCGCCGGGCCGAGAGCAGCG
>Ga0164290_1001668_pt1 | contig 26806 bp, 15 predicted proteins | sample Micstemetagenome_FD_108782 | JGI IMG/M metagenome (GOLD analysis project Ga0164290, IMG submission 108782) | Contaminated culture microbial community from soil near Moab, Utah, USA - Microcoleus steenstrupii SON62 (Illumina Assembly) | ecosystem: Environmental > Terrestrial > Soil > Soil crust...
CCGGCCGGGCCGACGTCGTCCATTTCCTCGACGGCGAGCACGGCGGCCAGTACCTGCCCGAATGGCTCGACCGGCTGCCGCGCGCCCGGACCAAGCTGGTGGCGAGCTACCACCAGCCGGCCGAGATGCTGCCCGAGCTCCTCGACCGCGACGTCGTCGCCCGCTTCGATCGGGTGGTGCTCGTCTCCCCGGCGCAGCGGAGCTACTTCGAGGCGTTCATGCCCGCCGAGCGGGTGGTGACGATCCTGCACGGCATCGACGTCGACTTCTTCCGCCCGGCCGAACCCGGCGGTTCGGACGGCGTGTTCCGCTGCGTCACCGCCGGCCATTGGCTGCGCGACTGGACCGCGATCCGCCGCGTGTGCGAGCGGCTGCGCGAACGGCCCGACGTCGAGTTCCACGTCGTCACCAACCGCGAGACCGGGCTCGAGGGACTGCCCAACGTCCGCTTCCACCGCGACATCGACGACGAGGCGCTGCGCGCGCTCTACCGGTCGGCGAGCGCGCTGTTCCTGCCGCTCACCGACTCGACCGCGAACAACAGCCTGCTCGAAGGGCTGGCCTGCGGGCTGCCCGTGCTGTCGACCGACCTCGCGTCGGTGCGCGCCTACGCCGAGGGCGCCGCGATCCTGCTGCCGCCGGGCGAGGCCGACGGCTTCGTCGACGCGATCGAGCGGCTGCGCGCCGACCCCGAGCGGCGCGCCCGCCTGGGGGCTTCGGCGCGCGCGCGGGCCGAATCGCTGTCGTGGGAGCGCATCGCCGCCGAATACGACGCGCTCTACACCGGCCTCCTGAGCGCGGGATGACGATCTCGGTCGTCATCCCGGCGCACGACGCGCAGGACACGGTCGCGGCGACGCTCGACTCGCTGCTCGCCCAGACCTCGGGCGACTGGGAGGCGGTCGTGGTCGACGACGGCTCGACCGACGGCACCGCCGCGATCCTCGCCGACTACGCCGCGCGCGACCCGCGCTTCCGCGTCGTCGCCCAGGCGCGGGCCGGCGTCGGTTCCGCCCGCAACGCCGGGATCGCGGCGAGCCGCGGCGAGTGGCTGCTGTTCCTGGACGCCGACGACTGGATCGCGCCGACCGCCATCGAGCGCTTCGCGCGGGCGACCGCGCCCGGGATCGACACGGTGGTCGCCGGCTGGGAGCGCGTGTTCGCCGACGGCACGCGCTATCGCGATCCGGTCCGGCTCGACCCGGCGGACATGTTCCCTGCGCTCGCGCGCTACTGCCCGTTCGCGATCCACGCCTGCCTCGTCCGCCGTTCCCGCGTCGAGGCGGCCGGCGGCTTCGAGCTCGGGATGCCGGTCGGCGAGGACTGGGACCTCTGGCAGCGGCTCGCGCGGGCCGGCGCGCGCTTCGCCGTGATCGACGACGTGCTGGCCTTCTACCGCGTCCGGCCGCGGTCGGCCGGCGTCGACGTCGCGCGCCTCGCCGAGGCCGGCGTGCGGCTGGTGAGGCTCGGGCACGCCGCCGACCCGCGCGTGCCTGCCCCCGACCCGCGCTACGCCGCCGGCCGGCCGGCCGACGAGCTCGCCTCGGCGCTGCTGGGCTTCATCTGCTGGCCGGCCGGGATGCGGATCGGATCCGGCGAAGACGCCACCGCGCTGCTGCGCCGGCTGGGCGCGACCGACGGCGGCGGCGTCGATCCCAAGGCGATCGCCGGCTCGCTCCACATCGCCGGCCTCCTGCCGCATTCGCGGCCGCCCTCGGCGTGGCCGGACCTCTGGGACCGCGCGGAGCCGCGGCTGCGCGGGTTCCTCGCGGCGCTGGAGCGGCGGGTCGGCGACCCCGGCCTCGCCCGCCGCACCGAGCGCATCCTCGAAGGGCTGGTGATCGCCGACGCCCCGGGTTCGGAGGTGAGGATCGGCTCGCGGCAACGGTGCGCGATCGAGCTGGCCGCACCGCTCGACGACGTCGTGACGGGACGGCAGGTCGAACATCTGCACTGCGCGCTGCGCTTCGGGGGCGAGCCGCTGGGCGAGCTCGAGCTGCCGGTCTGCGACGGGCGGGTGCCCGCCGCGGTCGTCGCCGACGCCGCCGCCGACCGCTTCGGCTGGGCCGCGCTCGGCCGCTTCTTCGAACGCGCCGTGTACCCGACGATCGAGCGTCGGACCGGCGACGCGGGAACCGAGCTGTGGCGGGGTCCGGTGCGCCTCGCCGAGCGGCTCTCCGAAGACGCGGCGGCGCGGACGGAGGCGCTCCACGACGCGATCGGGTGGACCGTCTTCCTCCAGGAGCTGTGGGGCGAGCCGGCGCGCGACGCCGCCTGGTTCTACGACGACAGCCGAAGCGACGACCCGGCGCCGGCGGCGCCGGCGACGGACGAGCCCGCCGAGACGAGCCCGCCCCCGACCTTGTGGGAGCGGCTGACGCACGTTCTGTTCGGCGGCGACTGGAAGGCCACGCCCGACCGGCCCGACGCGGCGGCGCGACCCGTCGTCGAGCTGTCCGGGCCGATCGTCGAACCGATCGCAGACGGACCGCGGGCGCTCGTCGAGCTCCGGATCGGCGGCGCGGCCGTCGCGCTCCTGCCGGTCGCGACCGTCGACGGCGTCGTTCCCGCGGCGGCGCTCCGCGCGCGCGCCACCGCCGAAGGCGGCTACGAGCTCTGCCGCGTCGCGGTGCGCGAAGGTCTGTTCGGCCTGCCGCTCGACGATCCGCGGTCGCTGCGCGAACGGCTGGCCGCGGCCGCCGCGAGGTCCCGGTCGCGCGCGCCGGTGCCGCGGTGGGTCGCCGAGATCGCGGCCGGCCGGCGCGCGCTGGCGGTCGGCCGGCACCGCGGGCCGGTCGGCGGCGCGGCCTCGCGGCGCGCGGCGCTGCCGGGCGACTGCGCCGACGTCCTGCGCGCCGCCGCGCTCGCCGCCGGCGAGGCGGTCGTCGAGCGCGGCGGCCGCGGCCCGACGCGCGTCGTCTACGCGCCCGAGATCCTGCTGCCGGGCGCCGCGCCCGTCGCCGTGGACGAAGACGGTGGGGCGGCGGGCGAGGGGGCGCGGGCGCGGCAGGCCGCGGGCATCTACGACCTCCACTATTTCGAGACCCTGTTCACCGCCGGTCGCGACCCCTGGTTCTACACGACCGAGTACGAGGCGCTGAAGTACGACCAGACGCTCGGGCTGGTGCTCGAGGGCGGCGCCCCCGACCGCGTGCTCGAGCTCGCCTGCGCCGAAGGCATCTTCACCGAACGCCTCGCGTCGAACGTCGGCGAGGTGCTGGCGACCGACTTCGCGCACGTCGCGGTCGAGCGCACCGCCGCGCGCTGCGCCGCTCTCGCCAACGTCCGCGTCGAGCGCCTCGACATCGTGGCCGATTCGATCCCGCCGGGCTTCGACACCATCATCTGCAGCGAGGTGCTCTATTTCCTCGGCGGGCGCGACGAACTCGGCGCCGTCGCGCGCAAGTTCGCCGAGGCGCTCCGGCCCGGCGGGCGAATCGTGCTCGCCCACGCCAACGTCGTCGTCGACGATCCCGCGGCCCCGGGCTTCGACTGGGACGTGCCGATCGGCGCGAAGGGCATCGGCGAGGTGTTCGCGGCGACCCCGGGGCTCCGGCTCGACAAGGAGCTCCGCACTCCCCTATACCGCGTCCAGCGGTTCGATCGCCTGGCCGACGGAGCCGAAGGCGCGCCGCCGTCGATCGAGGCGGTGCCGTGGCGGCAGCCGGCCCCGCACGTCGCCGCGCGCTTCCTGCCCGACGGCGGCGAGGTGGCGAAGGGCAGCCCGCAGCGGACCGACACCTACGAGCTGCCGATCCTCATGTACCATTCGGTGGCGCCCGACGGACCGCCGGCGCTCGCGCGCTACCGGGTGAGCCCGGCCGCCTTCGAGGCGCAGCTGGCCTATCTGCGCGAAGCCGGCTTCCGCGGCGTGACGCCCGAGGAATGGCGGCGGGCCAAGCAGCGCTGGGAGCCGCTGCCCGGTCGCGCCGTCATGCTGACCTTCGACGACGGCTACCGCGACTTCGCCGACCACGCCTGGCCGCTGCTGAAACGCTACGGCTTCGGCGCGCTGGTCTTCCTACCGACCGACCACGTCGGCGGGACCAGCCGCTGGGACGCCGCGCGCGGCGGCGCGCTCGAGCTGCTCGACTGGGAAACGGTGCGCCGGCTGCGCGACGAAGGCGTCGAGTTCGGTTCGCACAGCGCGAGCCACGCCCTCCTCGCCGCCGCCTCGCCCGCCGAGGTGGTGCGCGAGGCGGCCGGGTCGCGCGCCGCGCTGTGCCGGGAGCTCGGCGCGCCGCCCGCAGCTTTCGCCTACCCGCACGGCTCGGAGAACCAGGCGGTGCAGCACCTCGTCGGCGCGGCGGGCTACACGTTCGGCTTCTCCTGCCGCCCGGGGCGCAGCCGCCTCGACGACCCGCTGCTCGCGCTCTCGCGCATCGAGGTGGTCGGCACCGACCGGCTGGAGACCTTCATCGCCAAGCTCGGGTGACGGCGGCTCGTTCGGGCGCCGTCGGGTCGAGCCCGCCGCCCAGCGCGGCGTAGAGCGCGACGGCGTTCGACAGCTCGGCGCGGCGCGCCTGGATCAGCGCCTGCTCGGCGGCGAAGAGGTCGCGGCGCGCGTCGAGCGACTCGATCGTCGAGGCCTCGCCGGCGCGGAAGCGCAGCTCGGCGAGGCGCGCGCGCTCGGCCTGCGCGGCGCGCTCCGCTTCGCGCGCCGCCCGCTCGTCGGCGAGGTAGCGGCGGGCGGCGAGCGCGTCGGCCACCTCGCGGAACGCGGTCTGGATCGCGCGCTCGTAGTCGACGACCGCGAGGCTGCGGCGCGCCTGCGCCAGGTCGAGCGAGGCGCGGTTGCGGCCGGCGTCGAAGATCGGCTGCAGGAGGTTCGGCACGAAGCTCCACGTAAAGCCGTCCCCGCCGAAAAGCCCGTCGAGGTCGTCGCTCGCGGTCCCCGCGGAGGCGGTGAGCGCGATGCGCGGGAAGAAGGCGGCGCGCGCGGCGCCCACGTCTGCGTTGGCCGCGACCAGCCGCTGCTCGGCGGCGAGGATGTCGGGCCGGGCGACCAGCAGGCCGGAGGGCAGTCCCGCCGGGATGTCGCCGACGATGCCCTGGCCGCCGAGCGGGCGCGGCGGCGGCAGCGACGCGTCGAGCGGACGGCCGACGAGGAGCTGGAGGAGGTTGAGGTTCTGCGCCCGCTGTCGCCGGAGCGCGGCGAGCTCGGCCCGCGCCTGCGTCAGAAGCGCCAGCTCCTGGTTCACCTCGACCGCGGAGCCGACGCCTTCCTCTTCGAGTCGGCGCGCGAGGCGCAGCGACGTCTCGCGGGTGCGGACGGTGGCTTCCGCGAGGGCGGCGCGCTCGGCGAGCTCGAGGTCGACGAGGTGCGCCTCGGCCACGTCGGCGACGAGGCCGAGCCGGAAGGCGCGCTGCGCCTCCACCGTTTCGAGGTAGCGGGCGCGCGCCGCCTCGGCGAGGCTGCGCACGCGCCCCCAGAAATCGAGTTCGAACGCGGTCACCGCCGCCTCGACGCGGTAGCGCCCCTGTACCCCCGAGCGGCCGCTCGCGCCGTCGCCCTCGGTCGAGTTCCCGCCGTCGTCGGGCGTGCCCGTGCCGCCACTGCCTGAATTCTCGCCGAACCGGGCGCTGCCGCGAAGGCCGAGGTTCGGCAGCCGGTCGGCGCGCGTGACGCGGTACTGGGCGCGCGCCTCCTCGATGCGCAGCACGGCCGCCCGGAGATCGCGGTTGCTTTCCAGCGCCTGCGCCAGGAGCGCCTGCAGGCGCGGGTCGGGGAAGAAGCTCCGCCAACCGGTCTCGGTCGCGGGGCGCGCGGCGCCCGCCGGGCGCAGCTCGGCCGGGTAGCCGCCGGCCGACGGGGCGACCGGCCGGCGGTAGTCGGGGAGCTGCGAGCAGCCCGCGGCCAGCGCCAGCATGAGGCCGAGCGCCCTCATTCGGCCGGCTGCGGCGCCGGATCGCCGCGTCCCTCGCCGTCGCCGGGCGCCCGTTCCTCCTCCTCGCGCAGCGCCTCGGCGCGCGCGTCCGGCGCCGAGGTGAAGCGGCCGAGCAGCACGTAGGCGGTGGGGACGATGAACAGCGTGAGCAGCGTGCCGACGGTCAGCCCGCCCGAGGTGACCGCGCCGAGCGTGCGCCGCGCCTCGGCGCCGGCGCCGCTTTCGAGGACGAGCGGGATCGCGCCGAGGATGGTGGCGACGCTCGTCATCAGAATCGGCCGCAGGCGCAGCCCCGCGGCCTCGAGCGCGGCTTCGCGCGGCTCCTTGCCCTCGCTCCGGAGCTGATTCGCGAACTCGACGAGCAGGATCGCGTTCTTGGCGACCAGCCCGACGAGCAGGATGAGCGCGATCTGCGTGTAGATGTTGAGCGTCAGTCCGAAGACCCACATCGTCAGCAGCCCGCCCGCGAGCGCCATCGGCACCGATGCGAGGATGATGAGCGGGTGGAGGAAGCTTTCGAATTGGCCGGCGAGCACGAAGTAGACGAGCACGATCACCAGCAGGAGGATGAGGTAGATCGACGAGCCCGTCTCCTGGAGGTCGAGCGCTTCGCCGGTGTAGCGGATCTGCGCGTCCGCCGGCAGCGCATCGGCCGCGATGCGCTCGAGTTCGGCGAGCGCGTCGCCGAGCGACAGCTCGGGCGCGAGGCTGCCCTCGAGCGTGATCGCCGCGAGCCGGTCGACGCGGCCGAGCTCGCGCACCGTGCCGCGCTCGTCGAGCGTCACCACCGAGGCGAGCGGCACCAGCTCGCCCGTGGCGCTCGTCGATGAGCGGACATAGACGTTGCGCAGGTCGGCCGGGGTCCGGCGGTCCTCGGCGACGCCCTGGAGGATGACGTCGTACTCCTCGCCGCGGTCGACGTAACGCGTGACCTGGAGCGACCCGAACATGATCTGGAGCGCCTCGCCGATCGCGGTCGCGTCGACGCCGAGCGTCGAGGCGCGGGCGCGGTCGATCGCCACCGTCACCTGCGGCCGGGTGTCCTTGTAGTCGGTGTCGGGGTTCTGCAACCCCTCGATCGACTTGGCGCGGTCGAGCATCGTCTCCGACCAGCGGCGCACCTCCTCGCGGTCGATGCCGCCGAGCACGAACTGGAGCTGCTGGCCGCGGCGGCGTTGGCCGAGCGAGGCGGAGCCCGTCGCGAACGCGCGAACGCCGCTGATCCGCGACAGCTCGCGCTGCAGCCGCTGCTGGAATTCCTGCTGCGTCGTCTCGCGTTCGCCCCAGGGCTTCAGGCGGACGATCACGAACGCCTGGTTGACGTTCGACGCGCCGCCGAAGCCGGGCGACACGATGGCGAGCGTGCTCTGGATCGGCTTTTCGGGCATGTCCTCGCCGGCGTCGCGGCGGCGCCGGTCCTCGGGCGTCTCGACGAAGCCGGCGAGCACGCGCTCGACCTCGCGCACCTTCGCGTCCGTGTAGGCGAAGCCGGCGCCTTCGGGCCCTTCGATGCGCACGCGCAGCGAGCCGCGGTCCTCTTCGGGCGCGACCTCGGTGGGGATGGCGAGGAAGGCCGCCGCGCCCGCGCCGAGCAGCGCGACCGCCGCCCCGAGCGGCACCAGCGGGCGGGCGAGGCCGCGTTCGAGCCCGCGCGCGTAGCGTTCGCCGAGCGACTTCAGCCGGCCGTCGACCCAGCCCGCGACGCGGCCCGGCTTCGCCTCCCGCGCGAACAGCCGGGAGGCGAGCATCGGCGACAGGCTGAGCGCGGAGAAGGTGGAGAAGGCGACGATCGCGGCGAGCACGACCGCGAACTCGCGGAACAGCCGGCCCACGTTGCCCGAGATGAACGCGAGCGGCAGGATCACCGCGACCAGCACGGCGGCGGACGCGAAGGTGGCGAAACCGACCTGGCGCGTAGCGCGCGCCGAGGCCGCCAGCACACCTTCGCCGCCCTGCTGGCGGCGGCGGATGTTCTCGATGATCACCACCGCGTCGTCGGTGCACAGGCTGATCGCGAGGATGACGGCGAGGATCGACAGCGTGTTGATCGAGAAGCCGAGCGCGGCGGCGATCAGGAAGGCCGGGATCACCGAGGCGGGGATGGTGGCCGCCGGGATGACGGTGGCGCGCAGCGAACCCAGGAACAGCCAGATCACCACCACGACGATCGCGATCACCTGCGCGAGCGTGGTCGCGACGTTCACCAGCGTCTCGCGGATGAACACCGATTCGTCGTAGTCGACGCTCATGCGGAGGCTGTTCGGGATCGAGCCCCGGACGCGCTCGATCTCGTCGCGCACCCCGCTCGCCACCGCGAGCGTGTTGGCGTTCGACTGGCGGATGACGCCGAGCGAAATCGCCTGCCGGCCGTTGGCGCGCAGGCCCGAGCGATACTCCTCGACCCCCACCTCGACGCGCGCGACCTGGCCCAAGGTGACGCGGTCGCCGCCGACGTCGCGGAGGACGAGGTTGCGGAACTCCTGCGCGTCGCGGAAGCGCGTCTCGGCGCGCAGGGTCAGCTCCTGGTCGCCGGTCTCCAGCCGGCCGGCGGGCACCTCGATGTTCTCGGCGCGCAGCCGCTCGGCCACGTCGGACGGGGTGACGCCGCGCGCCGCGAGCCCGCGCCGGTCGAGCCAGACGCGCATCGCGTAGCGCTTCTCGCCGCCCACCTGGATGCGCGCGACGCCGGGCACGACGCCGATCGCGTCGGTGATCAGCCGTTCGGCCACGTCGGTGAGCTCGGGCGGCTTCAGCTCGTCGGACCTGAGCGTGATCCACATCATCGGCTGGTCGTCGGCGTTCGCCTTCTCGATCGTCGGCTCCTCGACGTCGTCGGGAAGCTGGCTTCGCACCGAGGAGACCTTGTCGCGTACGTCGGCGGCCGCGGCGTTGATGTCGGTGCCGGCGGTGAACTCGATGTTGATCGACGACGCCTCGTTGCGGCTCGTCGACTGGATCTGCCGGACGCCTTCGATGCCCGAAAGATTGTCCTCGATGATCTTGGTGACCTCGCGCTCGACCACCTCGGCGGGGGCGCCGACATATTGGGTGCGCACCGAGACCGTGGGCGGGTCGATGTCGGGCAGCTCGCGCACGGGGAGCGACAGGAGCGCGCCGATGCCGAGCGCGATGAGCAGCAGGTTGAGCGAGGCGGCGAGGATCGGCCGCTCGACCGCGGTGTCGAAGACGCTGCGCGCCATCAGGCGTCGCGCTGCGCGAGCTGCTGCCGGTCTGCCGGGCAGCGGGGCTGTCCGCCCTGGTCGCCCTTGGCCGCCCCCTCCTCGGCGTCGGCGGGGGCCGCGGGACGCTCGCCCTTCACCTGCACCGCTTCGCCGCCGCTGAGCTGCTGGACGCCTTCGACGACGACGCGGTCGCCCGGCCGGAGCCCGCGCAGGATCTCGATGCGCCCGGGCTCGCGCTGGCCGACGGTCACCTCGACGCGCTCGCTGCAGCCGTCCACCACGCGGTAGACGAACTGGGTGCTCCCGCGCACCTGCACGGCGAGCGGTGGGACCACCATGGCGTCGCCGTTCGTCTCGGCGTTCACCCGGACGTTGGCGAGCATGCCCGGGCGCAGCAGCCCGTCGGGGTTGGGGACCCGCGCCTCGACCGCGAGCGTGCGCTGATCGGGGTCGAGCCGGCTGTCGAACGAGGTCAGCCGGCCGCGGAAGACGCGGTCGGGGTAGGCGGTCGAGCGCGCCTCGACCGGCGCGCCGATCCGCAGCCGGCCGATGTCGCCCTCGGGCACGGTGAAGCGCAGCCGCACGCTGTCGATGTTGTCGAGCGTCGCGATCTCGTCGCCGGGCTGCACCAGCGCGCCTGGGCTCAGGTCGCGCAGGCCCACGATCCCGTCGAAGGGCGCGCGAACCACGGTATCCTGGAAGACGGCGCGCGCGGCCGCCGTGCGCGCGTCCGCGGCGGCGACCTGCCGGCGCAGATCCTCGACGTCGCCGCGCGGGAGCGCGCCTTCCGCCGCGAGCACCGACCGCCGCCGGAGCTGGCCGCGCAGCTCGTCGGCAGCGGCGCGCAGCGCCGCGACCTCGGCAGCCTCCTGCTCGGCGTCCAGGCGCACGAGCGCCTCGCCGCGGCGCACCCGCTGGCCTTGATCGAAGAGGACCTCGGCCACCCGACCGGCGGACTTGGCGGTGAGCACCACCGCCTCCCAGGCCGTCACGTCGGCGACGCCCTCGATCGTCCGCGTCACCTCGGCCGTCTCGACCGGCGCGACAGCGACGACCGTCGGCCGCCGCTCCCCGCCGCCGCCCTTCTCCTTCGAGCCGCATGATGCCAGCGCCAGCGCCGCGAGAACGGCGAACGCGCGCGGGCCGACGTGGGACATAGGCCGAGCCACCGGGTGAACGTTGCCGTCCGCCAACGACGGCCCGATGGGGTGGTTCCGGTCCCGCGGACGCCTTCGTAGAACCCGCAGCGGCGGCCCCTGCGGGAAACTCCAAAGGCCGCCCGAATGCAAAAAGGCCCCTTCCGCGAAACGAAAGGGGCCTTAACTATCTGAGCTGTCTCAGCAAACTGTTGGCGCGCCCGGAACGATTCGAACGTCCGACCCTCAGATTCGTAGTTCTGCTATGAGACCTGCCTCTTTAGGAGGCGAACGACGCTAATTTCATCGATTTCGTTACTGGCTTTGTTACTCGATTTTCCGACAGCTCATCGCAGGACACGCATCATATGGATCGGCTGGCATGCAGCCCAAGATACTCCCGTGCCGCGGTATAGCAAGCGGGTGAGTCCCCCGCGTGTGGCGCATCAACAATTGCAAACACGACACCCACCCAGCGAGTATCCAGCTTAAAGCCGTTGAACTTTGACAGGCCTCGCGCGGCTGAGGCATGAACATGCGCAGGGGGAGTCTGCGTGTCTAACAGCTTTTACGAACGGCCAATTCTCAACTCGCCGTACCTAGCGCCGGCGCTCCATCATCCTCTGGACGACGACGGTCAGCCCTTGGGCGGAGCGCCGATCGAAGGTCGTCGCCTGTCGAAGTTTATTGTGCCCGTACCCGCCTCGCGCAAGAAGGCCGCGGCGGCACAGGCCTCGCTCGACCTCGAAACCTACACCGAGAACGCGCTGATCAACGAAATCCGCGGCTATCTCGCGGCGTGGCGCGCCATCCCCAACCCGGCCGACTGGGGCGTCACCGCCGCCACGCAGCGCCTGCTCGAACATTGGCGCCACCACGACTTCAGTGGCCCGCGCCCCTTCTTCTGCCAGGTCGAAGCCGTCGAGACGATCATCTGGCTGACGGAAGTGGCGCCTCGCCGCGCGGCGACCAAGGGGCTGCTCGACCAGATCGCAAAGGCGAACGAGGAGGCGAACCCGGCGCTCTTCCGCCTTGCGATGAAGATGGCGACCGGCAGCGGCAAGACGACCGTCATGGCGATGCTGATCGCCTGGCAGACGGTCAACGCCGTGCGCAAGGACTCGAAGGACTTCTCGCGTGCTTTCCTGATCGTCACGCCGGGCATCACCATCCGGGACCGGCTGCGCGTCCTCCTGCCGAGCGAGCCGGACAACTATTATGCGACGCGCGAGATCGTGCCGCCGGAGATGCTCCCCGACATCCGCCGCGCCGAGATCGTCATTACCAACTACCACGCCTTCCAGCACCGCGAGACGCTGGCGCTGCCCAAGGTCGCGCGCAGCTTCATCCAGGGGAACAGCCCCGAGCCGCTCCGCACGACTGAAACCGACGCCGAGATGCTGAAGCGAGCCTGCGGCAGCCTCCTGAACTTCGATCGCGTGAACGTCATCAACGACGAGGCGCACCATTGCTATCGCCACAAGGCGGGCGGCGACGCCGAGGAGAAGCTGAGCGGCGAGGAGAAGAAGGAGGCCGCCGACAACGAGGAGGCCGCGCGCCTCTGGATCAACGGCATCGAAGCCCTCGACCGCAAGCTGTCGAAGGGCGTGCGCGCGGTCTACGACCTTTCGGCGACGCCGTTCTTCCTGCGCGGATCGGGCTATCCCGAGGGGTACCTCTTCCCCTGGGTCGTGTCCGACTTCAGTCTGATCGACGCGATCGAGTGCGGCATCGTCAAGCTGCCGCGCGTGCCGGTCACGGACAACCTCGTCCAGACGGACACGGTCGTCTATCGTGATCTTTGGAAGCACATCGGCAAGGACCTGCCGAAAACGGCGTCGGGCGCGAACAAGCTCAGCCCGTTCGACCTTCCCAACCCGCTGAAGACCGCGCTCAACGCGCTCTACAGCCATTACGTCGGCGAATTCGAGCGGTGGGAGCGGGCCGGCATCAAGGTGCCGCCCGTGTTCATCGTCGTCTGCCAGAACACGGCGATCTCGAAGCTGGTTTTCGAATACATCGCCGGCTTCGAGCGCGGCGACGCGCAGGAGGGCGAGCGCGCGGGCTTCCACCCCGGCCACCTGGAGCTGTTCCGCAATTATGACGAGTACGGCGGGCGCCTGCCGCGCCCGCGCACGCTGCTGATCGACTCCCGCCAACTCGAGTCGGGTGAGGCGCTCGACAAGGGCTTCCGCGACGCGGCCGGACCCGAGATCGAGCAGTTCAAGCGCGAGTTCGCCGCCCGGGAGGGCGCCGGCAGCCTCAAGGGCGAGGTGAACGAGAGCGAGCTCCTCCGTGAGGTGATGAATACGGTCGGTCGGGAGGGACGGCTCGGCGAGCAGATCCGCTGCGTCGTCTCGGTCTCGATGCTGACTGAGGGGTGGGACACCAACACCGTCACCCACATCCTCGGCGTTCGCGCCTTCGGTACGCAGCTCTTGTGCGAGCAGGTCGTAGGCCGCGGCCTCCGGCGGCAGTCGTACGAGCTCAACGAGCGGGGCCTGTTCGACGTCGAGTACGCCGACATCATGGGCATCCCGTTCGACTTCGCCCGCTCGCCACAGATCGCGAAGCCGACCGTCCCGAAGCCGGTGACGCGCGTCCACGCGATCAAGGAGCGGGCGGAGCTCGAAATCCGCTTCCCGCGGGTGAGCGGCTACCGCCGCGAGCTGCCGACTGAGAAGCTGGAAGCGAGGTTCGACGACGACAGCCGGCTGGAGATCACCCCCGCCGACATTGGCCCGACCTCGGTCGTCATGGAGGGCATCGTCGGCCAGGGTGTCACTATCACGCCGCAGGTGCTGGAGAAGCTGCGGCCGTCCGAGATCAGCTTCAACCTCGCCAAGCACCTGCTCTACACGAGCTTCCGCGACGACGACGGCTTTCCGAAGCAGCACCTCTTCCCGCAGATCCAGCGGATCGCGCGGCGCTGGATCGACGACGGCTACCTCGTCACCAAGGGCGTGCCGATCGGCGCGATCCTCTACCAGGACCAGCTCGCCCGCGCGGCGGAGAAGATCGACATCGCCTGCACGCGCGGCGGCGGCGGCCGGATCGTGGCGGTGCTCGACCCCTACAACCCGTCCGGCTCGACGCGACACGTCAACTTTATCACGTCGAAGTCAGTGTGGCGGACGGGAGCGCAGCCGCCCAGGTGCCACGTCAGCCACGTCGTCCTCGACAGCAGTTGGGAGGAGGCGCTCGCGCTCGCGCTCGAGGGTCATCCGCGCGTGCTGGCGTACGCGAAGAATCAGGCGCTCGGCTTCGACATCCCCTATCTCGATGCCGGCACGACGCGGCGCTACGTGCCCGACTTCCTCGTCCGGCTCGATGTCGGGGCCGGCGAACCGCTCAACCTTGTGCTCGAGGTCAAAGGCGTTCGCGACGAGAGCGACAAGGCGAAGGCGCAGACGGCGCGCGACCTTTGGGTGCCCGGCGTCAATGCGCTCGGTGGCTTCGGCCGCTGGGCCTATGCGGAGTTCCGCGACTGGACGGTGATGGCCGACGACTTCGCGGCGCTCGTCGAACAGCTTATTCAGAAGAAGGCCGCCTGATGGCCCGCGCACCCCGGTCAACCAAGCAGGTCGACGCGCTCAAGCACGACGCGGCTACGCGCCGCAACATCCCGACGGCGGAGATGGAGAGCTTCTTCCGGCGCGAGGAAGAGTCCGCGCCGATGCCGCCCAAACACTATCCCCGCGCCCGGCCGCTGACGCCTGGGACGACGCGCACTGAGGAGGAACCGAGCGTGCCCGAGATCATCTGGAACGGGGCGCGGATCACGATTACCGACGAGCAGGCGGCGGAATTGGCGGAGACCGGCACGCTCACTCTGTCTGACGCGCAGCTCGTCTGGCGCGGCAAGGACCGGCAGGACTGGTCGGACCTCGTCGTCAACGTGCCGCCGCTCTACATCCAGGAGAAGATCCACCCGAAGGCGATCATCGACGACCTGAAGCGCCGCACCGCCGAGGCGCGCGAGGCGACGACCGACGCGCCCGACCTGTTCGCCGACTTCAACGGCGTCGAGCCCGACCAGCGCGCCGAGTTCTACCAGCACGACCAACATTGGTCGAACCGCATGATCCTCGGCGACAGCCTCCAGGTGATGGCGAGCCTGGCCGAGCGCGAGAGCCTCAAGGGCAAGGTGCAGTGCATCTATTTCGACCCGCCCTACGGCATCAAGTTCAACTCGAACTGGCAGGTCTCGACGCAGAGCCGCGACGTCAAGGACGGCAAGCAGGCAGATATCAGCCGCGAGCCCGAGCAGGTGAAGGCGTTCCGCGACACTTGGAAAGACGGCATCCACAGCTACCTGACTTATCTCCGTGATCGCCTGACCGCGATGCGCGACCTGCTCACGGAGAGCGGTTCGATCTTCGTTCAGATCGGTGATGAGAATGTGCACCGCGTACGAGCGGTGATGGATGAGGTGTTTGGAGCGGAAAATTTCCTTTCGCTTATAGCAATCACAAAGGGTGCCACAGGTTTGTCGGCAAGCGGACGAATGCCCGCGCGTCTCGATTACATTATCTGGTACTCTCGTACGGCAGAGAGTGTAAAATATCGCCAGCTTTACACGACGAAGAGTGAAGATAGTGATCCTAACTTTCCCTGGGTAATAATGCCTTCGGGGGAACGGAGAAGGCAAACTGAAGAAGAGCGCGCGGGCGCACCTCTTCCTGCGGGAGCAATACTTGGTCAGGATGTGTCGCTGACTAAGCCCGGTCCGGGTGCAAAGTACGAGATTCAATATTTAGGGCGCACGTTTACCTCAGGCACTCGATGGTGGGGGACTACAAAACCGGCTCTCGAAAGAGCGCTGAAGACCGATCGCATCATCATCATCGGAAATTCACTTCGGCACCTGCGCTATCTGCATGAGAGTAGTCTCACTGCCATTGGCAATCTGTGGGATGGCTTTCTCGGCCAAAACGCTCCCGTTTATGTTGTGCAAACAAACATCGAACTTGTTCAGCGTTGCATCTTGATGACAACTGACCCCGGGGATCTCGTGCTCGACCCTACGTGCGGCTCAGGAACAACCGCCTATGTCGCCGAGCAATGGGGCCGGCGCTGGATAACGATGGATACCAGCCGGGTAGCGCTGACACTCGCGCGCACCCGACTTATGGCGGCGCGCTACCCCTGGTACCTGCTTGCCGACAGCCGCGAAGGTCGCGCGAAGGAAGCTGCGCTGACGCAAACCGTGCCACCCGAAACACCGGTTCACGACGATATTCGCCAGGGCTTCGTGTACGAACGTGCCCCCCGCATCACGCTCAAGTCGATCGCCAATAACCCACTGATTGACGACATCTGGGGCAAGTGGGAGCCAGTCCTGGAGCCGCTGCGCGGCGCACTCAATGCTGCTATTGGCCGGGCGTGGGAGGAATGGCAAATCCCGCGCCAGCTGCCCGCGACCGCGCCGCCAGCCGCTGCCGAACTGCATGCGAAGTGGTGGGAGGCGCGCAGCGCCCGCCAGCGCGAGATCGACGCCAGCATCGCCGCGCGCGCGGATGTCGAATATCTCTACGACAAGCCCTACGCCGATCCCGCCCGTATCCGCGTTGCCGGGCCGTTCACGGTCGAGAGCCTCTCGCCTCACCGCGTTCTTCCGGCGAGTGACGAGGAGCTGATCGAGACCATCGACGCAGCCGAAGGCGCGCGCTCTGCCGCCGACGCAGACCTCGCCACCCATGACTTCGCTGCCATCGTGATCGACTATCTCAAGGCCGAAGGCGTCAAGCAGCAGGCCAAGGGAGACCGCATCACCTTCGAGAGCATCGCGCCTTGGCCCGGTAACTTCATCGCCGCCGCCGCGACCTTCATCGAAGGCGAGAGCGGGCCGGAGCGCCGCGCCGCGATCCTGATTGGCCCGGAATATGGCACCGTTGGCCGGCAGGATCTGGTCGCGGCCGCGCGCGAGGCGGTTGACAACCGCTTCGACGTGCTGATTGCCTGCGCCTTCAACTTCGACGCGCACTCGTCGGAGCTCGGCAGCCTCGGTGGACTCACGATCCTCAAGGCTCGCATCAACCCCGACATGCACATGTCGGAGGAGCTGAAGAACACCGGGCGCGGCAACATGTTCGTCGTGTTCGGCGAGCCCGACATCGATATCCTAGACGATGGTGGCCGCAACATCCGCGTGAAGGTGAACGGCGTCGATGTGTTCGATCCCAACACCGGCGACATCCGCTCCGCCGACACGAGCGGCATCGCCGCTTGGTTCATAGACACCGACTATGACGAAGAAAGCTTCTTCGTTCGCCACGCCTACTTCCTGGGCGCGAACGACCCCTACAAGAGCCTCAAGACTGCCCTCCAGGCCGAGATCGACGAGGAAGCTTGGGCAACGCTCTACTCCGACACGTCGCGGCCATTTGCCCGTCCCGCCGGCGGCCGCATAGCGGTGAAGGTCATCAACCACTTCGGCGACGAGGTGATGAAGGTGTTTGGGGTCTAGCCTACGCCGGGGGGTAAGAGGTGAAGTTTACTAAGCCGCTAAATCAACACACCTACGCTGAGTTTTTCGGCACCTGCCTGAAATCAAGTAAACCAGCTAAGTTTAATTTCGTATCGGAGCGCGGAAACCGGGCAGTCGTGTCCTTTGTCTCCGGGGGGAGGCACTTCCGGTTTAGAGTCATCATGTTTGCCGTTGGGAGTTCGGGTCGAAGCCGTCCTCTAGAGCGACGACTGGAAATCACAACTACGTACAACGGCAACCTGAAGGAACTACCTGGATATCGTGACGTGATCGTAGGAATTGACCGACAAACCCATCGCATGGTTGGCGTTGATCACAGGCGACTTTTCGAGGGTGGAATCACCCACAACGCATCTACGTTTGTCTACAAGCCAGCTTTTGAAATATTAGATACAGAGGATATATATGTTCTCTTAAACGGGCGACAGAAGTTCTTCGATCGAGAGTACCAAGTGTACTTTAGGCCTGATACTGCCTTACGATACTTGATGGACTCTGAAGATCTACATACCCTAGGCGCTCCACAGAGCTCTGGCCCAACCTCCAAAGAAAAGGTTCTGAAGGCGCTGAAGGACGACGGCAACAAGGCCAATCAGGAGCTATCGTTTGATCAGCAAGTTGAGTTGGCTTTGCGACGAATGGAGATTGGGCGGGCAGGCGAAGCGCTCGTTTACAACGCCGAGAGAAAGAAGCTGAAAAAACTTGGAAAGGCCTCTCTCGCCAATAAGGTCGTTTGGATTAGCCAGAAACGGCCTTATGCCGGCTACGATATATTATCGTATGACAAGGATGGTAATCAGCGCTTTTTGGAGGTTAAGAGTAGTATTGGCCCCCTAAAGGGATTCCACTTTTCTGCTAACGAGCTAGAACAAGCAAATGTTCGGCAGGACAGTTATTTTGTCGTATGTGTATCCAATATATTTCGGAAAGCGCAAACGACCTACTTAAAGAACCCGGCCAAAATGATTAAGAAGGGCAGTTTGACCATTTGCTCTACGTCATATTATGTCACCTTATAGGCCATGCGCTAGTGGCTCCCTATGAACTTCTTGATCGCTGATACCTTCACCGCCGCGTTCAGTCGACTGCCCGGGCAGGACCAGAAGGCGGTGAAGGCGAGCGTCTTCGATCTTCAGATGGACCCGACCGGCAACGGTCTGCAGCTCCACCGCATAGACAAAAGCAAAGATCCGAACTTCTGGTCGGCGAGGGTCAATCGCGATGTGCGCCTGATCGTCCACAAGACGCGGGACTCCATGCTGGTTGCCTACGTCGATCACCACGACAGCGCATATGCCTGGGCCGAGCGGCGGCGGATCGAGGCGCACCCGCGCACCGGCGCGATCCAGATCGTCGAGGTCCGCGAGCGGGTCGAGGAGGTCGCGCCGCCCGAAACGTTCGACTTCGTCTTCCCGGATGCTGATCGACCGGTCGCGGCCGCGGCGGCACCGGCGTTGTTCGCCTCGCTCGACGACGACGCGCTGCTGTCGGTTGGTGTGCCGGCCGATTGGCTAGCGGACGTCCGCGCGGCCACCGAGGAGCGCTTCTTCGCCCTCGTCGAGCATCTGCCGGCCGAAGCCTCGGAGGCGCTGCTCGAGTACGCGGCGACGGGCAGGCTGCCGGTCCCTACCACAACCCCGGTCGAGGACGACCCTTTCGCCCACCCCGACGCGCAGCGGCGAATCCGGCCGATCGCGGACCAGGACGAGCTGGAACAGGCGCTCGCCTTCCCCTGGGAGAAGTGGGGCGTCTTCCTGCACCCGTCCCAGCGCGAGCTCGTCGCGCGCGGCTTCTCGGGTCCGGCGCGCGTCGCCGGCTCGGCGGGGACGGGCAAGACCATCGTCGCCATCCACCGCGCCGTGCGGCTGGCGCGGGAGGATCAGAACGCACGAGTTCTTCTCGCCAGCTTCTCGGACCCGCTCGCGAACGCCATGGCGAAGAAGCTCCTGGTGCTGGCCCCGGAGACCGGCGGCGTCGTCCCGCGCATCAAGACCGCTTCGTACCGCGGCATCGCCGAGGAGATGTTCCAGCTCGAGCACGGCGTCCGTCCACGGATCGCGTCGGACGTCGCGCTGCGGGAGCGGCTGCGGGAGGCGGCGGCCGAGACCGGCCTTACAGGCTTCTCCGATCGCTTCCTGTTGTCCGAGTGGACGAACGTCATCGACGCCTGGGGTATCGGCTCACCGGAGGCTTACGCGACCGTGCAACGCATGGGCCGCAAGAGCCGGCTCGGCCCCAACCAGCGCGAGCGGCTGTGGCCGGTGTTCGAGGCAGTCCGCCGGGCACTGGCGACCGAGCGTTACACGACGTGGGCGCAGGTGTTCACTGATCTTTCAGCCGCGCTTCAGAGCAGGTCGTCCAAGCCGTTCGACCACATCGTCCTCGACGAGGCGCAGGACCTCGCCCCCGCCGAACTGCGCTTTTTCGCGGCCCTGGCGCCCCGAGGGCCGGACGCGCTGTTCCTCGCCGGGGACATGGGCCAGCGCATCTTCCAACATCCCTATTCTTGGGCCGGCCTCGGCGTCGACGTGCGCGGACGGTCGTACACGCTGAAGGTCTGCTACCGGACCTCCCAGCAGATTCGCCGCTCGGCCGACAAGCTGCTGCCGCCGGTGCTGCGCGATGTCGACGGCGCCGAGGACGAGCGGCGCGGGATCGTGTCCGTGTTCGACGGACCGCCGCCGCAGGTCCAGACCTTCGCCACCGCCGCGGAGGAGAAGGCGGCCGTTCGGGGAGCCGTGGCGGGCTGGCTCGCGGACGGCATCGAGCCGCACGAGATCGGCATCTTCGTGCGCACGCCCGACCTCGTGGCTCGCGCCCGCGCGGCACTCGAGGGGCTGGACGGCGCGGACCGGATCACCACGGCGCCGATGCACCTCGCCAAGGGCCTCGAGTTCCGCGCCGTCGCCGTCGTGGCCTGCGACGAGGGCATCCTGCCGCTCGACTCGCGCGTGGCCGACGCGGCGGACGAAGCTGAGCTGGACGATATCATCGAAACAGAGCGACGCCTCCTCTACGTCGCGGCGACCCGCGCCCGCGAGCACCTTCTGCTGACGGGCGTTAGACCGGCTTCAGAGTACCTCGTCGATTTCGGCGGAGGTGGTCTTTAGGTTAAGAACTCATACTGTTGTTAGAGATTGTGCTTCGGCTCAGCAGCCCGCCCGCTAGGCGGGTGCCACGCCCCTCCCCGCCTCGTGATGCGACCGCGCCAAGTTGAGTTCGCCGGCGATCTGCCGCAGCGACTGGTGATCTGCCGCGGCGCCAGCCTCCAACCGTCAGGCGGCTCTGCGGAGTGCAGCAAGGTCGTCGTGCAGCGAAGTCCAAACGACTTGGGCATGATGGGTCCGCCCGGCCTGCTCGGGCATTGCCCCTTAGTTGCCGCGCAGTTCGTCGATTAGCTTGCGAACCTCGGCCGCGTCGGCGTCGGGCCGCGCCGTTAGCTCAGCGATCACTTCCTCGACCATCGTCTCCGACGGGATCAGTAGGGTGGGCGACTCCCATACCCAGTCTTGTAGGACGGGGGCGAGCCAACTGAGGGGAGCGGTCCGCACCTCATGCCGCGTCGGCACGTACATGCCGCTGCGGATGATGCCCCTATGTCGTTCGACCTCGGTGCGGATCGCCGCGGCCGAAATGCCGAAGCGATCGTCATCGGGCGCGGTGTCGTCGTGGTCGTCGGTCACGTCAGCCTTCCTCGCCCGCGCTGCGTCATGAGCGCGGCCATCGCGGTCCTCAGCTGCCGCGCGAGCAGGCGCACCGAGCCGGTTTCCGCCAGCCCATCGCGTAGGATGCGCCGGGTTGAGCCCGGCAGCACCGGCAGCATGTCCGGCGACAAATGCCAGCTTCGCGCCAGATCGGCGAGCACCGCGTCGATGACGGCGTCGGCGTGGTGCGCCTCGGGGCCGCTCACTTCGATCACGCGCAGGCGCGACAGCAGCGGCCTGGGCAGGCCGTCGAGGCTGTTGGCCGTCGCGATCCACGAGCACTGCGACAGGTCGGCGCGGCCGAGCAAGCAGCGGTCGTAGTAGCGGGCGGCGGTCGAGGGCTCGAGCATGCCGAGCAGCGCGTCGAGCGGCCAGCCGTGGCGGTCCGAGCCGCCGGCCTTCTCGATCTCGTCGACGACGAGGACGGGGTTCGCCGTCCTCACCGCGTCGATGACGGTGAGCGGCCACGCCGGGATGGCGTTGGTCCAGCCGCGTGCGGTGCCCTCTAACGTCCGCGAGTCCGAGCTGCCGGCCATGTCCAGCGTCCCCGTCCCGCAACCGGACAGGCGCGCCAAAAGGTGCGCCCAGTAACTCTTGCCCGTGCCCGGCGGCCCGACGAGGAGCAGCGGCTGTAGCCGCAGCCACGGCTGGCCGACCGCCAGCGACAGGCGGCAGTCCTCCTCGACGATCTCGGCCAGCCGGTCGTGCCAGGGCGCGCGCGCCCGGAGCTGCGATGCCAAGAGCACACCTCCGTCGGCGGTTTCGGCCATCGCGGCCCCGCCCTCGAGCGGCAGGGGCGCGGTCAGCGCCGCCCAGCGCTCGGCGAGCGACTTCTCGTACTTCACGCCGTCCGCCAGCTCGCGCTCCGGCGCGATCTCGTCCACCACGCACATCGTCGGCGCGTCAATGTGTTCGATGGGCACGCTATCCCTGAGGATCCGCCCCCGCAGCCGAGCATCATCAATCCTGTTGTCGGGCGTCACGGCTGCCCCCACGACGCGCGGTGGGTCAGCCAAGCCTTGTGCAACTCGCCCTGAGCGCGATCGCGGCAGAGATCGGAGAATTCGCCCCAGCCCCAGGCGCGCAGCCGACGCGCCGCGACCATCAGGTGAGCGTGCACGTCGTTGCCAGAGCCGGCGTGCCCCGGCGCGTGCATGACGAGGAGGGTCGGTAGACCTCGCGCCACCGCAAACTCGGCACGCGCGTAGGCACGCACCTCCTCGTATGCGGCGTGGAGCGTCCGCGCCTGCGGCAAGTAGAGCGTTACGCACGTCGCGAGGTCGCGCTGGTCCGGAAGTCGCGCCGCCTCGAACGAGCGCCACAGCTCGCCCGGGTCGGCGAAGAGGTCATGCGCGTCCTGCGGCAGCAGCACTTCCGACCGAGCACACAGCCGCAGCTTGCCTTCGGCGTAGGCTACGGTGCTGTTCTTCCTCCGGTGGAATTCGGACCTCAGCACGCCGTAGTCGAAGTCTGTCATCTTGCCGACCGGGTTCAAGAAGAGCGGGTGCGGCTTCTTTTGCGTCCTGCGGGCCATCACGCCGCCTCCTGCCAGACGCGGCGAACGACACGGCCCTGCCAAGCGTCGGCACCAACCAGAAAGGCGCGCCAGCGGTCCTCGGGCTCGCTGCACGCTAAACTGGCGAAGAAGTGGCCCCCGCTCCCCGCGACGAGGCCCTCTCCGGTTTCGGCCATGATGATGACGCCGTTGTCGCCGTCGAGTGCGATCCGCGCGCCCATCAGCTCCACACCGGCGACGTCGGAATCGTAGCGCCACGCGACATAGGCCTTCGGCGACGAACGCCAGCACAACGTGCCCTCCGGGTAGAACATCACGGCCGCGGACGGGACCGAATTTCCAACCAAGGCATCCTGCGCCGCCGCACGCAGCTGGCAGTCTGGCGCTTTTTCGACAGCGGAGACGAGGATCAAGCCGCGACCCGCAAGATCGAACGTCGCGCGGCGAGTACCTGACGCACAGTCGAATCGAGCCGCGCAGCTGAGACGGTCGCTAAGCAGGTCGACCAAGGGCGCGAGCACGGAGCCGGCATTGAGGTGCCGCTCCGCCAAAAGGGGGTGGAACATGAACTAGCCTGACGAACTTGAGCGAGGCGGTCGCCGCCTCCGCGGGCCAACGAGGATTTCTTCTTTGCCCTGCTGACCACTCCTCCATCTCGGACCTTGGTATATGCAGTGCGTGGCGCGGCCTGCCGAGCGCCACGCCAAAGTCGGCTCACCGGTCCCAGCGCTCCCTGTCGGGGCGCAGCAGGACCCATCGCGGCACGGATTTGTGGCGTCACAATTCCCTCTACCCCTCGCGGCCGGCGGCGCTCGAGGACCTAAACTCGCAGGCAGGAAAGCCACCACGCGCGCTCGATCTGAAACAGCAACGAGAAGAGACAACAAGGCGTCGGAACGGACGATCACCGCCTCCGTCGACCTCGGCACCGGAGCCGAGATTGTGGCACCACAACCTTAGGCCTGACGACCTTCGCGAACCCTTCCGAGAATTATTTTCGACGATCGTTGGACAACGGATCGGCTCCCCCCCATCAGCCTCGGTCAGGACCGGACGACGCCTCCGCCTGACACGCAAGTCAGATGGAGCAAGCCGATGTCGAACGATCTGAAGTCCACCAGCGCCCTAACGCCGCCACGCGAGACGGTCCACCTCGACCCCGCCCGCGTGCGGGTCGGCGGCATCAACCCCCGCGCTTACGACGAGCTCGCCGAGAAGGACGTGAGGGAACTCGCCGACATGATGCGGACGGTCGGTCAGACCACGGCCATTCTCGTGCGACGCATCTATGACGATCCCAACTTCGAATTCGAACTCATCGCGGGTGCGCGCCGCCACAAGGCCGGGTCGCTGGTGCGCGCAGAAGGCAAGGAGCATGCTGACTTCCTTCTGCGCGCCGAGGTCATCGAAGCCGACGATGCCGAGGCGGCCCGGCTTGCCGAGGCCGAGAACCGAGCCCGCGTCGGCATCTCCGCGCACGAGCGCGGCACGTTTCTGAAGCACCGGCTGGAGCACGACTACAGCGGCGTCCAGCGCGCGCTCGCCGAGGCCATGACCATCGAGACCGGCCTGCTGTCCCGTCTGATCGCGCTGGCCGAGTGGGACGAGCGCTTCGTGTCTGCCTGGGGCGACAGGCGCCTTGTCACTGTCCAGGACGCGGTCGCCATCGAGAAGCACTACAGCGACGCGTCCAAGCGCACCGCGCTCCTCGACGAGGCGGCGCGGATCGCCGCTGAGCAGGACGACAAGCGGCGCGACGGCAAGGCGTACATCCGCCCGACCGAAGTCCGCCGTCGGCTGCTCGACGCCATCGGCGCTCGCAAGGCCGAGGTCATCAACGCCGACGCCGCGGGCGCTAAGGGCATCCCGCTCCTCGTCGTGCGCTCAAAGACGAAGAAGGGCCTGTCGCTCTACGTCCACGAGGGCGACGAGGTCCGCCAGAAGGCGATCGTCGCAGCGCTGCAGAAGGCGCTCGAGAAGCTGCCGGCGTAGCGGTCGGTAAGCAGCCTTGCTGAGCCAACAGACGGGCTGCGGCCTGCGCAGCCGGCCGGCGCCTCGGGGGCCTGACACACCCCTGCAAAACGACCCTTCCGAAAAGGCGAAGCCGACCATGCCGAACGCCCGCAAGACCGACGCAGCCGTGGCCGCCTTACGCGCAGCCGCACGTACGGTGCCTGCGCGCGAGGCGGCGGGGTGCACCAACTTTACGTTATTGCGCCAAATCTCCCGGGGGTCAGTTCCGCCGCCACCGCAGGGGGTACCGATCCCTGTTGCAGCCCACTTCTCGCAGCTGTGCAGGGGGCTCGCGTGCTGGACCACGTCATCCCGGCCACGAGCGCAGCCCTTGCTGCTGACGGCGCGACCCCCTGCATTCCTCGGCTCAGCCACGGTTCGTGACCCGGCTTCCGCTGCACCCCGATGGCCCCACCCCTCAATGCATAGAAAGCATCCCGATGAGCGATCAGAAGTACAACCCCGACCCCGCTTCCAGCCGCCCGATGCAGGCGCTGCTCCGCGCCATTCGCAGCGACTTCGCGAGCGGCCTGCCCGCCCTGCCGTTCGTCGAGCGCCTCATGACCGAGGCGGCACGCAACGCCCTCGCTGACGACATCATCGCGTTTGCCTCGGCCAACCGGCCCGACGCTGCGCGCTGGCTTCGGTGGGCCACGGGCGGGCCGGCCCCGTTCGCGTCCGACGACGGCGGACCCTGCGAGCCGTCCGAGGCTGGTCACCTGCGACACCCGCGGATGCGCGAGAAGCAGAGCGTCGGGCGCATGGCAACCGAGGCTAGGTCGAGGGTCGACGACCTCTCCCGGCAGATCGACGAGACGAAGAGCCGGTTGGCCGAGTTGGAAGCCAAGCGCGACCATTACGACGAGGTGTCGCGGGCAGCGGTCGTCTACGGTGTCGTCGACGCGATCAGAAAGCAACTCATCGTACCCGAGACGCTCGGCTGCGCCTACACGATCCTGCGCGTCGTCTCGGGCAGGATCATCGACCCAAACGTGGTGGTACCCGCCGGGATGACGGATAGCCCTGACACGCGGCGTGGGTTGTCCATGGTCGACGCCGGGAAGGTTCGCGACGTGCTCGGTGCGCTGGTCGGCGACCGCGAGTTCGAGACCGATCTCTACGTTGCGATCCGCGGAGTGGCCTTCCAGCACAAGCCGCGCGCCGACGAGCTCGCCGCCAAGCAAACGGCGGCACGGCTGGAGCGCGCGCGCGCCGAGGCGCACGAGATCCTCGCGGCATGCCGGGCAACGATGACCCCGGAGGAGCGCCTACTGGTCGACGCCGAATTGGAGGTCTGGGTAGCCTTTCCGACCCCGATCGAACTCGTCGACGAGGACGGGCAGCCGACGTTCGACGAGGCGTTCCTCGACCGCATTTCGCAGCGCGCGGCGGCGGCGCGCACCCTGCTCGCCCACGGCGTCGGCACGCTCACCGGCGCGGCAATCGGTGCGAGCGTCGACGTCGAAAACGAGCTCCGGGCGAACGCCACAATGCTTGTTGATCTCGGCCGGTCGGCAGCTAGCATCAAGGGGAACGTCAGGCCGTTCTGGCTGGAGGAGCTAGCGTCCCGTCGTGATGGTTGCGCTGATCCCGTGCTGGACGACTTGCCGCCCATCGCGGGTAACGAACTCGATCGACCCTCGATAGGAACGCGCGTGAATGAGGACGTTCCGTTTATCGTGCCTTGAACAGCCTTCGCCCTTCTTCATCCTTGCATGCGGCATCTTCCACTGACTCGGGACAGGTATAGGAGAGTCGGCGGAGATCATCATCTAGTCGACCGTCGAGATAAGCTCGTGCGACTTTGACCTCCGCCGCCTCGTCTTCCTCCGGCCAAGCAAGGATCTCCGACCTCAAGGCCTGAGCCTCGGCGAGCTCGTGGCGCACGAGCCACGTTGCCACCATCGTGTAGAGGCGCGTCAGGCAAACGACTACGAAGCGTCGGGAGAAGCCCTCGGCCGCTGCCCGTCGAAGCTGCTCCTCAATGTCCTCGAGCCAGCCACCGGTGAATGTCTCGAGCGCAGGGTCGTTCGTGAACCTACAGGAGATGTTCTCCACGTCTTCCACGCTCGGAGTCGAAGTGTAGACGCCGGGAGCAACCTCTGGCGTGTAATAGACGAGGACCTGAGGGTCGAAGCAGAGGAAGTAAGGCCGATCAGGATCGACGACGGCGGTCGCGAGGTGTTGTCTCACGCGCTGCCAGATCGGCGTGAGAGCATGGACCATGCGGTCGGAGACAAGCCCGGCCTGTAGCAACTCGAAGCCGACGACCAACTGGAACACGGCGTTGAGCGAGTATTGCGCGCGGACGCCTTGGCCGGTGTTCACGCCATGCGGCCAGCCAAGCCTTCGAAGGTGTTTCAGCCGTTCTTGGAAAGCGCTTCTCGCGGTCTTCGCCTTCTTTTCTGTTGTGGGCTGCCAAGGATCCACCCCGTGGAACTCCATCAACATACGTTCGGCGTGCGCGCTCGTGATCATCGCTTTTCCGTACAGCAACAGCGGAGCCTGTGAAAAACCGTAGAAAGGGAAAAATCAATCAAATCGCGGCGGTCGAGGGCCTCCCTCTAACGCAGGGCATCTTTGTCTCACGAAGAGGTAACGAGTGCCCGAGAACCACAACATCGACTTCGGCCGCATCATCTACGTTCGAGACCTGCCGGATGCGCTGAAGCCTTACGGCATCATCATCAGCGAGCGTCAGGCGATCGAGATCGCGACCAAGCGCCGCCTCCCCTTCTGGGTTTGCCCGATCAAGCGCCTGCTCTGCACCGCAGAAGGTCACATCCAGGAGGCGATCCGTGGCGGGCCCATCCGGATTGCTGGGAACACCCCAACGCCGAGCACGAACCAGCCGGCCAAGCGTCGCGGGCGCCCGCG
>Ga0164290_1001669_pt1 | contig 26629 bp, 27 predicted proteins | sample Micstemetagenome_FD_108782 | JGI IMG/M metagenome (GOLD analysis project Ga0164290, IMG submission 108782) | Contaminated culture microbial community from soil near Moab, Utah, USA - Microcoleus steenstrupii SON62 (Illumina Assembly) | ecosystem: Environmental > Terrestrial > Soil > Soil crust...
CTGGAAAAAACCCTAAAGTCCGAGCCCATCAGGCCGAAGTCCCCTCCAGGGAGACGGCGGCGTCTCTCCGGAACGTGGAGTGAGTGATGGAAATCGGTAACAACCCCCAACGCCCCGGGCAAGCCCTGGTCCCTGACCGTCAGGCCAAGCCCGAGCTGGTGCAACCGAGCGGTCGGCCCGCCACGCAGGCGCCCGCGCCGGTGCAGACCGGTGCGCGCCCCGAACCCGTCACGGCCAATCCTCCGGCCAGCGCCCAGGTGGCGCTCTCCAACAGCGCCGTGCAATTGCTCAACGGCGGCGACGAGCAGGACAGCTTTGACACCGCGAAGGTCGAGCGCCTGTCGCGCGAGATCGAGGAAGGCAGCTTCCGTGTCAACGCCGAGGTCGTCGCCGACAAACTGATCGCCAACACCCAGGAACTGCTCAGCCGCCGCGAGGCCGAGCCGACCTGAGCGCCACGCCGCCGCCGCCCGGCATGGCCAGGCGGTGGTGTGGCTCCCCGTTCCGCCCCACCGCCGCCGATGAAACCCACCACCGCACCCCTGCCGCCCCTGCTCAACGAGCTGGAGGCGGCTTTGTCCTGTGTGCAACAGGCGCTCGCCCAGCGCGACACCGCGCAGCTGGAGATGCAGGCCAGCGCCGTGCAGCGCCTGCTGGCCGAGGCCCTGGGCAGCGCGCGTCAGCAACCGCTGCCGCCGCCGCTGCGCCAGCGCCTGGCGCAGGCCGGCGCCCAGCTGGCGGCGCAGCGTCAGGCCCTGAGCCGCGCCACCGCGTCGCTGGACCGCGCGATCGACGTGCTGATGCCGGCCGACCCGCTGGGTCTGTACGGCGACGCCGGTCGCCCGCTGCGCCAGCGCTCGAGCGGCGACAGCATCAGCGCCTGAGCGGCTGAGCCGCGCTCAGGCCGTGGCGCGCCGCCGCACGGCCTCCAGATAGGCCTCGCCATCGGGCGGCAGGCCGCTGCGCTGGCTGGCCCAGATCATTTCACCGAGTGCGTCCATGGCCGCATGCTGCGCCTCGTGCAGCGAGCCCAGGCGGCTGGCCAGCAGCTGCACCGCCTGGCGGATGCCGGCGGGCTGGTCGATCGCCAGCTGCTCGCTGATCGTCAGGTGCATCGCCAGGTGCAGGAACGGGTTGGTGCGGCCGTCCTCGACGCGGTACTCGAGCGCCAGCGCCGTCGCCTCGTCGGCCAGTTCCGGGTGGTATTCCGGGTGCTGCTGCACCCAGGGCCAGGCGAGCGCCTGCATCGGCTCCAGCGGCGCACCGGCCAGGCCCTGGCGGTAGGTGGCGCAGAAGAAGCGGCGGACGTCGAGCTGTGAGGGCTGGTACATGGTGGCGATTGTCGATTGCCCGCAGCGCCGGTCGCGTCGGGCTCCCCTACCATGCCGGCTTTGTTGAAACTGGGGGGGGCGCATGGCAGTGATCGTGATCGCCAACGCCAAGGGCGGCGTCGGCAAAAGCACGCTGGCCAGCAACCTCGCCGGCTACCTGGCGCGCCAGGGCGGGCAGCGGGTCATGCTGGGCGACACCGACCGCCAGCGTTCCTGTGCCGAATGGCTGCAACGCCGGCCCGAGAGCGCGCCGCGCATCGAGGGCTGGGAGGGTGAGGGCAAGCTGCTGCGCACGCCCAAGGGCGTCGCCACGGTGGTGCTGGACACCCCGGCCGGTCTGCATGGCAAGGCGCTGCGGGCGGCGGCCGAGCTGGCCACGCATGTCATCGTGCCGCTGCAGCCCAGTCTGTTCGACGCCCAGGCCAGCCTGCCCTTCGTGCGCGAGCTGCAGCAGCTGCTGGCCGAGCGCAAGCAGCCGGCGCGGCTGGCGCTGGTGCTGAACCGCGTGCGCGAGGGCACGCTGGCCAGCCAGCAGGTCGATCTGTTCCTGCAGGGCGCCGGTCTGCAGGCGCTCACCGCATTGCGCGACACCCAGAACTACATCCAGCTGGCGGCCCGCGGCCTGTCGCTGTGGGACGTGGCGCCCAGCCGCGTCGATCGCGACCTGCCGCAGTGGCAGCCGCTGCTGAACTGGCTACACCCTTGAGCTCATGCATCTGCTGCTGATCGATGACCACCCGCTGATCCACGTCGCGCTGCGCGCGCTGCTGGCCGACTTCCAACCACCGGTGCATCTGCACAGCGCCGACAGTGCGCGACAGGCGCGCGAGCTGCTGGCGACGCTGCAGCCGGCCCCCGATCTGATCCTGCTCGACCTGCAGCTGGGCGACGAGCGGCCGGGCGAGGACGGCTTCGCGCTGCTCGACCGCCTGCGCGGCGAGCATCCGGAGCTGCCGATCGTCTGCATGTCCGGCGGCGACGAGGTCGCCGAGGTGATCCGCGCCATCGACCATGGCGCGATGGGCTTCATCCCCAAGCATGTCGACCCGGAGGAGTTCAAGTCAGCGCTGCTGCTGGTGGTCTCGGGCGGCATCTACGTGCCGCCGATGCGGCCCAGCCCCGGCGCCTTGCCGCCACCGCCGAAGCCGAGCGCCGCCAGCGTGACGGCCGAGGCGCTGCCGGCGCCGCCGCAGGTGCGCCTGGACGAGCTGCCGATCACACCGCGCCAGCAGGAGGTGCTGCAGGGGTTGCTGCAGGGCAAGCCGAACAAGCTCATCGCCAGCGAGCTCAGCATCAGCGCCGACACCGTCAAGGACCATGTGCAGGCGATCTACCGCGCGCTGGGCGTCAACAGCCGTACGCAGGCGGTGCTCGCCGTGGGCCAGATGGCGCGCGGCTGAGCCGGGCTCAGCCGGCGGCCAGCACGGCGTCGGCCGACACCGACTCCCGATAGGCCAGGCGCACGAAGATCGGCGCGAACGCCTCGGCCTGCGTCAGCTCGAGCAGGCCCTCGCGCGCCAGCTCGAGCATGGCGATGAAGGTCACCACCAGCACCTGCGGCCCGCGCTCGACCTCGAACAGGTGCTCGAAGTCGAGGTAGCGGCGGCCCTGCAGGCGGCGCAGCACGATGCCCATGTGCTCGCGCACGCTGAGCTGCTCGCGGGAGATCTTGTGGTGCTGGTGCAGCTTGGCGCGGCCCAGCAGCTCACGCCAGGCCTGGCGCAGGTCCTCGGGGCGCACCTGCTCGAAGCGCGGCTCGAGGCTCTGGTCGATGCCGATGTGCGCTTTCCAGAAATCGCGGCCGAGCAGCGGCAGCTGGTCGATCTGCTGCGCGCCGAGCTTGATCTTCTCGTACTCGAGCAGGCGGCGCACCAGCTCGGCGCGCGGGTCCTCGGGCTCGGAGCCGTCGTCGGCCTTCTTAACCGGCAGCAGCATGCGGCTCTTGATCTCGATCAGCATCGCCGCCATCAGCAGGTACTCGGCGGCCAGCTCGAGGTTGTGCTGACGGATCTGCTCGACATAGCCGAGGTACTGCACCGTCACATCCGCCAGCGGGATGTCGAAGATGTTGAAGTTCTGCTTGCGGATCAGGTAGAGCAGCAGGTCCAGCGGGCCCTGGAACGCCTCCAGGAACACCTCCAGCGCATCCGGCGGGATGTAGAGGTCGGTGGGCAGCTGGAACAGCGGCTCGCCATAGAGCCGCGCCAGCGCGACCTGGTCGACCAGCTGCTCGGGGGCCGGGGCGACGAGCGCCGCGGCGAGGTGCTCAGTCACCCTTGGTCTGGTAGACGTAGGGCTGCTGCGCGACCTTGGCCGCCTGCCAATCGGCCTGCTGATGGCGGTCCAGCTTCTTGTCCCAGAGCAGCGCGCGGCCGGCGCGCTGTTCGGCCTCCAGCTGCGGCTTCTTCGCCTTGAGCTCCGCCACCAGTTGCGTGACTTCCGAGGTGTAGGGCTTCCAGAACAGCGGCATGGCTCAGGGTGAATCCGGGGAAAGGGCGGTGATTTTAGGGAGGAACTGGGTGTCGCCCAGTTCGGCGGCGAAACCCGAGCGCTGCATCAGCGACAGCGGCTGCTCGTTGACCTCGGCCAGCAGCAGGGCCACGCCGCGGCGCTGCAGCGCCTTGTGCAGCTCGCGCAGCGCTTCCAGGCCCGAGGTGTCCAGCTGCACCAGGCGCTGCAGGTCCAGCACCAGCGCCCGGGTGGGCGGGCGCAGTTGCTCGGCCAGGCCCTCGACCTTGCCGACCGAGCCGAAGAACAGCGAGCCGTAGAGCGTGAATGCCTGCACGCCGTCGGGCAGCGGTGTCGTCACCGCATCGATGCGGAACAGCTGGCCCATGCGGTAGACGAAGAACACGCAGGCCAGCACCAGCCCGACCTCGACCGCCACCGTGAGGTCGAACACCACGGTGAGGAAGAAGGTGCCGAGCAGGATGCTGCGGTAGGTGGCGTTGAAGCGGCGCAGGCGCGCGAACTCATGCCACTCGCCCATGTTCCAGGCGACGAACAGCAGGATGCCGGCGAGCACCGCGAGCGGCACATGCAGCGCCAGCGGCGCTGCCAGCAGCATGACCACGAGCACGGTGGCCGCGTGCACCAGGCCGGCGACCGGGCTGCGCGCGCCGCTCCTGATGTTGGTGACGGTGCGGGCGATGGTGCCGGTTGCCGGCATGCCGCCGAACAGCGGGCTGGCGATGTTGGCGATGCCCTGCGCCATCAGCTACTGGTTGGGGTCGTGGCGCGGCAGCTCGGGCGCCAGCTTGTCGGCGACGCGGGCGCAGAGCAGCGACTCGATGGCGCCAAGCAGCGCCAGGGTCAGGGTCGGCATCAGCAGGCGCTTGGCGGCCTCCCAGTTCAGGCTTGGCCATTGCGGCATCGGCAGCGTGCTGGGAATGCTGCCGAAGCGCGTGCCGATGGTCTCCACCGGCCAGTGCAGCAGACTGGCCAGCAGGGTCAGGGTCAGCAGGGCGACGACCGGCGCCGGCACGCGCGTGACCTGCTGCAGCTGGTGCGCGCGCTGCAGGCCGGCGGGCAGCGTGAAGCGGGCGCCGGCCAGGCGCGGCCACAGCGCCAGCAGCGCGACACACAGCAGTCCCAGCCCCAGCGCATAGGGGTTCCAGGTGTCGGCATGGCGGCTCAGCACGCCGATCTGGGTGAAGAAGTCGGCCGGCAGCTTGCCGGGGATCTGCAGCCCGAACAGGTCGCGCAACTGCGACAGCGCGATCAGCACCGCGATGCCGTTGGTGAAGCCGATGACGATGCTCACCGGCACGTAGCGCACCAGCGCGCACAGTCGCAGCAGGCCTATCAGGAACAGCAGGCCGCCGGCCATCAGCGACGACAGCAGCAGGCCGGCCAGGCCATGGTGCTCGACGATGCCGTAGACGACGACGATGAAAGCTCCCGCCGGACCGCCGATCTGCACGTTGGAGCCGCCGAGCAGCGAGATCAGCGCGCCGGCCACAACGGCGGTGATCAGTCCGGACTCCGGCGGCAGGCCGGAGGCCATCGCGAACGCCATCGCCAGCGGCAGCGCGACGACGCCGACCGTCAGGCCGGCACCGATGTCAGCCCATCCGGCCTGCCGCCAGCAGTCCAGCAGGCGGGGGCGGAAGGGCTGCAGGTTCATCAGCGGCGCCCGACCGTCAGGCGCCGCGGCTCACCCCCAGCGAGGAGGGTGAGGGCGGGCGGGGCCGGGGGCAGATCGTCCATGCCCTAGCGTACGCGCATGCCCGGCAGCGCCCCCTGATGCGGCTCCAGCACGAAGACGCCGGGATTCGCCTTCTCGTCGGCATGGCTGGCGGCCAGCACCATGCCCTCGCTGACGCCGAACTTCATCTTGCGCGGTGCGAGGTTGGCGACCAGCACGGTGAGCTTGCCTTCCAGCTCCTCCGGCTTGTAGGCGGCCGCGATGCCGGAGAACACGTTGCGCGTGCGGCCCTCGCCGGCGTCCAGGGTCAGGCGCAGCAGCTTGGTGCTGCCCTCGACCACCTCGGCCTTGACGATCCTGGCGATGCGCAGATCGGGTTTGACGAAGTCGTCGATGGTGATCTCGGCGGCGATCGGCTCGCCACCTGGCACCACCGCCGGCGCGGCGGCAGGTTCCGGCTTGGTGAACAGCGACTCCATCTGTTCGATCGTGACCCGCTGCATCATGTGCTGGAACGCGCCGATGGCATGGGCGCCCAGGCGCGCACCGGCATCGGCCCATTGCAGCGGTGCGACCTGCAGGAAGCTCTCGACCTTGCCGGCCAGCAGCGGCAGCACCGGCTTCAGGTACAGCGTGAGCAGGCGGAACGCTTCGATGCAGGTCGAGCAGGCCTGGTGCAGCTCGGCGCTGCTGTCCGGCTTCTTCGCCAGCTCCCAGGGCTTGTGCGCGTCCACGTACTCGTTGACCGCGTCGGCCAGGCCCATGATCTCGCGCAGCGCCTTGCCGAACTCGCGACCGTCGTAGAGCGCCGCGATGCCGGGGGCGGCGGCCTGCAGCGTGGCGATCAGCGCCTCGCCCTCGCCGCCGAGTTCGGCGGCAAGCACGCCGTCAAAGCGCTTGGCCAGGAAGCCGGCCGCGCGGCTGGCAATGTTGATGTACTTGCCGACCAGGTCGCTGTTGACCCGCGCGATGAAGTCCTCGGGGTTGAAGTCGAGGTCCTCGACGCGGTCGTTCAGCTTGGCCGCCAGGTAGTAGCGCAGCCACTCGGCGTCCAGTCCCAGCTCCAGGTAGCGCAGCGGGTCGATGCCGGTGCCGCGGCTCTTGCTCATCTTCTCGGCGTTGACCGTCAGGAAGCCGTGCACGTAGACGCGGTCCGGGGTCTTGCGGCCGCTGAAATGCAGCATCGCCGGCCAGAACAGGGTGTGGAAGTAGGTGATGTCCTTGCCGATGAAATGGATCTGCTCGGTCGCCGGGTCGGCCAGGAACGCGTCGACGTCCTTGCCCTGCTTGGCGAACCAGCTGGTCAGCGAGGCCAGGTAGCCGATCGGCGCGTCCAGCCAGACGTAGAAATACTTGCCCGGCGCGTCGGGGATCTCGATGCCGAAGTAGGGCGCGTCGCGGCTGATGTCCCAGTCACCCAGGCCGCCCTTGCCGTCCTCGTCGACCTGGAACCACTCCTTGATCTTGTTCAGCACCTCCGGCTGCAGGCGGCCTGGCTCGTGCGTCCAGCGCTGCAGGAACTCCTTGCAGCGCGCGTCGCTCAGGCGGAAGAAATGGTGGTCCGAGGACTTCAGCACCGGCGTCGCGCCGCTGAGCACCGAATACGGGTTCTTCACCTCGGTCGGTGCATAGACCGCGCCGCAGACCTCGCAGCTGTCGCCGTACTGGTCCTTGGCGCCGCACTTCGGGCACTCGCCCTTGATGAAGCGGTCGGGCAGGAACATGCCCTTGGCCGGGTCGAAGAACTGCTCGATCGAACGCACCTCGATCAGGCCGGCGGCGCGCAGCGCACGGTAGACGTCCTGGCTCAGGCGGTGGTTCTCCGGCGCGTCGGTGCTGTGCCAGTGGTCGAACGCGATGTGGAAGCCGTCGAGGTAAGGCTTGCGGCCGGCGGCGATGTTCGCCACATAGGCCTGCGGCGTCACGCCGGCCTCCTCGGCGGCGATCATGATCGGCGCGCCATGGGCGTCGTCGGCGCAGACGAAGTGCACCTCGTGGCCCTGCAGGCGCTGGAAGCGCACCCAGATGTCCGCCTGCGTGTACTCCATGATGTGCCCGATGTGGAAGTTCGCGTTCGCGTAGGGCAGGGCAGTGGTGACGAAGAGCTGGCGGCGGGTCATGACGGCGAACCTTGTTCTTGGGGCGGCGGATTCTAGGGACGGCCGGCAGGCCGGCTGTCCACGCCAGCTGTGGACAACTTTGTGAGCAAACGGCGGATGCGGCCGCTAAGTGCTTGATTTAGCAGTGTCTGTCACGCATTGCTGCATTCCGGTGCAGCGAGGCAATATCAATGAAATCAACAACTTAGATGATGAGGCCAAGAACTGTGCCCGCACGCGTCGCGGGCTGGGCCGCAAGCGCATTTGTGGGGACAAGTCAAGCGTCCTGCGCCCCCTTCGGCCGGCCCGCTGACCGGCTCGAACGGCCCCGGCGATCGATGCCGCCGCCCGCGCCGACCGCCTGTCTGTTCGAGTGAGACCTCAGCGAAAGCGGCTAAGTGCCTGATTCTTGGTGATCCGGCCCGGTATCCACCGTTGCTGTGGATAACTTTGTGGGTAAGGCCGGTTGGCGCCTCCAAAAGCCTTGTTCCAGTGGGCCTCTGCTTGATCTGCCTAATTTTTAGGCAGTCCTGACTGGGCTGAAAAAACCCTATATGAAACAACAACTTGATCTGCGTGCCTCGGGCGCTCGGGGGTGCCGTCGGGGGCGCTTGGGGGGGATGGGCATGCAGCGCCGCAACATAGCTTCTGGGGGGATAAGTCCAACCCGGCACCCGGGAAAGCCCGGGGCCCTGGTATAGGGAGGCGCGCCGGATGCCGGCAAGGCGGCGAAGTGGCGCCCCTAGAATCCGGCGCTTTTTGCGGCCTTGCCGCGACCATCCGGCTGCAGCCATTGCAGCGTCCGCCGTGACCCTTGCCCTCGACCTCAGAAGCACCCGCCTGAACGCCCTGCTGCTGCCGCTGCGCAGCCGCGATCTGACGGCCGTGTTGGCGCAGGCCCATGCGCAGTGGGGCGCGGTCGCCGACGCGTTCGAGCGCGAGCCGCTGGTGCTGGATCTGCGGGCGCTGCCCGACGAGGGCGCGGCGCTGGACTGGCCGCGTCTGCTGCAGGCATTGCGCGGCCACGGCCTGCAGCCGGTGGCGGCCATCGGGCTGGAGCGGCTTTCCGACGCCGAGCAGCAGGCGGCCCGCGACGCCGGTCTGCATGCCGGCGACGACGCGGGCGCGCCGCGCGCCGAATCCGCCCCCGCCACTGCCCCTGCCGCCCCGGTGTCGCCGCCTGCCGCGCCCGTGAGCGCCAGCCGGACGCTGATCATCGACCGCCCGCTGCGCTCCGGCCAGCAGGTCTATGCCCGCGACAGCGATCTCGTCGTGCTCGGGCTGGTCAGCCATGGCGCCGAGGTGATCGCCGACGGCAGCATCCATGTCTACGGCGCGCTGCGCGGCCGTGCCATCGCCGGCGCCAAGGGCGATACCTCGGCGCGCGTGTTCGCGCAATCGCTGGAGGCTGAACTGCTGGCCGTTGCGGGCACCTTCCGCACCAGCGAGAAGCCGTTGCCGCCGGATGTGCTGGCCAAGCCGGCCCAGGTTCGCCTGGACGGTGAGCGCCTTGTCTTTGAACCCCTCAAGTACTGAACGAAGAACCCCATGACCAAGATCGTCGTCGTCACGTCCGGCAAGGGCGGGGTGGGCAAGACCACCACCAGCGCCAGCTTCGCCACCGGCCTGGCCCTGCGCGGCAAGAAGACCGCGGTGATCGACTTCGACGTCGGCCTGCGCAACCTCGACCTCATCCTGGGCGTCGAGCGCCGTGTCGTCTATGACTTCATCAACGTCATCCAGGACGGCGTCAAGCTCAGTCAAGCGCTGATCAAGGACAAGCAGCACGAGAACCTGTTCATCCTGGCCGCCAGCCAGACCCGCGACAAGGACGCGCTGACCCAGGACGGCGTCAAGCGCGTGCTCGACGAGCTCGCCGAGATGGGCTTCGACTACATCGTCTGCGACTCGCCGGCCGGCATCGAGACCGGCGCGCTGATGGCCATGCATTACGCCGACGAGGCGCTGATCGTCACCAACCCGGAAGTCAGCTCGGTGCGCGACTCCGACCGCATCCTGGGCATGCTCAGCAGCAAGACGCAGCGCGCGATCGACGGCCGCGAGCCGATCAAGGAACACCTGCTGATCACCCGCTACAACCCGAACCGCGTCGAGGGCGGGCAGATGCTCAGCCTGCAGGACGTGCACGAGATCCTGCGCACGCCGCTGATCGGCGTGATCCCGGAGAGCGAGGCGGTGCTGCAGGCCAGCAACCAGGGCGTGCCGGCGATCCTGATGAAGGGCACCAACGTCGCCGAGGCCTACCTCGACGTCGTCGACCGCTTCCTCGGCCAGGACAAGCCGATGCGCTTCATCGAGGCCGACAAGCAGGGCTTCTTCAAGCGCCTGTTCAGTCGCTGAAAGGACGGGAGTTCAACATGGGCTTCATGTCCTTTTTCCTCGGCGAGAAGAAGCAGACCGCCAGCGTGGCCAAGGAGCGGCTGCAGCTGATCCTGGCACACGAGCGCAGCGGTCGCAGCGCCATCCCCGACTACCTGCCGCAGCTGAAGGCGGAGCTGATCGCGGTGATCAGCAAATACGTCAAGGTCGACCCCTCGCATGTCGTCGTCGAACGCGAGCAGCAGGACAATTTCGAAGTCCTGGCGGTGAAGATCGAATTGCCAGACAGCAAGTGATGCCTTTTGCAGCAGGTCGTCAAACGACCTTGCTGCACAAGCACTTAGCGCCTTCCCACAGCACTCATTCACGGACTTGTCCACAGAAGCCGTGAAGAACCCCGACCGCCCCCCGCTGCTGCTGGCCCCGATGGAGGGCCTGGTCGACCACCTGCTGCGCGAGGAGCTGACGGCGCTTGGCGACTACGAGCTGGCGGTCAGCGAGTTCATCCGCATCACCGACCAGCTGCTGCCCAAGCGCGTGTTCACGCGCATCGTGCCCGAGCTGCTCAACGGCGGCGCTACTCTCGCCGGCACGCTGGTGCGGCCGCAGCTGTTGGGTTCCGACCCGGCCTGCCTCGCCGACAACGCGGCGCGCCTCGCCGAGCTGGCGCCGCCGGGCATCGACCTGAACTTCGGCTGCCCGGCCAAGTGCGTCAACCGCCACCGCGGCGGCGCGATCCTGCTCGACGAGCCGGAGCTGCTGCACGAGATCGTCGCCGCGGTGCGCCGCGCCGTGCCGGCGTCGATCGCCGTCAGCGCCAAGATGCGCCTCGGCGTCGACGACCGCGGCCGCATGCTCGAGTGCGCCGATGCGCTGGCGCGCGGCGGCGCGGCGCAGCTGGTGGTGCATGCGCGCACCAAGCGCGACGGCTACAAGCCGCCGGCGCACTGGCACGAGCTGGCGCGCATCCAGGAGGCGGTCGCCATTCCGGTGGTCGCCAATGGCGAGATCTGGAGCCTGCAGGACGCGCTGCAGGCGCGCCGCGAGAGCCATTGCAGCGCGCTGATGCTGGGCCGCGGCGCGGTCGCCGATCCGGGCCTGGCGCTCGCCATTCGCGCGCACGACCGCGGCGAGGCCGGTGCGGCGTCCGACTGGTCACCGCTGGCGCCCAGCCTGCTCAGCTACTGGCGCCGCGTGCGTCAGGCGGTGCAGCCCAAGCACCAGGCGGGCCGCATCAAGCAGTGGCTGCACTACCTGCGCCGCCGCCATCCGCAGGCCGACCCGCTGTACCAGCAGCTGCGCACCGTCAGCAATGCGGTCGACTTCGATCTGCGGCTGCGCGCCGCGCTGCAGGAAAACCTGGCGCTGGTTTAGGCACCGCACCTCAAAGCCGCGGGGCATTGCCTCCCTACACTGCCGCCCGTTTTGCACACCGGCCGTAGAAGCGGGCGAACTGCAGGGTGGCCCAGCGACTTCTTCACGCATGGCCCATCGCGCAGACGCCTAGGCTTGGTTCCAAGCCGGATCCACCGGTCGAACCACGGAGGCCGTCATGTACATGAGCCCCGACACAGTCCAACACTACGAACTGCGCTTCGCCTCGCTCTACCAGAGCGGCCGCGGCTTTGCCTTTCCCTGCGATGCCAAGGGTCAGGTGGCGATGGACAGCCTGAGCGAGCGGGCGCGTGCCAATTACCTGTTCGCGCGTGCCGTCGTCGGTCGCGAGCTCGACACGCCGGTGGTGGTCAGCGCGGCCGGCGAGCCGGCCTGAGATCGCTCAGCGCTGCCTGGCGCGCCAGGCGGCCAGGTTCTTAGCCGCCTGCGCGCGCACCTTGTTGCGCAGCATCGGGCTCCAGCCCAGCAGCAGGCCGGGTGTCCCGAGCGCCTGGCGGCTCCAGCGCCAGAAGTCGAAGCGGTCGCGGTGGCGCTTGATCAGCCCCTGCGCGTCGAACTCGAACTCGCCGTCGATGATGTTGTGCACCAGGCGTCCGGTGGCGCTGAAGCGGTAATGCGCCTCCCAGTGCGCATGCCGATCGTCCTGGACTTCGAACTCGAGCTTCCAGACATCGCGGCCCTTGGCCTTGGTGACGTCGCACAGCATGCGCCACATGGCGCCGATCTCGCCCTGGCCGCGCAGGCTGAACGCCTCGTCGTCGAACTGGGCGTCGGCGGCGTAGCAAGCCTGCATGGCCTCGCCGTCAAGCTGCTGGAAGGCGGTGTAGAAGCGTTCGAGGGTGGCGCGGCTCATGGTGGGCAGGCGTGAGGTGGGTCTGGATCGTGACATGGCCCTGGCCATCGGCCCGGGGCCGGGCACTAGGGTTTTCCTGCGCCGCAGGTGAAGGGTGCGCGGGCGGCGGATCGTTCCCAGAATCCTTCCTTTCCCCGCCCCTGACCACGAGGACACCATGACGTTTGCACTCAAGTTGCTGGCCGCCGGACTGCTCGCTGTGGGCACGCTCGCGCAGGCGGCGCCGGTGACGATGCAGAACGCGGCCTATGCGGCGACCTATGTTCGCGACTGCCGCAGCATTGCCGCCCGCACGGCCGGCTCCGGTGTCCCGGACCGCTGCGAGGTCACCGGCAACTTCTCCGCCGGGCCCGGCGTCAGCACCCTCGTCGAGGTGCGCGAGCAGACCGCGCTGGGCGGCTTCACGGCGGCCACGGAGGCCACGAACTTCCTCGGTCATCAGGGCGGGCAGGCGACGCGAAGCGAGATCGACGCCTCGGGCGCCGCCGGTGTGCTGACGCTGCGGCAGGCCGCCTTCTCGCAGGCGGTGTCGCGCACCTCCGGCCATTCGGTGGGCCTGCAGAGCTTCTATTACGACGGCACCGGGCCGGCCACGCGGACCCTGCTCAACACCCTGGACTTCCTGGCCAACGTGACGCCAACCGCCGACCTCGACGTCATGCCGGCCGGCGGCTGGCTGACGCCGACGGCCTACGCGAAGACCCGCGTCACCGTGTTCTCGCTCACCGTGGCCGATCTGCAGTTCGACCCGGAGCTCGGTCCCGTCGAAGCGCAGAGCCGCGGCTTCTGGGGCCAGGCCGCCGACAGCGGCTACGGCGGCTTCCGCCTGGAGGGCCAGGTCGACAACCTCGGCATCATGACCAGCGGCACCGAGACGCGCCTGGACTTCACGATGGAGGCAGGCCGCTACTACTTTGTCGAGTCCTACCTCGGCCTGTGGGCCCGTTTCGGCGGCCTCATCGACGCCAGCCACACGTTCACGTCGCAGCTGGGCGTCGTCGATGCCGGCGATGTCTTCAGCGCATCGACCGAGGGCCTGGTCTTCGCCGACGAGTCGGACGAGCCGATCACGATCGACGGCGGCTTCAACATCAACACGGTGCCCGAGCCGGGCGCGCTGGTCCTCGCGCTCAGCGCCGCGCTGATGGCACTGCGCCGCCGCCGCTGAGCGGCGGGCAGGGACCGCGGGGGCGAGTGATCACTTGCCCCAGCTGTCCTTGAGCGTCGTCGTGCGGTTGAACACGAGGTGGCCGGGGCGGGAGTCGACGCGGTCGGCGACGAAGTAGCCGTGGCGTTCGAACTGCCAGTGGCTGGCGGCGGCGGCCGTCGCCAGTGACGGCTCGACATAGCCCTGCACCACGCGCAGCGAACTCGGGTTCAGCGCCGCCAGGAAGTCCTTGCCGCCGGCATCGGGCTGCGGGTCGGCGAACAGCCGGTCGAACAGGCGGATCTCGGCCGCCACCGCCTCGTGCGCCGCCACCCAGGTGATCACACCCTTGACCTTGATCGCGTCGGCGCCGGGCGTGCCGCTCTTGGTGTCGGGCAGCACCCTGGCCTGCACCGCGACCACCTCGCCGGCCTCGTTCTTCGTGCAGCCGGTGCACTCGATGACATGGCCGGCCTTCAGCCGCACCTTGTTGCCCGGATAGAGGCGGTGGTAGCCCTTGGGGGGAACTTCGGCGAAGTCGTCCCGCTCGATCCACAGCACCGGGCCGAAGCTGAAGGCGCGATCGCCCAGCTCGGGCCGCTGCGGATGCGCCGGCGCGCTGCAGGCGTCGAAGCGGCTGTCGCTGCCGAACACCTCGGCGTAATTCGTGATCTCCAGCTTCAGCGGCTCCAGCACCGCCATCGCCCGCGGCGCGCGGCCTTCGAGGTCGGCGCGCAGGCAGCCCTCAAGCACGCCGTAATCGATCCAGGCATTGCTCTTGGTCGTGCCGGTGCCGTCGACCATCGCGCGGATGCTTTCCGGCGTGTAGCCACGGCGACGCATGCCGATCAGCGTCGGCATGCGCGGGTCGTCCCAGCCGGCCACATGGCCTTCCTCGACCAACTGGCGCAGCTTGCGCTTGCTGGTCACCACATAGCTGAGGTTGAGCCGGCCGAACTCGAACTGGCGCGGCAGCGGCCGGGCCAGCAGGCCGAGCCGGGCGAGGTGGTCGAGCAGCCAGTCGTAGAACGGCCGCTGGTCCTCGAACTCCAGCGTGCAGATCGAGTGCGTGATGCGCTCCAGCGCGTCCTCGATCGGGTGCGCGAACGTGTACATCGGGTAGATGCACCAGCGATTGCCGGTCGCATGGTGCTCCGCATGCTTGATGCGATACAGCGCCGGGTCGCGCAGATTGATGTTCGGCGACGCCATGTCGATCTTCGCGCGCAGCACCATCGCGCCGTCGGGGTGCTTGCCGTCGCGCATCTCGCGCAGCCGCGCCAGGTTCTCGGCCGGGCTGCGGTCACGGAACGGGCTGTTGGTGCCCGGCGTCGTGAAGTCGCCGCGGTTGGCGCGCATCTGCTCGGCGCTCTGCTCGTCGACATAGGCCAGGCCGGCCTCGACCAGGCTTTCTGCCGCGCGGTACATGAAGTCGAAGTAGGCGCTGGCTTCGTACAGATTGACCTGGGTGCCGAACTCCCAGCGCCAGCCCAGCCACTGCACCATCTCCTTGATCGCGTCGACGTACTCCAGCTCCTCCTTCTCGGGGTTGGTGTCGTCGAAGCGCAGGTGGCAGGCGCCGCCGTAGTCGCGCGCCAGGCCGAAGTTCAGGCAGATGCTCTTCGCATGGCCGATGTGCAGATAGCCGTTCGGCTCGGGCGGGAAGCGGGTGCGGATCCTGGCCTCGTCCAGAGGCGCCTGCGCATGCAGCGCGGCGTCGCCCGGCTGGCCGGCGAAGCGGCGCTCACCCAGGCCCTGCTCCAGGTCGCGCTCGATCTGGGTGCGCAGGAAGTTCGGAGCGGCGGCGGGCGTCGTCGGGGCGTTCATCGAGGGAAACCACTGGGAGAGGGCCGGCGATTCTAGGGAAGGCCGCTGGCGCCCTCGCCAGGCCTGTCGGCGGATTTGCCAGTGGCCCCCGCGCCCTCAGGGCGGGACGGCGCTGTCGGCGGCCAAGGCCTTGATGCACAGACGGCTGCGCAGCGTTGGCGCGAATCCTGCGTTGGCAGCCGTGGTTGCGCCATCCGCGCGCTGTCCACCCACTCCATCGATCCGACCATGCACACCCTCTCGACCCGAATCTCCCTGGCCTGCCTGACCCTGGGCCTGCTCAGCGGCGCCGCCGGCGCGGCGACCCTGCACGCCAACCGTGCTGCCTTCGAGGGGCAGCTGGGCGCGCGCGTCACCGATGGCTACAGCGCCGCCGGCTATCAGGCCGGCAACGTCATCAACGACCTGCAGTTCGACATCCTGAACAACGCGGCGATGTCGGCCGTGCTCGGCCAGACGCGCTACACCAGCACCGGCTTCGCCAACTGGAACATCATCGAGAACCAGAGCGCCGACGCGCGCTACTGCGCCGGTTGCAACGGCTCGTTCACGCTGGACTTCACCGCCACCAGCGTCGGCAACGCCGACGGCGTGTTCGGCGTCGGTCTGGATTTCTTCTACAACACCGGTTACGTCGCCTTCGTCACCTATGGCGACGGCAGCACCGAGAACCTCGAGGTCGACGGCGCCGCCGCGCTCCGCGAGGGCTTCTTCGGCCTGACGTCCGATCTGTCGATTCGCAGCATCGCCTTCGGCCTGCAGGACGGCGGAACGACGACCGAAGGGTCGTTCGGCATTGACAACCTGACGATCGGTGCCGCCGCCCAGCAGCGCGTGCCGGAGCCGGGCTCGCTGGCCCTCGGCGGCCTGGCGCTGGCCCTGCTGGCGCGCCGCCGCAAGGGCTGAGGCGGACGGCGCTCGCTCAGAGCGCCTTGAAGCGGGCCGCGTGCACGCGGCTGACCGCCAGCCTCTCCGCGCGATCGCGCAGCTCCAGCTGCACGCCGCCGTTCTCCAGCCGGTGCGCGCGCGCCACCGCGTCGATGTTGACGACGGTGCTGCGGTGCACCTGCCAGAAGCGCTCGGCGTCGAGCTGCGGCAGCAGCTCGCGCAAGGAAACGCGCACCCAGTAGTCGCGCGTCGCGGTGACGGCGCGCACGTACTTGTCGGCCGCCTCCAGGTAGACCAGGCTGTCGACGGCGACGAGCTCGATGGCGTCGCCGACGGCGGCCTGCAGATGCCGCAGCCGCGGCTGCGGCGCCGCCAGCACGCCGCCGCCTTGCGCGAGCAGGCGCTGCAGCGCCGCCAGCGGATCCATCGCGCCGGGCGCCGCGGCCAGTCGCTGCTTCAGCCGCGCCACCGTCTGCGCCAGGCGCTCGGGGCTCAGGGGCTTGAGCAGGTAGTCAAACGCACTGGCCTCGAAGGCGCGCAGCGCGTACTCGTCGTATGCGGTGACGAAGACGATCAGCGGCAGCGGGCCAGCGTCGTCGGGCCATTCCTCGGCCAGTTCGGTGGCCACTTCCAGGCCGGTCATGCCGGGCATGCGGATGTCGAGGAACAGCAGCGCCGGGCGCTCGGCCAGCGCGCGCTGCAGCGCCGCCGGGCCGTTGGGCGCGATGCCCAGCAGCTCCAGCTGGGGCCAGGCCTGCTGCAGCTCGGCGGCCAGGTGCTCGGCGAGCAGCGGCTCGTCCTCGGCGATGAGGGCGCGGATCGGCGGGGTCATGAGCGGGTCTCCAACGGCAACCAGATGCTGGCACGGCAGCCGCTGGGCACTACCGCCTCCAACGTGAATCGTGCGGCGCCGCCGTACTGCGTCGCCAGGCGCTCGCGCACCTGCTCGGTGCCGAACTGCGTGCCCTGCGTCGCCGGCGCCGTCGTCAACCCGATGCCGTCGTCCTGCACGGTCAGGCGCAGGCCATCGCCTTCGCGGGTCGCGCTGATGCGCAGCAGGCCGCCGTCCAGCGACGGCTCCAGCCCATGCTGGATCGCGTTCTCGACCAGCGGCTGCAGCAGCAGCGGTGGCACCGGCAGCGCCGCCAGCTCGGCCGGCAGCGCCAGCTCGACGCGCAGGCGCGCGCCCATGCGGCGCTGCATCAGCTTCAGGTAGTCGGCGACGCGCTCGAACTCCTGGGCCAGCGGGTGCAGCTGCTGGCGCGAGCCCTGCAGCGTCGCGCGCAGGTAGGCAATCAGCTCGTCGAGCATGGCCTGCGCCTCCGGCGGCCGCAGCCCGATCAGCACGCGCAGATGCGCCAGCGTGTTGAACAGCATGTGCGGCTCGAGCTGCGACTGCAGCGCGCGCAGCTGCGCCTCGGCCGCCTGGCGTTGCACCGCGGCGCGCTCCAGCTCGAGCGTGATGACGCGTTCGCGGTTGTAGAAGAACAGCGTCGCGATCAGCGACACCAGTAGCGTGAAGCCGCCGCCGATCAGCAACTGGCGCGGCGTCGCCGCGATCAGCAGATAGGGCTTGTGGCCGAGCAGCGAGGCGACGAGCAGATTGCCGATCTCGTGACCGATCACCGCGCCGAGCAGGATGCAGGCCAGCATCCAGGGCCAGCCGGGCCACTGCGAGCGCAGCGCCTCGTTGTCGGGGTCGCTGCGCAGCTGCCAGCGGCAGACCAGCATCTGCAGCAGGCCGATCGAGTAGCCGATGCTCAGGCTGATGCCCATCGAGTAGGCCATGCCGATCCAGAAGCCGCGACCGCGCATCAGGTACAGCATCAGGCCGACGACCAGTCCGATGCCGACCATCGAGACGAGGTCGTAGTACCAGGGTCGGCGAGCGGAGGTGGGGGTGGGGCGGAATCGCAGCATGGCGGGCAGCATCGGGCCGGGCGCACGGTGCGCGCCAGCGCGCCGCGACGAATGGTGGCCGGGGGGCGTGAGCGGTGGTAGCGGCCTCAGCGACGGCGTGAGCCGCCGAGCAGGCTGCCGAGCACGCCGCGCACGATCTCGCGACCGACCGACGAGCCGATGGTGCGGATCGCCGACTTCGCCGCCGCCTCGGCCAGGCCCGCGCGGCGGCCGCCGCGCGGGCCGGTGGAACCGAACAGCACATCCTTGAGCCCGTCCATCATGCCGCCGCCGGCCTCGGCCGGCGCCGGGACCTGGCCCGGCTGCTGCTTGAAGACGGCGCCGCCCTCGTTGGCGATCGTGCCGCCCGCCTGAGGCGGGGCGGCATTGGCCTTGAGCATTTCGTAGGCCGACTGGCGGTCGAGCTGCTTCTCGTAGACGCCGGCGACCAGCGAGCCGGCGATCAGCGCCTGGCGCTCGGCCTCGCTGACCGGGCCGATGCGCGATCCCGGCGGCAGCACGAACACGCGCTCGGTCTCGCTCGGCCGTCCCTTGGCGTCGAGCAGGCTGACCAGGGCCTCGCCGACGCCGAGCTCGGTGATCGCGGCCTGGATGTCCAGCCCGGCCTTGGGCCTCATCGTCTCGGCGGCCGACTTCACCGCCTTCTGGTCGCGCGGCGTGAACGCGCGCAGCGCGTGCTGCACGCGGTTGCCGAGCTGGCCGAGCACGGTGTCCGGGATGTCCAGCGGGTTCTGCGTCACGAAGTAGACGCCGACGCCCTTGCTGCGCACCAGGCGCACGACCAGCTCGATGCGCTCGATCAGCGCCGCCGGCGCATCCTTGAACAGCAGATGCGCCTCGTCGAAGAAGAACACCAGCTTCGGCTTGTCGAGGTCGCCGACCTCGGGCAGGGTCTCGAACAGCTCCGACAGCATCCACAGCAGGAAGGTCGCGTAGAGCCGCGGCGCCGCCATCAGCTGGTCGGCGGCGAGGATGTTGATGACGCCCTGGCCGCCTTCCGTCTGCATGAAGTCGGCGATGTTCAGCATCGGCTCGCCGAAGAACTGATCGCCGCCCTGCGCCTCGATCTGCAGCAGGCCGCGCTGGATCGCGCCGACCGACGCGGCGCTGACGTTGCCGTATTCGGTGGTGAACTGGCTCGCGTTGTCGCCCACGTGCTGCAGCATCGCGCGCAGGTCCTTCAGGTCGAGCAGCAGCATGCCGTTGTCGTCGGCGATCTTGAACACCATCTGCAGCACGCCGGCCTGGGTCTCGTTCAGAGCCAGCATGCGCGCCAGCAGCAGCGGCCCCATGTCGGAGCCGGTGGCGCGCACCGGGTGGCCGGCCTTGCCGAACACGTCCCAGAGCGTGGTCGGGCACTTGACCGGCGTCGGCGGCGCGATGCCGCGCTCCTTCAGCACCGCGAGCAGCTTCTCGCTCGGCGTGCCGGTCTGGCTGATGCCGGTCAGATCGCCCTTCACGTCGGCCATGAAGACCGGCACGCCGATGCTGCTGAGCGACTCGGCGAGCTTCTGCAGCGTGATCGTCTTGCCGGTGCCGGTGGCGCCGGTGATCAGGCCATGGCGGTTGGCGAGCTGGGGCAGCAGCTCGCAGACGGCGGCGGCGTTCTGGGCAAGCAGGATCGGATCGGCCATGGTTGTTTCAAATGTGGGAAAGGGTTTGCGTCAGTCTATGGGCATTGCGGTCGGCCCCGCCTCGCCGCCACACTGCGCGCCATGCCCAAGCCCGATGCCGACGCGAAGGAGCTGAAGGACCTGATCGCACAACGCCGCCGTGCGCTGTACGGCAAGCAGCCGCCGCCGCATGGCAGCGGCTGGTGGGGGCTGGCGCTGTCGGGCGGCGGCATCCGCAGCGCCACCTTCGCCTGGGGCCTGGTGCAGGCGCTGGCGCGGCGCGGCGAACTGCTGCGCTTCGACGCCATCTCCACGGTCTCCGGCGGCGGCTACCTCGGGTCGGCGCTCGGTCGGCTGTTCGACCGCGCGCAGTCGCCGCAGCAGGTGCGCGACATCGAGGCCCAGCTCGGCGCGCCCGACGAGCGCTGGTTCGGGCACTGGCTGCGCGACGGCTCGCGCTACCTGCAGCGCGGCGGCAAGCTCGAGCTCTCCGAACTGCTCGGTACCTTCCTGCGCAATCTGATGGCGATCCACCTGGAGATCGCGCAGCTGGCGCTGGGCCTGGGTCTGATGCTGATGACCGGCAATCTGATGCTCTGGACGGTCTGGCCGGGCAGCCCGCTGTCCATCGCCTGGCTGTTCGCCGCCGTGCCGGCCGGCCTCGCGCTGTGGCTGGCGGTGGCCTACTGGAACAGCCTGCCGCCGCCGCTGCCGCAGGAGGGGGACCGGCGCTGGGGCTGGGGTCTGCTCGCCGCGGCGGTGGTCGCGGCGATGGCGGCGCACCGCCTCTGGCTGCCCGACTCCGGCCTCGCCGCCGCCGGCGCGGCGCTGCGCGGCCACGCGGCGACGGTGCTGCTGGGCATGGCGGCGGCGGTGTTCGCCGCGCGCTTCGGACTGCGGCTGCGCCTGCGCCGCCAGACCGCCCGACTGGCGCGCCAGGGCGACGGCGCGCTCAACGCCGAGGGCCTGCGCCGCCAGCTGCGCCAGGACATCAGCACGCTGAAGGCGCGCGCGATCGAGATCGCGTTCGCGCTGGCGCTGCTCGGCGGCCTCGACTGGCTGGCCTGGCAGCTGGCCTTCGGCGCGCCACTGGGCCTGGGCTGGCTGGGCGGCGTGGCGGCGCTGCTGGGCCTGTCTCGCGCCGCCTGGCCACGCCTGGTGGCGCTGCTGCCCGGCATCCCCAAGCTGCTGCAGGGCGCGACGCTGCAGATCGTCAACGCCATCGGCCTGCTGCTGCTGGCGGCCCTCGTGGCGCTGTGGATGGCGCTGGCCTACCGGCTGGCGATCGGCCTCACGCCCGACGGCCTGCAGATCGCCGTCGCGCCCAGCCTCTGGTACGCGGCGCTCGGCCTGCTGCTGCTGGCGGCGCTGCAGGGCATGGCCCAGGGCCGGCTGCAGATGCTCAACCACTCGTCGCTGCACGCGTTCTACCGGGCGCGGCTGACGCGCAGTTTCCTGGGCGCCGCGAACCCGGCGCGCTTCGCGCAGCGCGGCGACGACAGCGAGCTCGCGATGCTGGCGCCGGTGCGCGCGCGCGGCGCGGCGATGCGTTTCGTCGAGGCCGACGCGCGCGACGACGTCAGCCTTGTCGACTACGCGCCGCATCGCCATGGCGGGCCGGTGCACCTGATCAATGTCTGCGTCAACGAGACGCAGAACCTGCGCGGCGGGCTGTCGAACGTCGACCGCCGCGGCCAGCTGATGACGCTGGCGCCGCAGGCGCTGGCGCGCATGGGCCTGTCGGGCTGGCGGCCGCTGCCCGAGGGGCAGGACCACACCCTGGGCACCTGGATGGCGGTCAGCGGCGCGGCGCTGGCGCCGGGCCTGGGCAATCTCACGCAGCCCGGCATCGCCGCGCTGCTGACCATGATGGGCGCGCGGCTCGGCCTGTGGTGGATGGGTGCCGGCCGCTGGTGGCCCGACGAGCGCAGCACCGAACGGCCGACGCGCCGCGAACTGCTGGGCCGCGAGCTGCTGGGTCGCTTCGACTGCCGCCTGCCGGCCTGGTTCCTCAGCGACGGCGGTCATTACGAGAACACCGGTGCCTACGCGCTGCTGGCGGCCGAGGCGGCGCTGGTGGTGGTGGCCGATTGCGGCGCCGACCCGCTCTACCAGTTCGGCGACCTCGAGAACCTGGTGCGCCTGGCGCGGATCGACCTGCAGGCCGAGGTGCAGTTCCTGAAGCCGCGACCCGGCATGCAGGCGCCCCGGCACGTGGGATCGCTCGACGACCTCGCCAGCCATGACAGCGAGGCCTGCATCGCCGTCGGCCTGGTGCATTACCTGCGCTCGGGCCGCGAGGGCCTGCTGGTGGTGGTGAAGCCGAACCTGTTCCAGGGCCTGCCGATCGACCTCGTCAACTTCCGCCGCCGCAACGAGGACTTCCCGCAGCAGGCGACCACCGACCAGTTCTTCTCCGAGGCGCAGTGGGAGAGCTATCACAAGCTGGGCGAGGTGCTGGGACAGATGCTGGTCGACAGCGGGCTGCTCGACCCGGCCAGGCCCTGGGCGCCGCTGATGGCGCCGGACGACGGCCGGCCCGTGCATGACGGTGTCGAGGGCCCGGCCCCGCTGGGTGGCCCGCGGCCGGCCGGGCGCCTGGGCCCGGCGCTGACGAAGCCGGCGATGGCCGCCGGCGTCGGCGCCGGCGCGCTGCTCACCGCCGGCCTGTCGATGTGGAGCCTGCTCGAATGGCTGCAGCCGGCGGCGCCGGTCGAGAAGCCGGCGCCGGTGCTCGACGCGCTGGCGCCCGCCTACGGCAAGGTCGGCAGCGGCAGCGAGCGCAGCGAGCAGCGCGCCGGCGAGCTGGCCGCCGCGCTGCTGCTGCAGGCCGATCTGCACTGCAGCCCCAAGCCCGATGCGGCGGCGCTGCAGTTCCAGCGCTCGGTGCTCGGCCAATGCCTGCTGCGCGACACGCTGGCCAGCTGCAGCCTGGTCGAGGCCAAGGTGCCGGTGTGCCGGGCACTGCTGCGCCAGCGCGCCAGCCTCGACGCCTGCCTCAGCGAACCCGGCGAGCCGCCACGCCAGCCGCTGTGGGGCAATGCGACCTGGATTCACCAGCCGATCCGCTGCAGCGACGGTTGACTCCTTCGAACTGGGGGGAGCGTTTGCGAGTTCGGGGCTAACCCTCGGCGGGGGGCCGACCCCCCTGGTCGGCGACCGTGTCATTCGTCACAGTCGGAGCCCCGGTTCGCGTGACCTGAGCGTCGTGCGACTCAACCCCATCCAGGAGTTCCCATGCGTCTGAAAGCTTCGTTCGTGCGTTCGCTGCTGGCCGTCGCGGCTGGCGGCTGTCTGGCGCTGCCCGCCTCGGCGGCGTCGTTCATCGTCACCGGCAGTCAACTCGACGCCGCGGTCGCCGCGGCGGGCGGCACGATCAGCAAGCGCCTGCCGGCGATCAACGCGGTGGTGGTCGAGGGCAGCGAAGCGGTGCGCGGCAAGCTGGCCGGCAAGAAGGGCGTGACGGGCGTGCTGCCCAATCTCAGCATCCGCTGGCTGCCCAAGGACCGCATCGCCAAGGAGCAGGCCGTGGTCGAAGCGGTCGACCCGCCCAACAACCCGCCGGGCACGATCGACAGCCGCTTCAATCTGCAATGGGGTCATACGGCGGTGAAGGCGGTCGCCGCCTGGAACGCCGGTCAGGTCGGCCAGGGCGCGCGGGTCGCGGTGCTCGACGGCGGCTTCAGCGTCAACCACCCCGACATCGCCGGCCAGTACGACGCCGGCTGCAGTGCCGACATGACCGGCGAGGGCATCGCCTACGGACCGAATGCTGACGATCCGACCGGCATCTTTTCCCATGGCATGCACACGGCGGGCACGATTGGCGCGGCGGCCAACGGCATCGGCACGATCGGCGTCGCGCCGGCCGTCCGGCTCTGCCTCGTCAAGGTGCTGTTCAACTACGGCAGCGGCTCGTTCGGCGATGTCGCCGCCGGCATCCTGTACGCGGCCGACCAGGGCGTGAACATCATCAACATGAGCCTGGGCGGTGCGCTGCAGAAGTCCGGCGAGGCCGGCCTGTACACGGCACGCGAGGCCGCCGAGCTGAAGAACTTCATCGCCGAGGCGGTGCGCTACGCCTACCAGCGCGGCGTTGCGGTGATCGTGTCGGCCGGCAACGATGCGAGCGACGGCGACAAGGACCGCAACCTGATCCACCTGCCTTCCGACGCGCCGCATGCGATCTCGATCTCGGCCACGGCGCCGGTGGGTTGGGCGCTCGCTCCCAACACCACCTTCCTGGACAACCCCGCGTCGTACACGAACTTCGGCCGCTCGGTGATTAACCTCGCCGCGCCGGGCGGTGACTTCTCCTACCCGGGCAACGAGAACTGCCTGGTCGGCGGTCTGGTGCGGCCTTGCTGGGTGTTCGACATGGTCTTCAGTACCGGCGGCGTGGTCAACGGCGCGGCCTACTACTACTGGAGCGCCGGCACCAGCATGGCGGCGCCGCATGCGTCGGGCGTGGCGGCATTGATCGTCGGCCGCTACGGCCGCCTGCACCCGGCCACGCTTCGCAGCCTGCTCGAGCGCGGCGCCGACGACCTCGGCCAGCCGGGCAATGACCCGTTCTACGGCGCCGGCCGGGTCAATGGCCTGAACTCGGTGCAGTAAGGCGAATCGGCACCCCGCCACCAAGGGGGCCTGCGGGCCCCCTTGGCGTCTCTAGAATCCCGCCCCTCTTCAGATTCAGACGGTTTCAGCCATGGCAGGGCATTCGAAATGGGCCAATATCCAGCACCGCAAGGGCCGGCAGGATGAGAAGCGCGGCAAGGTCTGGACCCGGCTGACGCGCGAAATCATCGTCGCGGCGCGCAGCGGCGGTGGCGACATCGCGATGAACCCGCGCCTGCGTCTGGCGATCGAGAAGGCCAAGGCGGCAAACATGCCGGCCGACAACATCAAGCGCAACGTCGACAAGGCGACCGGCAATCTCGAGGGCGTCAGCTACGAGGAAATCCGCTACGAGGGTTACGGCATCGGTGGCGCGGCGATCATCGTCGACACCATGACCGACAACCGCGTGCGCACCGTCGCCGAGGTCCGGCATGCGTTCAGCAAGTACGGCGGCAACCTCGGCACCGAGGGCTCGGTGGCGTTCCAGTTCAAGCACTGCGGCCAGCTCGTGTTCGCCCCGGGCACCAGCGAGGACGCGGTGATGGAGGTGGCGCTGGAGGCCGGCGCTGAGGACGTCATCAGCGGTGACGACGGCTCGATCGAGGTGCTGACCGCGCCGGCCGACTTCGAGGCGGTGAAGAACGCGCTGGAGGCCAAGGGCCTGACGGCCGAGATCGCCGAGGTGACGATGCGCGCCGAGAACACGATCAGCCTCAGCGGCGACGACGCCGCGCGCATGCAGAAGCTGCTCGACATCATTGAGGACCTCGACGACGTGCAGAACGTGTTCCACAACGCCGAACTGGATCTCGCTTGAAAGTCCTCGTCGTAGGAAACGGCGGCCGCGAGCATGCGATCGCCTGGAAGCTCGCCCAATGCGAGCGCGTCAGCCAGGTCCATGTGGCGCCCGGCAACGGCGGCACGCTGCGCGACCCGCGGCTGAAGAATCTGCCGATCACCAACATCCACGAGCTGGCGGACTGGGCGACCGAGAACAAGGTCGCGCTGACCGTCGTCGGCCCCGAGGCGCCGCTGGCGGCCGGCATCGTCGACGTGTTCCGCGGCCGAGGCCTGCGCATCTTCGGGCCGACCCAGGCCGCGGCGCAGCTCGAAAGCAGCAAGGCGTTCGCGAAGGCGTTCATGAAGCGCCATGGCATCCCGACCGCGGCCTACGAGGTCTTCAGCGACGCCGACGCCGCGCATGCGTATGTCGACGCCCAAGGCGCCCCGATCGTCATCAAGGCCTACGGCCTGGCCGCCGGCAAGGGCGTGGTGGTGGCCATGACGCTCGAAGAGGCGCATGCGGCGATCGACATGATCCTGCGCGACAACACCCTCGGCGTGGCGCACAACCAGGAAGGCGCGCGCGTCGTCATCGAGCAGTTCCTGCAGGGTGAGGAGGCCAGCTTCATCGTCATCAGCGACGGCGTCGACTTGCAGGCCCTGGCGACCAGCCAGGACCACAAGCGCCTGCTCGACGGCGACGAAGGCCCGAACACCGGTGGCATGGGCGCGTACTCGCCGGCGCCGGTGGTGACACCGAACGTGCATGCCAAGGCGATGCACGAGATCATCCTGCCGACCATCGCCGGCATGGCCAAGGACGGCATCCCGTTCACCGGCTTCCTGTATGCCGGTCTGATGATCGACGCCGACGGCAAGCCGTACACGATCGAGTTCAACGCCCGCCTCGGTGACCCCGAGACGCAGCCGATCCTGATGCGCCTGAAGAGCGACCTGTTCGAGCTGTTCCTCGCCGCCACCGACGAGGGCAAGCTCAAGGACGTCGAGCTGCAATGGGATCGCCGCGCCGCCCTCGGCGTGGTACTGGCGGCCCATGGCTACCCCATGAGCCCGCGCAAGGGCGATGTCATCACGGGTCTGCCTGAGGACCAGGCGGACGCGATGGTCTTCCACGCCGGCACTGCGGCGAACGAGCGCGGCGAACTGGTGACCAGCGGTGGCCGCGTGATGTGCGCGACGGCGCTCGGCGAATCGGTGCGCGTGGCGCAGCAGCGCGCCTACGAGTTGCTGGCACCAATCCAGTTCGATGGCATGCAATGGCGCAAGGACATCGGCCATCGCGCGATCAAGCGCTGAGCCGACGACATGCCGGGGCGTTGGCCAGCGGCGCGCCAGCTCGCGTACTGGGGCTGGGCCGGTGCGTTGTTCGGCTCGTTCCTGATGCACCCGCTCGACGTGGTCTGGTGCATCGCGGCGGCGCTGGGCAGCGTCAGCTACGCCTACCTGCTGCGCCGGCTCTGCGATCTGCCGGGCTGGAGCCTGGTCGCCGAGCAGGGCGAACGCTGGATCACCGACCGCAACAGTGCCGGCACCCGGCTCACCCAGGGCGGCCTGAACCTGCTGATCTGGCTGGGTTCGCTGTATGCGCTGGTGCGCAACCAGCTGCCTTTCGGCCTTGGCGAATGAGTCGCGAGGGCCGCAGGCC